>Ga0114957_1004721_pt1 | contig 11578 bp, 11 predicted proteins | sample BantaG_FD_87175 | JGI IMG/M metagenome (GOLD analysis project Ga0114957, IMG submission 87175) | Marine algal microbial communities from Bantry Bay, Ireland - BantryBay_4 metaG | ecosystem: Host-associated > Algae > Red algae > Unclassified | place: Bantry Bay, Ireland | collected 2014-11-21 | reverse complement strand
TTAATGAAGAATGAAAAATTAATAATGAATAATTCATTCAACTTCGATTGTCCAAACTCTTTTGTTTGGAGCGGTTGCAAAAGTAATAACATTATTGATGAATGTAAAGTTTCCTAGTATTCGTTTTATTTTTTAATCTGGTAAGTTTGAAACTTAAAAAACTTTAGAATCGTTGGCAATCTTGTATATTCGCACCCAAATTAATTTTGAATCCTACGAAGCATTGGAGATCCAATATTTTCGATACATTCAAAATTCAATCATTCAAAACCTGCCCGTCCGTCAGGCGGGTTCAAAATTAATAGTATGTCAAATCCAAAAAGATATTTAGTCACCTCTGCTTTGCCATATGCCAATGGCGAATTACACCTTGGACACCTTGCAGGGGCGTACTTACCAGCCGATATTTATGTTCGCTACTTGCGGTTGCAGGGAAAAGATGTGGTTTATATTTGTGGGTCAGATGAGAATGGTGCAGCTATTACCTTACGTGCCAAAAAAGAAGGAATCACCCCACAAGAGATCATTGATAAATACCATGAACTTTTTAAAACAACGTTTCAAAAATTAGGAATTTCATTTGATTACTATCATCGTACAAGTGCTCCTTTACATCATGAAACGGCTCAGGATTTTTTCAAAAAACTAGTAGAAAAAGGTGGAGAGTTTGAAGAAAAAGAATCAGAACAATATTATGACGAGGAGTTCAATCAATTTTTAGCAGACCGATATATCAAAGGGACTTGCCCCAATTGTAACCACGACAATGCACATGGCGATCAATGTGAAAATTGTGGAAAAGACCTCGACCCTACCGAACTCATCAATCCTGTTTCTACGTTGAGTGGAAACAAACCTGTTTTAAAAACTACAAAACATTGGTATTTCAAATTAGACAAACACGAAGCATGGCTTCGCGAATGGATAGAAAATGGAACGCTAGACGGCGAACCTCACCACAATCCTAAAACTTGGAAGAACCATGTTACAGGACAATGTTTGTCATGGTTAAATGCAGGTTTGCGACCACGTTCCATCACCCGTGATTTGGATTGGGGAATACCTGTTCCTGTTGAAGGAGGAGAAGGGAAAGTATTGTATGTTTGGTTTGATGCACCTATCGGATATATTTCTTCTACCAAACAATGGGCTGCTGAAAATGGGAAAAACTGGGAAGATTATTGGAAAAGTGATGACGCAGAATTAGTACATTTTATCGGAAAAGATAATATTGTTTTTCATTGTATTGTATTTCCTGCGATGTTAAAAGCACATGGAGATTTCAACTTACCAGTTAATGTTCCTGCCAATCAGTTTTTAAATTTTGAAGGAGATAAATTTTCTAAATCAAGAAATTGGGGAATTGAGCAAGATGAATATTTACGAATATTTGAAGCGTTTGAAAATAAAGAAGATGCTTTGCGTTATGCATTGATCCGTAATATGCCTGAAAATCGAGATAGTGATTTTAAGTGGGATGAGTTTGTGGATTTTCATGATAATGAATTGGTCGCAAATGTTGGAAATTTTATCAATCGGGTAGTGGTGTTGACGAATAAATATTTTGATGGAAAGGTGCCTTCTGTTGATGTTGATTTAAAAAATGTTTTCGCTGAGGTAGAAAATTTGACACTTCGATTGTGCCAAGAGATTGAAAATTTCCAATTCAAACCTGCTATTAATACTTTGATGGAAATATCAAGTTGGGGAAATACTTACTTGCAAAATGCGTCACCATGGACAATTTATAAGACTGATCCAGAGAGTGAAAAAATTAAAGAAACGATGTTGGTGAGCTTACAAGTTGTAGGATTACTGGGCGTTTTATCAAAACCATTCTTACCATTTTCTTCTGATAAAATTCAAAAATTATTGGATTTGCCAGTTGTTCAAGATGGAGATTTAAAAGAAGTTTTGACTCGATTAGAAAATGGAGAAGCATTGTTAGAAGCTGGTAGCGAAATTGGTCAACCCGAATTATTATTTGCTAAAATCAATGATAAAAAAGATCATTCTCGTTTGGAAATCATCAATGCTGAAAAAGCAAAATTGGCTGCTGCTCTTGAAGCGAAGAAAGCATCCGAACGGGCACCTGTAAAAGATGAAATTAGTTTCGAAGATTTTACCAAACTTGATATTCGAACAGGTACCATCATCGAAGCTGAAAAAATGAAAAAAGCAGATAAATTACTCCAAATAAAAGTTGACCTTGGTTTTGAACAAAGGACTGTCATTTCAGGTATCGCTAAATTCTACAAACCTGAAGACATCATTGGTCAACAGGTATTGGTCTTAGCGAATCTTGCTCCTCGAAAAATGAGAGGTGTGGAATCGCAAGGCATGATTTTAATGGCTGAAAATGAAAAAGGGGAATTGAGTTTTGTAAGTCCGCAGGATGGATGGGGGAATGGATTTGGGGTAGCTTAAGCCCCCAGCCCCTAAAGGGGAGCCTTTTTTCTTTGCCTTTCGGCAAGGAAAAAAGCTATCGACTTTTGAGTCGAAAACCTCTGATTAAGTCTTATAAAAAAAAAATCCTTGAAATAACTTTCAAGGATTTTTTTTGAGACTCATCATTTCGTAAACTTTTTTTTTTGCCTATCGGCAAGGAAAAAAACTATCGACTTTTGAGTCGAAAACTTTTGATTAAGTCTTATAAAAAAAAATCCTTGAAATAACTTTCAAGGAATTTTTTTTGAGATTCACAATATTGAGCGTCACTATCTCATAAACTTTTTTCCTTGCCGATAGGCAAAGAAAAAAGGCTCCCCTTTAGGGGCTGGGGGTTTACCTCATCCTCGGTCGTCGTCTCTTACTCTTACTCCCTGGTTGCATCATCTGTTGTCCTTTACCAGCACCTTGTTGGTGTTTCATTTGACCACGATTTTTAAACGCTAAATCAAATTGAGCGATTTGCGCTTTGATTTCAGGTTGAGTAACTTTTAATTTTTTCAAATTCATGTAATATCGTTTAGCGACATTCCATTTTTGTTTTTGAGCATTGATCGCAGCCAATTGAAGTTGTACCATCGCCGTTTCATCATCAGTCGGAAGTTCAATTGCTTCTGCTTTTAAGAAATACTCCTCAGCTTCTTTATTATCCTTTCGATTCATAGCCAAACCACCTTTCAGAATGTAGTACATCGCTCGGTTAGTTTTGTATAACCATTCAGGTTTCCAAGTTAAGTTGATACGTTTTTCGGCTTCATCGAATTGTTCAAGTTGTAGGAGTTGTCCCGCAGACTGAATGGTTCCAAGTAAAAAGTAACTTACCAATAACCCAATTCCAATTAAAATAAATGGAAAGGCATACCAGAATCCTTGAAAAATAGCAAGTAAAATTCCTCCACCTAAACACAAGGCGGTCAACGCAAACTTCAAATATATATTTATCGAAAACATAGTTTAATTTTTTTTAATTCCTCAAAAATCTTCTTTAATCATTTAAAACTAGGATGCACAAAGATAGTAATTTATTTTTTTTCTAAATCAAACCTCTAAAGAAGAGTGCATAACAAATTGTCGCTTTATCATAATTGACCTACATTTTGATTCGTGTAAATTTTCCATTTTGTAAAAAATGAATTCGAGCAAATTAAAAATAGAAGCCACGAATTAACACAAATTTTCACAAATTGATTAGAGAAAATTCGTGTTAATTCGTGGCTTCTATTTTCTCTAATTTATTTTTTTCAAAAAATATTGAATTTTCTCTAATTCTACTCAACGCCTTAATGACAATTTTCTATTCCTAAGTGTTCCTTAACGCCTGTTCCAATTTTTCTAAATTTTCCTTAATCATTAAATCAGTTGAATTGAATTCAGCAGCTTTGATTCTATATTCATTAGCGACCTTATAATTTTTTTTAACAAAATTAGCATGGGCAATGTTTAAGGCAGCAAGTGCATTGTCGGTATCAGATTTCAATCCTAAATTCAATGCCTCTTTGAGGTGTTGTTCTCCAAAACCTTTTTGTTTCTTTTGCAAAGCAATCATTCCTAAAACAAAATAATAATAAGCGCGATGTCTTTTTAATAACCATTCTGGACGTTTGATTTGTAAAATCAAATCTTCTGCTTCATCAACTTGCCCTTTGTTCAATTTGTTAAATGCCAAAGAAACATTTCCAAATAAAAAATGAGTCAATAAAATAATCACTCCTCCCAAATACATATACCAAGCCGAACCAATTCCTTCCTTATAATGAATGGCGACACCAATAGCAATAATTACAACTCCAATTAAAAATCTGATTCTTGAAAAAAACATAATCTTTTTTTTACGGATGCTTCGCTTGACGTACACTTCGTTTGACGTACGTTCGCTGCGCTCTCTTGACGGACGCTGCGCTTGACGTTTCGAAAAACGTGGATCAACATTATTGTGAACCGTCAAGCGAAGCGTACGTCAAGGAAGCGCAGCGACCGTACGTCAAGTGATGCGAAGCAAACGACCGTCAAGCGTAGCGTCCGTCCATCAACATCCAATTTCCTTTTATTTCCAAGTAGCTTCCTTCTGGAAATACTTGTTTAAATTTTTCTTTATAAAAAACTTCAGCATTAGTTGCGTCTAGGCGATGATTTGAAATTCTATTAAAAAGCAAGATACCGTTGGGATGAACGAGTTGTTTTAATTTTTCCAAAAACAAAATATCCTCAAAAGCCTCAGGTACAATGTCATCTAAAAATACATCCATACAAACCATATCAAATTGTTGTTCGCATTGCATCACATATGCAAAAGCATCTGCACAGATCATTTCGATTTTGGATTCCAGTTTTGGTAAAGCATATTTGGAAGCTAAATAAATAACGGACTCGTCAATTTCTACAGCAGTATAATGATATTTTTTTTCAAAATTCTTTTCCAACATCATAGGAATACTTCCCAAGCCTAATCCTAAAACCAATACATTTTTAATAGAAAATTTATCTAAATCAACCATCCGAAAAGCTTCAAAAAAATTATCATACAAATCCTCAAAAGAATAAATCGCATTTGCCGTACACAGTTGGTACCTTCCTCGATTAAGACTTACATACAAGTGTGGATTGATCTCACTAGGCGCACTCTCAATGTGAAATTCAAAAAAATGACTTATTATTTTTTTCCAAAAAGGAGGTTCGATGATATAAAATTTTTATGATTGATGGTGTCGCTTCGCTGATGGTTTCGCTACGCGATTGTTAAATGGTTATCGAATACTGTTGAATCACAATTATTCGATAACCATTTAACAATAGCGCAGCGTAACCATCAGCGAAGCGATACCATTAAAGAAGCTATGCTTCTTTTACTTTTCCCAACTTCTATACTTTGCAGTATTTTCAAAAATAGTTTGAAGCATTCCTTTGTCCGCTTCGCTAAATTCAATTTTTCTTCGAGCCATTACTTTTTCTGCGGTATCGAAAGCTTTGTCAGTTCGATAAGTTTTAAAACCTGAGGATCCTCCCCAAGAAAAAGAAGGAATAAAATTACGTGGATAACCACCTCCATAAACATTAGCAGAGACACCGACTACCGTTCCTGTATTGAACATGGTATTGATACCTGCTTTGCTATGGTCGCCCATAATGAGTCCACAAAATTGTAAACCTGTAGGAACAAAACTTTCTTGTCGATAATCCCATAATTTTACTTCCGTATAATTATTTTTAAGGTTGGAAGTATTCGTATCTGCGCCCAGATTACACCATTCTCCTAACACACTATTTCCAAGATAACCTTCATGGCCTTTATTGGAATATCCCGTAATGACCGAGTTGCCAATTTCCCCTCCAGCTTTTGAGTGTGGGCCGATGGTTGTCGGGCCATAAATTTTTGCACCCATTTTTACCGTAGAACTTTCACATAAAGCAAATGCACCTCTAATCATTGCACCTTCCATCACCGTTGCATTTTTTCCAATATAGATTGGTCCTGCTGATGCATTTAAGATGGTACATTCAACCGTTGCGCCTTCTTCAATAAAAATATTTTCAGGAGCAATGACTTGATTAGATGAAGGAATAGGTTGCGAAATTTTATTTTTAGTCAATAAGTCAAAATCCTCTTTAATGGCTTCTCCATTAATCCTAAAAATGTCCCACAAATAATTGATTTTTAGAAATGGAGTATCCCCCACATCGAAGCCAACTAACTCTTCAATCTCTTCTCCATGTATCAAATGGTCAAATTGTCGTTCATCCAATCTCGTGGCAATGAGTTCACCATCTTTAAGAATGGCCTCATTTTGTTCTAGTTCCAATACGAGTTGAACCAATTGAGCGGAGGGTAATACCGAGCCATTGATAACAATATTATCGGACTCAATATGGATTGGAAATTTATCAATCAAATAATCTTGAGTGATATGTGAAATATTATCAATGTGCAAGTGACGTTGCCATTTTTCTTTGATCGTCAAGATCCCTACACGTAATTCACCTACAGGACGGGTGAACGTTAATGGTTGCAAACGGTCTCTAACATCATCATCAAAAAGAATAAAGTTGGGCATAGTAGATTTCGATTATGAAGCCTGTTTTTAGGTAATGGTTGAGAAAAACTCTAGTCACAAGGTGAATAATTTGCCAAATCAACTCTATTTTCAGAGTTTGGCTGACCTATCAGAAAATTCACCTTGTGACTTGCCTGATATTCGTAACTTAGGTTCACCAATCAACTATTGCCTTTTATTAATGGATGTAAAAATATTCTTTTCAAGGTCTTTTGTGAAATAAAACGGTATTTTTTCGAAGGTAGAGGATAAAAAAAAGGATTCTAAATGAATATATGTAAAAACGAACCACGAACGCTTCGCTTGACGAACCACGAACCACAGTCGATACACGTTTTTTCCGTGGTTCGTTTTTAGAAACAAAAAAAGTCTTAGACTTCCGCCTAAGACTTTTTTGGGTCGAAAGATAAATATAAAATCAAAATCCTTCGAAAAATATTTTAATAAAAAAACTATTCAGCTGGTTTATCAGTTTCAGTTTCAGTTTTTTTAGCGAATTTCGCAAATTTCTTATTGAACTTATCGATACGTCCTGCAGTATCAACAAATTGCATTTTTCCAGTAAAGAATGGGTGAGAAGCTGCGCTAATCTCCATTTTTATTAATGGGTATTCATTTCCATCTTCCCAAGTAATTGTTTCTTGTGTTTCAGCACAAGACTTAGTGACGAAAGTAACATCGTTTGAGATGTCTTTGAATACAACTTTTCTATAATTCTTTGGATGAGTATCTTTTTTCATATTAAATTCTTTTTTCAAATTTCGGAATGCAAAGTTAAGTTTTAATAATTAATAATGAAAAATTAATAGTGAATAATTTTAAGTAAAAAGGTGAAAAATGGCTGTTTTTTGGAGTTTATTTTTTTTTTATTCTAAATCCTGCGTTTTTAAGTATTTTTATCAACAGAAAAAGTAATTTTAAAGATATGAAGAACGTAGTTTTAAAGTTTGGTTTAATGGCCACCGCATTGTTGATGTTGATGCAATTGACCAGATATTCTTTATTGACCCAAAATTTAGAAAATGAGATGTGGGTTGGTCTTTTTGCCGTTATGTTTTTAGGGTTTGGAGTAGCTATTGCGATGATTTATTTAAAACAAAAACAGCCAACCCTCCAAACTGAATCTGTTCCTTCCACCGCTGAAATTGACCATCAAAAAATTAAAAATCTTGGTATTAGCAATCGTGAATATGAAGTGCTCCAATTGATTGCAGAAGGCCTATCTAATCAAGAAATTGCTTCCCGATTATTTATTTCTCAAAGTACAGTTAAAACTCATGTCTCTAATCTACTCTCCAAATTAGATGCAAAACGTAGAACGCAAGCATTGAATATCGCCAAAGAAATGAAGATTATTTAGTGATTGGTGATTCGTAACTGGTGATTCGTTTCTGATAATATTGATTTTTATGTAGTTTCGGATATCACGAAGTCACAAGGTGAGTCCTTTCATTAAAATCTAAAATTCTGAAAAATAAGGTGATTTTGACGAAAACTCACCTTATGACTAGATTTGGATATTATTAGCAATCTGAGTTAAGTATTTCAATTCCAATACCTAAAATCAATATTATTAGAAACGAATCACTAGTTACTATTTACCAACCACATTCCCTTTCCTTCTCCTACTTTAGTGCTAATTCATTGATTTTCAAGCAATTGGTACTTAAGTATGAGCGAGAAAACAGCCTTTTTACTTTACTTTGGAGTATTATTTATAAAAAAACTGAATACAGAACAACAGTCTTTTATAGCCACAAAGCCACAAAGAAAATCCTTAGAGTCTTTGTACTACATACTTGTAATCCCGATAGCTATCGGGAGCAAAAAAACAAAGTTTTGAATAGAGACGTGAATAATTAAACACATAGGAACATAGACCACATAGGAATTTTTCTTCGAAAAATTTCAAAACTATGTGCCCTGTTGTGTCTATGTGTTAAACCATTCAAAGTTATTGTGTTGCGGCTCGCCGCAATGAGCCTTTGTGGCAATCTTACAAAACAAAAAAGTTAAAATGAAGAATCTAATTATTCGATATGGAATCATTTCAAGTGTGGTGATGATGGGCATGTTTGGACTTACTTATTTATTCGTAGGAGAGAATTATGATTTGAGTGAAAAATTAGGATATGCTTCCATCTTAATCTCAATGATCTTTGTTTTTTTAGGCATTCGAGAATATCGGGATAAAGTAGGAGCGGGGCATATTACTTTTTGGCAGGCGATCAAAGTCGGATTAATGATTGTCGCCATTCCATCTATTGTATTTGGATTATTTAATGTGATTTATGTGATGTTTATTGATCCAGAGTTTATGGAAAATTTTTACCAAAAATCTCTTATGGATTTAAAAGCCACTTCGACAGCAGAGGAATACGCTATTAAATCAGCAGAAATGGAATCCCAAAAAGAAATGTTTATGAATCCGTTTATTCAATTTTTGGTGATGGGAATGACCGTATTTTTAATGGGAATTGTAACGTCTATTTTATCTTCATTTGTTTTGAAAAAAGAGTCTAGCTCAAATTGACTAATCTTACTTACTTTTAATAACAAACAAAATAAAAAATCATGAATGCAAATTTAAAAATGGCACTTGCAGTTATTGCAGGAATTTTAATCGGAGGTATGGTGAATGGTGGGATTATTAATTTAAGTCCTATGATTATTCCACCACCAGAAGGTGTAGACGTAAATGATATGGAAAGCCTAAGAGCAAATATGCATTTGTTTCAGCCTAAAAATTTTATTTTCCCATTCCTTGCTCATGCTTTAGGAACATTGGTAGGAGCTTTTGCCGCGGCAAAAATTGCAGGGGTTAAACAAATCCGTTTAGGACTTATTGTAGGTTTAGTCTTTCTTTTAGCAGGAACTTCTATGATTGTGATTATGAAAGTACCTAGTCCAATGTGGTTTAATGCATTAGATTTAATAGGAGCATATCTTCCAATGGGATGGTTAGGAGCTAAACTGGCGAGTTGATTTTTTTAAATGAAGTACAGCCGTCAAATAGACTTTCTCAAAACTATAATTTTGAGAAAGTCTATCGTTTTTTCTAATTTACAAAAGAGTGTTCATCTTCAAATTAAATCAAGGTTATGAAAAAATTACTAACAACTCTTTTTGTTCTCTTTTTTTTAATCCTCATTAGTTGTGCCGATGATGATACTCCAGAATTGATTCCTGAACCAGTAAATCCTCCTCCTTCAGTAGTTGACACCTATCAAGGAATTATGAAAGCTAGAGATGCATCTTCATATTTAGACTTTAATAACATGCCAGTTGAAACAATATTTGATACTTCATATGCCCACGAAGTTGTCGTAGAAGTTGAAGAGGATTCTATATTTTTTAAAGGATTTTATGAAAATCAAATAATTGAACTTAGATATAATACAAATGGTGAATATGATAAAACTACTGGACCTAAAGATATTTTTAATATTCAATTTAAAACGAATGACACTTTAATAATCTATACCTCTGTATATGGTGGTATCAGTAATCAAGAGTATATTAGTTACTCTAGAAGATATACTGGTGTTAAACAATAATTATTTTTAAATTTTACTCATAAGGAAAAAACGCATCCTCAAAATGCCTCACATGAAAGTCCTTCTCATTTTTATAAATAATCGAAATCACATCAAATCGAACCTCCCAATCATGTTCGATCTTCCGCATATAAGCTGCCCCCGCCGAAGCCATTAATTTTTGTTTCTTACCATCAACAGCCATTTCAGGTTCAGCAAAATTATTATTATTCCGAGTTTTAACTTCGATAAAAACTAGAATCTCACCATGCTTTGCAATAATATCCAACTCCGCTCGACGGTATCGCCAATTGGTTTCTAATATTACGTAACCCTTCTTTTTTAAATGAGAAATAGCGAGTTGTTCACCACGTTCTCCTAGTATGTTATTCCAGGCCATGCCCTAATCCCTTGATGGGAATTTTTATTAAAAAAATAAAAGTAAATTTTTACCTTAAAAAGTCCAACCGAATATCGCAAAATATCTTTATTATTGCGAAAAATCAAAATCATGTCAAAAAAAATAAACCCTACCGAAACGTCTGCTTGGAAAGCCCTTAAAAAGCATCATCAGCAAATGAAGCGGGTACAGATGAAAGATCTTTTTTCAAAAGATAGTCGACGTTTTCAAAAGTTCTCTATAACATTCGAAGATACACTAATTGATTTTTCAAAAAATAGAATCAATGCTGAAACTGTAAAGCTATTGTTACGATTAGCAAAGCAAACCAAATTGGATGCAGCAATCAAACAAATGTTTGCAGGAGAAAAAATAAATGAAACGGAAGATCGTGCAGTTTTGCATGTTGCCCTTCGAAATCGTTCTCGACGTGCTATTAAATTTGAAGGGAAAAATGTGATGCCCGATGTCAATCGAGTATTAAATCAAATCAAAATATTTTCCAATAAAATTACTTCTGGAAAATGGAAAGGTTATTCTCGTAAAAGAATTACCGATATCGTAAACATTGGAATTGGAGGAAGTGATTTGGGCCCTGTGATGGTTACAGAGGGCTTAAAATCATATTGGAAAAAAGGCATGAATGTGCATTATGTTTCTAATGTGGATGGAACTCATATTTCTGAAACTTTAAAAACCCTTTCTCCTGAAACCACACTTTTTATTATTGCCTCAAAAACATTTACAACTCAAGAGACGATGACGAATGCGCAGTCAGCTAGAGATTGGTTTTTGAAAAAAGCAAAGAAAAATGAATACATTAAAAAACATTTCGTTGCGGTTTCAACTAATCAAGAAGGAGTTGAAAATTTTGGAATTGCACCTGAAAATATGTTTGAGTTTTGGAACTGGGTAGGAGGGCGATATTCCTTAACTTCTGCAATCGGTTTATCCATTGCTTGTACCATTGGATATGATAATTTTGAAGAATTGTTAGATGGTTTTCATGCGATGGATAATCATTTTGAAAAAACTTCTTTTGAAAAAAATATTCCAGTTTTATTGGCATTGATTGGGATTTGGTATAACAATTTTTTTGGAGCAGAGACGGAGGCTATTTTACCTTACGATCAATATTTGCATCG
>Ga0114957_1004720_pt1 | contig 11582 bp, 12 predicted proteins | sample BantaG_FD_87175 | JGI IMG/M metagenome (GOLD analysis project Ga0114957, IMG submission 87175) | Marine algal microbial communities from Bantry Bay, Ireland - BantryBay_4 metaG | ecosystem: Host-associated > Algae > Red algae > Unclassified | place: Bantry Bay, Ireland | collected 2014-11-21 | reverse complement strand
GATAAATCGTAGAAACCACACGCCTGACACCTGACTCCTCGCTCCTGACACCTAAGTAATTACTAAATTTGTAAAAACATTGTTATGGCTTACGATGAATTTCTTGCAGACAGGGTTAAAAGAACTTTAGATGAAAAAAAAGTAAATTATACTTTTAGAAAAATGATGGGCGGATTACTTTTTATGGTTGATGAGAAAATGCTTTGTGGAATTCATATTGATAAAAAATATGGAGATAGTTTGCTTATGGCTAGAATTGGAGAGGATGCTTATGAAAAAGAAATTAGTAAGGAGGAATGTTTACCGATGGATTTTACAGGACGCCCTATGAGAGGTTATATTTTTGTTACACCTGATGGATTTGATTTGGATGAGAACCTAGCGTATTGGATTCAATTAGCTTTAGATTTTAATCCATTGGCAAAAGCAAGTAAGAAACGGAAGAAGAAGTAAGGTTTTTTTAAATCAAAACATGAATTATCCAGATTTTTTTTAATATAGTGGAATGAATGGTTTTATGGTTTTGCTACGCTCGCTGCGCTATTGATACATGGTTTTCAAAACCATTTAGCCATAGCGAAGCATAACCATAGAACCATTCATTACACTATTTATAATAGAAGCTATTTCAAAGCTGTTAACGCCAACCCAAAAATAGTATCAATTATCATATTAAATATCGAACTACGATAAGCCTCTAATCGAATCTGCGCCAACCCTGAACTTTCCAAAGCACTCATCTTTGCAGAAGCAACATGACTCTTACATAAAAACTCAAAGTCCTCTGTAGTCAAATCTCCTTTCTCTAGTAACCTTGTCCAACGTCTTAAGTCACGCTTCATTCCACGTAATAACTTTTCGGAATCTTTTTTAGCTTGCTTTCGATATTTCCGAACTGTCATTTTAGTCAAATCATTTGTATTATCTTTTAACTCTCGCATGATTTTTCGGAATCGAGGCAAATCGAATTCTCCAACTTTTATTTTTGAAGCTTCTTCTGAAGTTTTTGGCTTAGTAGAAGACTTAGGTTTTGTCTTTGGTTTAGTTGCAGTCTTTGGTTTTGTTTTTGGTTTTGCCTTTGGCTTCGTTGTAGTCTTTGGTTTTGACTTTGGCTTCGTTGTAGTTTTTGGCTTGGTCGTAGTCTTTGGTTTTGTTGTTGTTGTAGAAGCTTTGGATAAAGTCTTTGCTTCCGCTACCCAATTTTTAGGTTCTGCCAAATTAAAGCGAGGACCTGCTTCATCCAAAATTGCATTAAGCGTAGTTAGCTTTGCAGTAGCTAAATCTTTATAAGTTAGAATTCCTTTAGCATTTAATAGCCCTTGAATTTTTGGTCCTATCCCTTTGACTTTGGTAAGGTTATCTTTAGTTGATGTTCTTTTTGCCATGATTGTTTTGTATTGGAGATTTGTAAAATAAAAAATAGTTTTTGGATAGTGCTATTCCAAGTGTTGATGGTGAGATTGAAAAATTGTGAGATTGTTATTGAAGACGTTGTAAATTGATTTAGGATTAAATTATCTGATTACAATCTTGCAATTTTTCAATCTCACCATCAACACTTGGAATAGCACGACCGCTTTTTTAGTGATGAGTGAGATTGAAATATACTTTTCTTCATCACTCAAAAAATTACATTTTCTTTTTCTTTTGTTCTAAGTTAATTATTTTATCAAAGTTTTTACTAACTACTTTTGCAGCCTCTTTGATAAATGGTCCATTTAACTTTCCTTCGTTTTCCCAACGATTCAAAAACCCACCTAACAAATTTTGATCAGGATCCATCATTGTCTCCCACATTTTAACCGTCTTCATATTCGTTTCTCCTTTATCTTGTTCGTAAGCAATCAAGTCATTGATTTGAGTTTTTAAGCCCATTACATCACCAGAAACTGAAGAGAAACTCTTTCCTCCTCTTTTCATTAAACTCAAAACACTAGTCTTAATTATTTCATTCTGATCCAATGAAAACTGATCCATTGCAGGCATCCCTTTCGCAGGGTTACAACTTTGAAATGAAAAACTAACTGTAAAAATGGTTAGGAAAAAAAAGTAAAAAATGTTTTTTGATAAACCTACGGAAGGTTGGAATAAGGTGCTATTCATGATTTGTTTTTTTGAATAAATTTAAAATAAATTGTCAGTCGTAAAAACGACAAAAACCTTTGTAAATGTATATAAAAGTAATGATTTTACAAAACAATTCAACGGTCGCTACGCTTGACGGTCGTTTGCTTCGCATCACTTGACGGACGCTGCGCTTGACGGTCTGCGAATTGTGAATCCGTCAAGCGCAGCGTCCGTCAAGTGAGCACAGCGAACGTTCGTCAAGTGATGCGAAGCAAACGACCGTCAAGCGTAGCGACCGTTAACGAGCTGCGCTCTCCCGCATGGCTTTTGATCTTTTTTTTCCCAAATAATTATCAATGATATTATGAATGATATAAAGAGTCGGTGTCAATAAAACAGCTACCGTAAATTTATACATAAAGTTGACTGTTCCAATTGCCAATACAAGCACCAAACTCCAATTGGCTCCAAAATAAAAAGCAATCAACAAGACCACATAACTATCTACAAATTGAGATACGACTGTGGAACCAGTTGCTCTCAGCCATAACATTTTGTCTCCAGTCTTTTGTTTTATTTTGTGAAAAACAAAAACATCGACCAACTGCCCTACTAAAAATGCAACCAAGGAACCAACGATAATCCATAAACCTTGACCAAATACTAATTTAAATGCATAATTATAATCTCCTACTTTGTTTAGTGCTTCTTGTTTTTCTACTGCTGTAAAATCGGGTAAAATATGTGATTGCGGCCAAAAGCCAGCAGGTTCTAAACCAATTGCCCAATAGACCATAACAAAAGAATAAATGATCAATCCAATAACTAAATAGGATAACATCTTTACTCCTTTCATCCCAAAGTATTCGTTTATGATATCAGTCATGACAAAAACGACGGGCCATAACAATGTCCCTGCGGATAATGAAAATCCAAGGTTTTTTTCTCCAAAAAGCTCAAAACTAAAAGGTTCAAAACCAAACGACTTTTCTAAAGAAAAAATCTTAACGCCAATGAATTCTGCAATCAAAGCATTGGCGATAAAAAATCCTCCCAGAATGATAAAAAGCCTTGTCCCTTTATCCGTTAAAATATTTTTCATAATTTTTTTAATTTCAACTTACGTTTTTATTACATTACATCATTCAAATATAAATGAAACAATGCCGTTAAAAAAATGTCAATTAAGGTATTATTGAAAATGATTTCAGAAAAACGAATAACTAAAACTATATGTATCGTAAAAATTTTCTAACATTAATTTCTACCTCATTTTTTATTTTCTTCAATTTTGTAACAATATTTTCACAAAAATTTGATACAAAGCTTAACCTATCAGATACGACTCAAGTTCATATCATTCGATTAAAAAATGGTAAAAAAATTAAAGGTCGAATCACTTCCATAGAAAATGAGAAAGTCTTCTTTTCCCCTAAAAAAAATAGACCTGATACTGTTTTAACTTTTTCCCAAATTAAAAATATAGGTGTTGTCGGAAATATAGCTTGGAACTCAAAAAAATATGATAGTAATTTAGATTATGTCAATTATTTGTTTTTTGTCAATACTGCATTCCGTCTAAAAAAAGGAGCACGAATGTATCGCACTTTTATGGGCGCATCACTTATTGGTGAACGAGCATTTGATGATGGATTTTCGATGGGGTTAAATTTTAGTTTTCCATTATTTATTTCAGCTAATTTAAAAATTGGAGGAACACTTGGCAGTTCAAAAAAATCGAACCTTGCTTTTAAATCTACTTTGCTTCTACTTCCCGTTGGTGAGGGTTTTTCTATTTTTGAAAATTCTTTAATCTACACTTTTGGGACTCCTGATCGGTTTTTAAATTTTGCCCTAACCAACTATTCTACCAGACAAAATGAATTTTTCTTTGAATATTTTCCGAGAATTTATCACTCCTTCTCACTAGGTGGCGGGATTAGAATGAATGAACATTGGCAGCTCATCTTAGAAAATCACATTAACTTTAATAATGTTTTTGTAGATGCTAAACTTCTTCCTTCTTTAGGATTAAGTTACACCACTTCTAAATTCAATTTTGCATTTGGATTTAATTCAGCTAATCAAAGAGGATTTAATTTATTTCCAATTATGGATTTCAGCCAAGACGACATTACTACATTTGAACGTAGTTTATTTAGTCGGTTTCCTTATTTTTCTATTGCCAAAATATTTTAAAAAAAATCATGAAGCATAATTTAAACAATATATTTACATTTCTATTTTTTCTTGGTTGTATTCCTCTTTCTCATGCGCAAACGTTTATAGGAGATATAAAAATTAATGATGAGGTACAGGAACATATTCTAATGCTTAATGATGGAAATTTCAAAACAGGTAAAATACTTTCTATAAAAAATACGGAGGTTGTTTTCTATAATTTAGAAAATAAAAAAACAGTCATTTACCAACTTTCCCAAATCAATAAAGTAATGGTCAAAAGAGATGATTTAGACCTTACGAATAATACGGCGAGGGCTATGGCAGAATTAGAAGAGAAACAAAAACATATAAAAACCGACTCCCAAGTCCGTGGTAATAATCGACTTTTTTATACTGAAACTGGTTTTTCTTTAAAACGAGGGGAATCAGAATATCATACCATCAGAGGAATTATTCATGGGGTCGATTATGGGGTATCTGATGGTGTCACCATTGGTTTAGGTGCCATCTACCCAGGTTATCTTACAGGGCATATAAAGATAAATTATATCGGCAATTTTATTTCAAAAAAATTTAAAGCTGGGTTTGATTTTAGTTTTGCAGCAAAGCCTGAAAAAAATGAAACGGAAAAGGGTTGGGTTGGCTTTTTAAAGATGTCTTCTTTTTATTCGTACGGAACTCCACAAAGACAGGCACATCTTGGACTTTCTTTAATCCCTACTCTTGATATAGATGACAACTTTGATGAGCTACTAGTGGCTTTTAATTTTGGAGGAACACTTAGGGTTGCGCCTCATTGGAAAATCATTTATGAAAATGCTTTTGGTGGGGATTTTAATTTTGGTGGTTTCTTTGGAATTTTTTCAGGCTTGGGGGGACAATGGTTTAATGATAAAAATTCTATAAAATTTGGAATGACGACTTCTCCTTCTTTTGGTTTTGTTAATATTCCACTTAGCGAATTAAATCCTTCTGCACAGCTTCCATTTGTTTCGTACTCTAGATACTTTTAACCACAAAAGGGATCAAAAGTTGGACAAAAGTTTTTTTCACACGGTTTTGTGATTCAAAATACTATGTGAAAAAAACTTTTGTCCAACTTTTGATCCCTTTTGTGGTTTTAACCTGCCGTTTCCATCATCAAAAATGCTTTTAAGAAACCATCAAGGTCTCCATTCAAAACAGCATCAGTATTATTATTTTGGAATTTAGAACGATGGTCTTTTACTCGACGATCATCGAGAACATAACTTCGAATTTGAGAACCCCATTCATTTTTCATTTTACCCGCTTCCACTTTACTTTTTTCAGCAGCGCGTCTTTTAATCTCTGCTTCGTATAAACGAGACTTCAACATTTGGATCGCCTTTTCTCGATTGAGATGCTGCGATCTTTCCTCTTGACATTCTGCGACAATGCCTGAAGGCAAATGCCGAACACGTACAGCTGATTCTGTTTTATTAACGTGCTGCCCTCCTGCCCCACTCGCTCGAAAAGTATCCCAACTCAAATCAGCAGGATTTACATCTATTTCAATTCGATCATCAATCATAGGATGAACGAATACAGAAGCAAATGAAGTCATCCGTTTCCCTTGGGAATTAAATGGACTAATCCGCACTAAACGATGTACTCCATTTTCACCTTTTAACATCCCATATGCAAAATCACCATTGATTTCAATTTCAACACTTCGAACTCCTGCAACATCTCCATCTACACGATTTAGGACTTTATATTTGTACGAATTTTTCTCTGCCCACATCGTATACATACGAAGTAACATTTCAGACCAGTCACAACTTTCTGTTCCTCCTGCTCCTGCATTTATTTCTAAATAACAACTTAGTTCATCCTCCTCTTTATTGAGGGTGGATCGAAATTCTAAATCATCAATTTTTGTTAATGTCTTATCATATTGTGCGTCTAGTTCCTCTTCGGTGGCTTCTCCTTCTTGAAAGAATTCATAGAGCACTTCTAATTCATCTATTTCTGCTTTGGTGAGATTAAAATTGGAAACCCAGTTTTTATGTCCTTTGAGTGTTTTGATAACACCTTCGGCATATTTAGGATTTTTCCAGAAATCAGGGTCAAGGGTTAATTGTTCTTTATCTTCTATTTCTAATAATCGTTGATCTACGTCAAAGATACCTCCTTAACACACCCAATCGATCTTGCAACGTTTTAAATTGATCTTGAGTCATATTTTTATAACACGATTCGTAGGAATGGTACAAATCGCTCTTTTGATTAAATAAATTAAATTTCTTATTTCGCAAATGTAGTTAAAACTTAACTACTTTTTTTGGTGTTATTTGAGTTGGTTGTCATTTTCTGTTTCCGTTCGCGAGAGGCTTTGCCTCGATGCGTCCCATTAATCGAGCTTCCAGCTCGCGTATAAAATTTAATTTTTCGATACGCGAGCTGGAAGCTCGGTTAATGGGACGCATCGAGGCAAAGCCTCTCGCGAACAAACAAGGAATAAGTACAACATTAAACCAAACAAGATAGTTCTTCACTCTGCATCTATCACTTCCACATAAAACACCAAATCCGCCCTTCTTGGCACTTTTGGCGGTCGTCCTCCTCTTCCATAAGCAATGCGATAAGGTACAAAAAGTGTCGCTTTCGAACCAACAGGTAGTTTTGCAATCCCTTCATCCCATCCTTTAATTACTCGATCCATAGCCAATGGAAATTGCAAAGGGTCCCCATCTTTAAAGGAATCATCAAACAAAGTTCCATCCATTAAAAATCCTGCAAAATGTACTTCTACATCTTCCATTGGAAAAGGTAATTTCCCTTTCCCTTTTTCATGAATCATATATTTTAAACCTGAAGGCGTATAAATTAAATCATCTTCCAGTTCCTCTTTTTTAAACTTAGTAATCAAAGATTGAGTGGATTGAATAATATCTTTCCTTCGAGCTTTGGCATTTGCTCTTTGGGCTTCTGTCTCTGCTTTTTTCTTTATTTTAAAAATTTCATATTCTCCAGGAGTCAAAACATCAAGTACTTGAATCCGATAATTTATAGTATCTTTTTTTGTTAAAAAACTAGGTAAGTCATTTGATTCTTCTAAAATTTGACTAAGATGGATGCTGTCTCCAATTCCGCATAACAATAGAGCTTCATAATTTCCAGGAGGTGGATTTGCGATTTTTTTTCTAGCAGGTAATCGTTCTAATATTGATTTTTCTCGATAATAAAATAAAGAATCATTAGCATATAAATGTTCTCGAAAACGAACATAATCTCCAGGTTGGGCTACAATATTATTCTTTTGAGTGATGAGTTGGTAGGGATAATTATTTGAAGTCCTAGTTTTTTTTTTTGAAGATGAGATTTTTTCTTTTGGCTGAATTTCTTTTAACTTGACCACATAAGTCATTATATCGTCTGCGTCATAACCTTGTGGAAGGTTTTCTAAATCTTTTAATTTTTGAAAAACAGAAACACTATCGCCAGGAGACATTTTAAATAGAATTTCATAATTAGGTGGTAACGGGCGAACTAAATGTTCTTCTTTGGGGAGGACGATTTCTTTTTCCTTAAAATTATCCGTCGAAAATATTTCCTTACCATTCAATAATACTTTTTCACTAAAAATTACTAAATCTCCCACTTGAGGTGAAACGCCTTCTTTATCAATATGAAATTTATAGGAGTAATTAGAATTAGTTACTCCATCAGTAAAATTACAAGAAGTCAAAAATAAAAAGAAACAAATTTTGGGAAAAATTTTCATTTGTTTTTGTATTGTTACAAAGCATCCAATTGGGCTTTGTAATCAGGAAGTAGCTTTTTAAATTTATTGACTGTTGCTGAAAGTGAAGAATAGGAAGCTCCTCCTGATGCATTTTTATGTCCACCTCCACGGAAGTATTTTCGACATATTTCTTGAACAGAAAAATCACCTTTGGATCGCATTGATATTTTTACAATAGTGGGTTGTTCGTGAATAAAAACGGCAACCTTCACATTTTTCAACATCAATAAATAATTTACAATTCCTTCTGTATCTCCTCTTTGAATATCAAAATGTTCGTAATCTTTTTTAGTCAAAGTGAAAATTCCAGTTTTATAATCATTTAAAATTTCCATTCGATTATCCAGCACATGTCCTAGAATACGCAACTGCTTTTCTGTCAGACTATTAAAAATTAAATCTTGAATGACATAATCATCCACGCCCCTTTCCAATAAGTCAGCTACGATTCGAAATAACTTAGGCGAAGTACTATATTTAAATGAACCTGTATCTGTAAGAATACCTGTCATCATACATTCTCCTACCGTAATATCAATTCCTTTTTTCTCATCAAGCATTTCCAAAAAATCATAAATCAATTCGCAAGTCGAACTAGCTGTGGTATCCGACAAGACAAAATCCGCAAAATTTTCTGGGTATAAATGATGATCGATTAATACTTTGGTAGATTTCAACGGGGCAATGACTTCCCCCATTTTATCCACTCTATCTAAAGCATTATAATCGAGCGCAAAAATAATGTCGGCTCTTTTCAATACATTATTGGCATCCTCTGGTTCGATATCATGAATTAAAATCTTGTCTGCATCAGGCATCCAAGCGAAGTTATCAGGATATTCAGAAGGAAAAATTACCGAAACACTATGACCGTGTCTCTTCAAAAAATGATATACCGCAAGTGAAGAACCAATAGCATCGCCATCAGGATTACGATGAGAGGTAATCGCGATATCCTTAGGAATAGATAAGAGGTTTTTGAGTTCTTTAATATTTTCCATATGTGTTTAAAAATGAGTCTGCGAAATTGGTAAATTTTATGGATTAAATCATACTTTTGCACCGATTTTTTTAGAAGGGGCTTTGAGTCTCAATTTTGAATGATAAATTTTGAATTTTGAATCTCTAAGTTAATTTTGAGATTTTACAATTTCAACAATTTATTTGACTATAAAGAAATTTACAAAAAAACTAATGATTCTTCTAACGAGTTTTATTTTTTTTCATCAAAAAATTTCGAAGTATTCAAAATTTATCATTCAAAATTAATTCTAAATACTTCATAATTATTTTTCATCAAATAAAATTCAATAATAAAAACATGGCAGGTAAAATCACATTTACAATGATTAAACCGGATGCAGTTAAGGCTGGACATACCGGAGCTATTTTAGCACACATCAACAAAGCAGGTTTCAGAATTGTTGCAATGAAAAAGACGCAATTGACTAAAGCTGCTGCTCAGGAATTTTATAAAGTTCATAAAAAACGTCCATTCTATGGAGAGTTAGTAGAATTTATGACTAGTGGCCCAATCGTTGCTGCTGTTTTGGAAAAAGACAATGCAGTTGAAGATTACCGTAAAACAATCGGTGCGACTAATCCTAAGGAAGCGGCTAAAGGAACTATCCGTAAAAAATTTGCTAAAAGCATTGGAGAAAATGCTGTTCACGGTGCGGACTCTGATCGTAATGCTAAGAAAGAAGCGGCTTTCCACTTCTCTGCAATCGAAATGTTTTAGTTTAATGATTAACTGTTAATGATTAATGATTAATGATTAATAACGAATTGTGATTCTCTAATTTATTGACCTCACCATTTGCTGTTAATCATTAATCGTTAACAATTAATCATTACAAAAAAGTGTTTTTCTTTTTTGTTTTTATAGAGCTAGTCAACAATTTCATTACCTCTTCCGTATCACAATACATTGATTTAAACTCTCCTTCATTTATATATCCTGTAGCTTTCAACAACTCCAACCAATACATGGTCTCTCCTGTTTCCTTTTGAGCCACTCCTAATTTATGTATAAAATCTTTTGAACTTTCAGCAAATTTAGCTTCTCTTACCATCGCCCCTGGATTAGTTCCCGATCTAAGTAATTGTTTACTTAATACAAATTCTTTCTTTTCCTCTGAAAGATGCTTAAATAGATTTACGATTCTTACCGCCAAATTAAAGCTCTTGATCCTTAACGGATCATTATTAGTTTGTTTTCTCATAGTTAAAGCGTTTATATTAAACAAAATCAAAAAATATAGAACTCACTATTATGGATTAATCATTAAACATTAACAATTAATCATTAACTAAATTTTTCTCCGATCAATCTCCTGTTTAATCAAGGCATACTCTCGACTCATATCCCCACTCACCGCAGTATTTTCTTTAGCACGTCTGACCAAGTAAGGAAAGACTTCATTCACCTGTCCATAAACCACATACTTCGCAGCATTGTAGCCAGCCGCAGAAAGATTAAAAGTCAAATTATCACTCATCCCATACAGTTGACAAAAATTAAGATGAGGATGTTTTTTATCAATCCCCTTTTCATCAATGATGTCAGCTTGAATCTTACAACTCTCTGCATTATGAGTCGCAGCACAAGAACCGATCTGTTCATAATTATCTAAGCAAAATCTTAAAGCCATATTATAAGCATCATCCGTAGCTTGTTTGTTAGGTTGAATAGGTGTAGGATATCCCATTTCCTCAGCCCGAGCATTTTCTTTTTCCATATAAGCACCCCGTACTAATTTTGCTCCCAACAAATAACCTTCCTCTTGTGCTTTATTAAAAGAGTTAAATAAAAATTGTAACCGATCATGACGATACATTTGAAAAGTATTGTAAACCACAACTCGTTCTTTGTTATAACGCTTCATCATCACATCTGCCAAATAATCAATAATATCTTGAATCCAACTTTCCTCTGCATCGACCATAACAGCCACACCGTTTTTCGATGCAGCACTACAAATGGAATCTAACCTTTTAATCACATGTTTATATTCTTCTACAATATCTTCGGGGAGATCATCTCTTTTCTTTTGGAGGAACTCTAATAATTTAGTTCTGGCCAAACCTGAGATTTTGGTGACGACCACAGGAGTACTTTCATTGGCAGTTGCATATTCAATCGCTCTAATATTTTCATTCATAGTTCGATTAAAATCCTTCTCGGATTCTTTCCCTTCTGCACCATAATCCAAAACCGTCAAGATATCATGCTCATACAATTTTTCGATAGATGGGGTACATTCCAATAAGGTACGACCACCTACAAATTGGTCAAACATAGTTTCTTTTACAATCTTCTGAGTAAAAGGAATACGCATTTTCATCGCCAACATCCCTAAATCAGATAAAGGATTCACCAGCCATGTTTTATTCATTAAACTAAATAACCAACCTGCTTTTTTTAATTCTTTATCCGATTTATAAGCAAATGCTATTTCGGTGTTTAAAAAATCTAACTTAGGGAATGGAGTTGATTTTTTATTTTTTTTGGTTTTATTTTTTGTGGACTTCATATCTATCTTTTATAATTAAATTTTTT
>Ga0114957_1004719_pt1 | contig 11585 bp, 12 predicted proteins | sample BantaG_FD_87175 | JGI IMG/M metagenome (GOLD analysis project Ga0114957, IMG submission 87175) | Marine algal microbial communities from Bantry Bay, Ireland - BantryBay_4 metaG | ecosystem: Host-associated > Algae > Red algae > Unclassified | place: Bantry Bay, Ireland | collected 2014-11-21 | reverse complement strand
GCGACACAAACGAAAACGCACCCTTACGAACGGGCAGACGAATGGGCGTTCGTCTGACCATCGTTTGACAGATGAAGACCTTACGAATCCGGCATTCGTCTGAGGGGTACCATGTACCGACGGTGTGCCAGCAGTCCTGCTCGACGGGGTCCAGCCCGAGGCACCGGCGGACCAGCCACTCGCGTGTCTGCGATAGCAAGACCTCCACAGGTGACGCTACGATCGGCCGAGACTTGCGCGGTCAAGCCCCCTGTACTGTACCGATTCGTGGGCGACTGGCCCAGCTGCGTTTGGCAGGAGCCGGCTAACCGTCAACAATGGACGCACGGCAACACGCGGTCCATGGTTGGAGAGGCAGGAAACATCCATCGACGCCGGTTCTCGATGGCTTCCGATGGGTCTTTGAGAACCCCATTGACGCGCCGTTTCGGTGGAAGCTTGATGGACCCTCGATGACTGTACTGTACACCGAGGATGCCGGCTCAGAAGCTCCATTCTCATGATTCATTGTTTGGCAAGGGGCTTGTCCAATTGTGTGACTGTTCTATTACTGCATTAAGTGCAATAACTTTTTGACCAGGGTGGATCACATTTCGGTATTTCATAGCCATGGATCGTCATTGCAATTAGGCTGACCACCCCCACGCGCTTCCTCGCCCCAGCTACGCCCGCAGCGGGTCACCAGGCGATCCAGCGGCGGCGGTCGGGCCACCGTCGCCGCTACACCACGCGGCGCCCCCTTCGCAGAAACCGTCCGCCCGTCGAGGGACCCGCGCCCGCCCGATGCGCTTCCCGCGCCGACGGCCTGCGGCCTTGCTCGGTACCTCAAAACGTAATTTAAAGACGATGCGCAGGTAAGCTCGTCGTGGGCTGCTGCCCACAGTTCCGTTGCATTACAGCTTCAGTGCCCCTCGACAGTAAGCAGCAGGCCTGTCGGAGCGAGATCTGTCGCTTATTCCAATAGGATAGTAGCTGGACCAATCATTCGCAAAATGGCCCGTGCGCAATGCTAGCTGTAACGGCCGTCAAGACTTACGGCGCAGACCGGGAGGAAGTAACGGATGTGTTGTTGGGTTTTTGTCAACGGCTGTGTGTCCATCGGGCGATGCATTTCGATGGAGACTCGGATGGCCCCAAAAATGCCCATCGAATACTGGCTTCATTGGCCGATGCTGCCCGATGCATGCTCCATGCGATTTCCTGCCGGGTCGACGATGTCCCTTGATGGTGATTTTTCTCTGTCGAATGTCTGCCCTCAACGAACGGAGAAGCATGCATACGTCAAGTTTCATCATGTCACTTGACATGTGCCTCCACAATGATGCGTCCTTGGTCTCTCAACAGGGAGCAGGGTCCCTTCCGTCGCGACCCGGACCAAGGAAAGCCTCTCATGTGGATGGAACAGCAAACCCATGCCGAACTACCGTCCGTATGCAACAACAGCCTCCCATTTTTCTTGAGCTGAGTCATCGGCCGCAGCAGTCCACGCATCGCCGCTGGGCCTTCCGGAAAGGTGCCTTCACAGGAACGGAGGCTGTCGCCTGTGGCTCTCATCGTCCCGTCATGACTTTTTCCAATCGAGACCCCATCGAGGCCTCATTTGCGATGAGGTTAGCATCGCTCAGGATATGATATCCTGCAGGGTTGCTCGATCGTCTGCATTCTGTCGCCTTCCATCAAATGACGAAATCCGATGGAGCCCCGATTCGGTCAATAGCCCCATCGACAGTTGAAACCGTTGCGGTTGCGATGGACGCCAAGATGCGCATCGGTTCGATGGGGTCGCGATGGAAGCCCCAATTCGAATTTCACGGAGATCAAATCACCCCGAGAGCCATCTCGAGACCCGGATCAAGAGAGGGATCAGTGCGCTGCCACCCGCCATCGCCAGCCGGCCAGCAGCCGGCGGCGTTTTTGGCGGCCTGGCGCGGGTACCCAGCGCTACTACGGGGGCTGGGGTCGGTTCGGTGGGCTGCATATAGCGTACACTTCTCTACTCTAACTACACGCGACGGCAACCACGGTCAAACAGCGCCAAACAAGCACACACACACGCACTGAACGCCGCTAGTACTGCGGCAGGTTGCGCTCCAACGATGCCCCATCGATCAGCTGCAGGCCGTTGTCAACGTCCCCGGTCGTGGGAAAGGATGCGTCCATCCGGCGTACCTCAGCCACCCACATGGGGAAGTGCCCGTCGCCGATTGCTCCGGTGCGCGACGACGTACGCTGCCCAGCGGCCAGCTCCAGTACGTTGCGGACCTTGGTAGAAACAAACGCACAGTGGCCAAGTGTGGCGCGGATAACACGCCCGTCGGTAGGCGTCTTGGGCTCAGTGATGCGGTTGCTGGCCCCCACCGCCAAATAGAGCGCCGCCAACGCGTCGAGGATGGCCGAGCGTCCCCTGAGCGACATGTAGTACGCCGAGGACTCCAGGAGCTGCTTGGCAGTCTGCTCGTCCAAGGTCTTCGTGTCAAGTCCGAGGGCCGAGAAGTACGTGCTGATGATGAGGTCCGTCCACGTCTGGTGCAAGTGGGGCTTGACGCGCAGCACCAGCATGGAGATGCGCACGTTGACGTAGATGGAGCTGTTGCGGCGGCTGGCGCGCCGCATGAACTCGTTCAACCACGCCTCCGCCTTGGCCCGCCCCAACTTCATGCACGACTCGGTCGCGTCGATGACGGTGTCCCAGTTGTCGTCGCAGTTGGAGAACACAGCGACCGTCTCAACGGCCGTTGCAAACTCGTTGGCGAGTACGTCGCGGTACGCCTTCTGTGAGGCGCGATCATCCACATAGAGACAGAAACAAAGAAAGAGACATCACCTGGCGCAAACGATGAGGGGGTCAGTATCAGTCAACAGAGACCGCCACAAACAAAAGCCACGACGTAGAAACAAGTGCGGGTCCACAAAAGAGAAGGAATATACACGATGAGATGAACAAACGCACCTTGACCTCATCAAGCAGCTTCTCCCCGAGCTCCTCTGTGTTGCCAGCGTCCACCTTGTCCGGCAGGGCCGCCTTCTTAGCGACGTCGGCCACCGCGACCTTCACGGCGGCCTCCACCTTGCGCACGGCGACGAGCGTCTGCTGGGACAGGTTTGCGCAGGTGTCCACCTTCGTGGCCAGCTCAAGCATGCGCGCCGCGGTGTCGTTTGTGCGAGCGCACAAGGCGGCAAGGTCCACGCGCAAGTTGGCCGTCGACGCGCGGACGGCGTTTTCGATCACCTTTGAGGCCTTGGTCGCCGACGGGCCGAGACTGGCGACGGCAGTGTCGACCGCCGCCGTATTTTCGGGAGATGACGTACATAGCGGGTACTCGACAGTTGGCGAGGGGATGCTACGACTTGGCCTCCACGTCAGGGGTCGTGTCGGCGCGGGGGACTGAGGAGCCGAGTCGATGTCGCTTGCCCCCGGTGTTGAAAACCCACTGCTTGACCCGCCCAGCGAGGGAGCGACAGTCGCCGCGGGTGATACTGCGCCGTCAGCCGCCCCTGCGCGGGCGGCCGCTCCCAAAAAAGGGGTCTCTCCGGCGCCGCCGTTGTCGATGTCGGCGCTGGCGTCGTCGCCGGCACCGGTTCCGACTTCGATGACCATCCTCGGACCTTCAGCGTCCTCCAAAATTCCCATGCGTGGGGTCACACGAGCAGTCGCCCCGCCAGAGGCGCCCACGGGCGCTGCACTTGAATTCAGGCGAGCGAACAGGCCCGTCCCTGCAGCCGGGGAGCGAGGCGTTGCGGACGTGCCAGGGCCCGCACCATCGACCGACGCGGCGTCAGTGAGGCGCTTGGCCGCGGCTGTCGCCCCTTCCCGCTCCAGCTGTCGTGCCAGGCGAGCCGCAGGGATGCGGTGCCCGCGGCGGCGGATGCCGGAGACCACCGGGGAAGCCGACGTGATGGCCCCGTTTGCACGGGGGACAGGATGTGTGCTCCCCGTCGTCTGGCCCACGGTCGGCACCGTTTGCATCACGAACCCAGCCACCGTGGCCGTCTTGGTGCCGAGCGGGGACACCGGCGCCGTCGGTCCCTCTGGCGGACGGGGCAGGACGTCGGAAGCGCCGAAAGGTGGCGCCCTGCGGGGCGGCGTGCGAACGCGCGGAGAAGCCGTGGCTGGGTACAGCGTCGAGGCCCGGACCAACCCAGCGTAGGGATTGGCAACTTGCTCAAGTACCTGAGGTGAGCCGGCCGGCGGGTACGTCGGCGGACGTGGAGCCAGGCGCACTGCCGCGGGGCTCGCGGTGGCACTGAAGCCGGCCGAGGAGATGCCAACGGGCGACGCGGCCACAGGCCGGCGCGACTTCTCGATGCCATTCGTCGGGCCGAGGTGACGAGCCCGGCCCTTGCCCTTTCCACGGCCTGCGGGCGTCGACGGGGATGCGGTACTCGGAGACGCCGTAACGCCAACGGGTGTTGTCGGCGATGCACCAGCCGCCAGCGCCATCATGACGTTGGCGGCGTCTTGTGTACGGGCACTCCCGTCCTCCTTGTCGTTGTTGTCGTCTTGGGTCACAATGGCGGCGGCAGCAGCCGTGGCGGCGGCCACAGCGGCAGCCTCTTGCCGAATCTCCATCTTGCGGGCGCGGTCGGCCGGGGTGGGGGAGTTCATCGTCAAGTTGGTCAGCCGTATCAGGAGGGTGAGGTTGTTATGGAAGTGGAAAGGAAGGAGCAAAGTGAGAGCCAGCAACCACGGTGAGCGGCAGTCGGTGTGGTGGCGGTGAGGATGGATGCTCAATCGGAAAGAGAAGGCGTCAGACCGACGCAGCATGAAATACACCCCGCACCCCCGCCATCGGACGCAATCGACGCGCAAGGGGGCTCCACCCACGCACGTGAGGCAAGCAATGGCTGGGCTGACCGAGGCGCCCTCCCACAGACCAGACATTGGGAGGCAGGGGAGGGGCTCCCACCTCTCCCAACCGCTACCACAAAGAAGAGAGGGAGCAACGTACCGCCAGGAATGATCGGCACCGATTGCTCCTCGGGCGAGCGACCCCCCGTGGGCCCCCCATCGACAATGGGCAGAAAACAGCAGGGGCGTGGTAGTCCATGCACACCGAGCGATTGACCAAACGGTCTGTCCGATGCCGGCTGACTGGCGGGCGTCGGCGCCAGTGAGGGGGGCAGGGGATACGACGAGCGTAGAGGCGCCGTAGACACGCCGCCGAAAGGAGGGTGGCCACAGACCGGAGGAGGCACGAGGTCCAACGAGAGCCAGACGTGCACCAAACCAGACGTCAGTCGGGGTGGCGGGCGGCGGACGTAAACGCCCCGCCCCCGGCCACCCCCCCCCCCCCCCCCCCCCCACGCATAGGGCTTGCGCAATGGGCACCGTAATCGACACACACAAGGCCGGTAACGAGCATCCGGGACGGCAACGCACGCACTCTGCGGACGAGAAGCACCAAGCACGGAAACGGCGAACAGCGGCGGACGGCGGCGGACGACAGCGGACACCAGCCAAGGCTTCTCGCTGCTCGCCACGAGGAGGCGGGCACGCCCGTGGATCTGCTGACTCTGACGCTCGACCGAGGACGGGATTAATTCAGAGACTTCAGAGGAGAGCTTGAAACCAATGGCTTTGGTTCTCGAGAGAGTACCCTCCTCCTGATTCTTCGAGCCTCTAAATATTTGTGTAAGCAACTCATGGCATCTTCCCATTGGCTTCGAAGCCATCATGGCATGATGCTGTCAAGAGATACCTTGTCTTTCCCTGTTAATTCACGGAGCTCTCTGCTGTTCGACGACTGGTTCAAACGTGTGGCAGGAGTTGATTATCAAGTCTGATCTCACGCCTGAAGAAAATGGCCAACTGACTTGTCTCTGCTTCCTGCCTCACCGCTCGCTCCACCACACAGAGCGGTTCTGGGCGAGGGAGGCGGTTTGCCGCCGCCGCCGCCGGCCCTGTTCTGGCAAAGAGAGGGAGGCGCTTTGTCGCCGGTGCCCCTCCCCGGGGAGAGACGCGAGCCCCTGTGTGGTCTCGGTCAACCCATTGAGTGTCCGTCGAAGGACAGTGGCGGGTCCTCTGGTGGCTGTTTCTGTGCCTCTCTGTTGCGCGAGAGGCCAACCTTTGTGCACCGCGTGACCTCTCGGTGGCTTTTTGCCCACCCGCTGGCCTTCGGCTCACTCCTCCCCGCCCGGTTGCTCGCCGTGGGTCCGTCCCCTTGCTCCAACGTGGCGCTCGGCACCGCGAGGCGACGACGCCTGCTCCGCACCGAGAGCCCGTCACCGACGTACGTGACTGTTGCACCCCGACCTGCTGTACGTGTGTGAGGTTGGTGTTGCGTGCGCGCTCCCAGCGGCGCAGCCCTGGTGGGCTGCGTCTGGACGGCTGCTGTTGTCTGGCAGCATTGATACTCTCGCCTGACATTGCGCTCGCCACTTTTTCGCTGCGCTGGAGCTGACAATCCCTTCTCACGCGTCGCCGGACTGCTCACGCTGGTTGGTGTGTTCTATGTCCCCCCAGAACTGCTGTTGCCTTGCGTCTCCCATGTGCTCCTACTCCTCCCTCTTTCCCATTTTCTGGTGCAGACGCAGAAAGCCGTTACGTCGGCCGTCACCACGGCATCCCCTTCCCCGCGCTCGCTTCGTCTGTCGGCTGCTGGTCCTTGGGCGGGGAGCCGTCGCCCCCCCCCCCCGGCTTCCATCCTACAACCGTGGGTGCATGTGTAACCATGGCGTGGACGTACGGGGCATCACGGTGCTCCGAGTGCGGGGTGACGAAGGCCAACCCGGCGGCTATGCGGCGGCACACGCTCACTCGACACCGTCACCTTGGGCGCAACGCAAACCGCCGGCTTCCACCGCAGCAGCACGGACCCGACCCCGCGGTCGGACAGGCTGGCGCCGCTGCACCCGCGCGCCAGGGCGCTGAGGCACCCCCGGCCGCCAGTCGCCTCCCCGAGAGCCCCCCCAGTCGTCAAGCGTCTGCCGCAGTCGCGGACGCCGTCGAGGACGGGCAGTGCCGGCCGGTGAGCGACTGCGACGCCGACGACGAGGCGTTGCTGCTGCAGTTGGCCGACGAGGCTGCCCACCACGCGTCTCAACAAGACGCTGACGCGCCGCGTGCGGCTGCAAAGCCGCCGCTCAGCGGGCGCGAAGTGGAGGGATTGGGCGGTGGTGCCCATGCCCGCTCCTCCGTCTGCACCGAGGCGCAAGCTGAGTATGAGCGCATCGGCGACTCTAAGCGGTGCGAGCCTGCGGTGAAGGCGCGGACGCACTGCCGGCCGGGGCTGTTCAACACGCCGGCGCTGCGCTTGATGCAGGCATTTGTCAATGAGGCCAACGGCAGCGGCTTGTCGACCAAGTTCCAGACCATGTTCTACGAGATGATGGCCAAGTGGGACGGATCCGCCGACAACAAGCAGCCGGCGGGAACGGCCAACAGGATCAAGGACCACTTCTCGTCGGCCAACGCCTTCCGCAACGCTGTGTGCGACGACTTGAACGAAGCGGTGCTCTCGTCAGGGTGGAAAAAGTGCACGATGGTCCAGGGCGGCGTTCGATACGTGTCCTTTTTCCGGTCGGCTTTAATGGTCGCCCTGGAGGCGCTCCACAATGCCAAGGAGGTGCAGCTACGGCGTGATGATGTCGAGGTGGGAGACCGCCGCCAGTCGCCAATGGACGGGGAGGCGTTCAAGGCGCACCAAGAGGCGATCGACGCCGTGACCGTGGAGAAGGCGTTTGTACTGGGCGTGTACGTCTACAGCGACGCAAGTCTGCTTTCGTGGTCCGGCGGTACGTTTCCTATGCTGGGCTGGCCGTGTCTGCTTTTGTTTGTGCTCTGGTTTCGTGCCCTCGCGGTCGGGCTACTCTGGCTCTCTGACGCCGCCTTGGTGTCGCTTGAGCAGCGAGCTACGCGGTTGTTCCTTTTCGAGTACCTTGCTGACGCCTCCATTCCCCATGCTGGGTTCGCCCAAGTCTTCTTTGTCCATTCATTGCAGCCCACTACCTGTACCCTATTCGCATCCGCATCATAAACGATGTTACAGGTGAAGAGAAATGGCACACAATCGCTTATGTGCCGTGGGTACGGACGCTGAAGGAGCCTGGTGGGAAGGAGAAGGCAAAGGGCAGGCGCTGGGGGGTACTGCAGCGCACGCTCTACCTGGCGTTCCGAGACGCCATTAACGCCAGCCACAAGGGGCACATGCTCCACAAGAGCATTGACGGCTTCACCCTGGCCTTTTTCCGTGTGCTCCTATATGCCTGCGACAGGCCGGAGGAGCGCTCGGTTCTCTGTCTCAAGGCGGGCAAGTGCACGTATCCGTGCACCTCGTGCATGGTGCGCGCGGAAGATGCGTGCACCGAGGCGGGAGTGGACGCTGCCGACCGCGATGTTGTCACGACCCTGGAGCGGCACCTGGAAGCGGTGCATCTGAGCCGGACGACCAAAAAGCGCAAGCGCCGCGTGATGCTTGAGACGGAGAGCAGCATCAACGCGTTTGTCCCGGCACTGGCGGCCCTAGGCGGGCTAGGGACTGTCCCGCACCATCTCTACAAGATGATTGCGTTTGACCCCCTCCATGTACGTTGGTATTGGTTGTTGTGGTGTGTCTATGGTGGAGGGATACCTAGTGCTTGTCCGACTGCAGAGGCGCCCTGACCGCTACTAACAGGAAATCGTGCTCGGGGCTTCCTACCCACTGGCGCTCGTCTCTTGCAGGTCCTGGACTTGGGTATCACAAGAATGATGTGTCATCGGCTTATCCTCATTTTCCCGCACGTGTGCAAGGAGTTTTACCCGGAGTTCAAGGACGAGAGCGCTACCGCGCGGGCGGGCAACACACGCACAGAGTTTTTGGGCCGCCGCAGCCTGGCCTCATTCATTCCCCCAGGGTACGTTGTGCGTGCTCGCACCATTGTGGCTAAGTGGACACGTTCGTGCACGCCCGCCTGCACTGCTCTGTTTTGTTCTGTCGGGGAACTGCACTGCCTGGTACTGTTCCATACGAGCAGCTCACTGACGACTGGTTGTCGTGTGGCAAATCGTTTGCTCTTAGGTGCGCGCTTTGCCTGTTCCATTCGCTGTTTAGATACCTGGTGGGCCCCAAAGAGAAGCAGGCAACATTCACCGGCAGGCAGCAGCGTGCGGGCGTGTGGTTTTTGGCCTTCCTTGTTGCCGGGCTCTTCGGCCCAGGCACACGAAGGCGTCCACCCTCCAAGAAGAAGCAGAAAGAGGGTGCCACTACCAACCGCCGTCGGACGAAACCACCCGTGCCACCGCGCTGTCCGCCACCGCCGGCATCCTGCTCTTTGCCTCAACTCCACGGCAAGGATATGGACACGGTGAATGACGCCAACCAGGACGAACAGGACGTGGAGGACCTGATCCAGTCGCTTTGTCGAGCCGATGTCGACACGTCCAGCCAGTCTGACAGGAGCGGCGACGCAAGCGACGCCAGCAGCAGCACGGGCACCTCGGGGGACGAGCGCGACAGCACCACGCCCGCTCCCTCCAACAAGGCAAAGCACGAGGACGATGGCGCCGACGAGGGGGGCAACGAGGACGTGCGCTCGGTGTACAAGTACTTGGAGTTCGACTGGGACGTGTATCGCCGCAAGTTTGGTGACACCCCCTACAAGGTGGCCGTAACGCACATGTTCGTCAAGTACGCGGAGTTGGTAGACCGCCTGGTGGGCACGTTCCACTGCCGGCCACCCATGACGCTGGCGGAGGGCGAGGAGGTGGAGTGTCTGGCGCGCACCTTCGTCCTCGACATCCTGACGCCGGTGTTGGGGAGGATCTTCAGCACGAAGTTGCACAAGCTCCTGGCCCATGTCCTCGCAGCGATTAAGCTCCACGGCGCGGTCAAGAACGGGGACACCGGAACCAACGAGGCGCTGCACGGGAACGAGAAGAGGCGGTACTGCAGGACAAACGGGGACGAGGACGCCTTCCGCACGCAGCTGCTGCGCGTCGGGCAAGGGACACTGGAGCTCAAGGCGCGGCAGGCACGCAATGATGAGGAGTTCGATGCATGGTTCGACGACGGCAGCGAAGACGTGGCGACCGCGGCACCCTCGGTCGCTGACTGCCGCGTCGGGGCGGCAAGAGCGGCAGCGGCGGCGAACCGCACGATGACTGTCACCCTCTCCGAGTTGACCGCCCGGCCAGGTCTCGGTGCTGTGGGTTTGGCGCTCAAGAATCCGTCCGTCACGGCCGCCGTGCGCACCGCCAACTCGTACACATTTACACCACAGTACCCTTGCTGCGCTGGCGGCCACCCCGCGCAACACCTGCGCGCCGCCCCACTCTACCGCGGCGTCCCCTGGTTTGACGGTGTCGCGTACACCTTGCCGGGCGACTTGTGCGGTGTGGTCCGGTACGGCGAAGCGCGCACTATCGTGCGCACCGTTGGCGGGGAACCAGTGGACGTTGTCGTGGTGGCTGGGATGGATGTTTGCGAGTCAATGCCGGGCTGTCCTCTGGCGGGCGGCGGGTGTACGCGTCTGTGCTGGTCGATGGAGGTAGCCGACGAGTGGCCCGCGCTCCACGCTGTCCCCTTGACGTCTGTGTTGCGGCTTGAGCACATTGTGCCTGACCAAGACCAGATAACCCGTGATCACGGCATCACTGCCACACCCAGGACCTTGCCCGACACTGCTGTTCATCGGCGTGCGGCCCGCTTCTTTGTCAATGCCTTTTATCCATGGCCGTAAATAATCTCTATTCTGTGCCTTTGTCAATAGCCCAGTAGCGGCCACGAAAGTCTGTGTCGCTGTCGGCTGCGCTTCCTCGCAGGATTTACTCGGTCCAGCGGACGGCGGGTGCCTGTAGGTGGTCCGCTAACGGCAGCAACTGGAAAATTCAGGCTGGAGACGACCAGCCCAGAGATAGGTGGCTATATCGCTGGCACTTGTGGGCGCAGCCGCTTTCACCTGTGACCGTAGCGGCGGACGGTGGCAGCACCGTCCGCTGCGTCGGCAGCCGTGGGCGACTGGAAGTGTCCCTGGCGGGAGGGTGGCGGGCGGCAGGCAAGTCAGTTGATGGAAGCTGCACTAGGTATCGTCCAGATGGCAGCGGTGACTGTGGGAGCGGGGCGATGACGGCCGAGGCAGCCGATGCCGCCGCGCGGTTCGTCCGACGCAGTCAGGGCACGCGGACTCCGACGCGCGCCGCGGCCAAGACAACGAGCCTCCCTGTCTGGGGCTGGCTCGAGCGGATCAGCCGGCACGTTTCCACGCGAGACTTTATTGGCCTCCGATTGGCCCTCGCTGCGAACACGCGACCAGTACTCTCTCTTCGGCTGACCCTGAGAGCTGCTTGTTGGCTGCGACCTGCAAAGTAGCCCCTTCTCTGCCAATATCCGCATCGGCGGCTGAATATCAGGACCCATCGAAGCGATGAGTACCGATGGGGACCCGGATGCGCATCAAAAGCCGCATCGAAAGTTGGATTGGATGGGCTTGATGCGCATCAGCCACATTCGATGGACTCCCGATGGGGTCTGCATGAGAGCAGACGATGGACATTGTTGGGCTTTGCGATGGGTTGAATTGGGTGGCCACAAGCGCCCAGACCGTCGACCTATAGGATGCGTGGAAGAGCAGTTACTTTCGCTGAGTTGATTTGAGAAACTCCTACG
>Ga0114957_1004718_pt1 | contig 11588 bp, 6 predicted proteins | sample BantaG_FD_87175 | JGI IMG/M metagenome (GOLD analysis project Ga0114957, IMG submission 87175) | Marine algal microbial communities from Bantry Bay, Ireland - BantryBay_4 metaG | ecosystem: Host-associated > Algae > Red algae > Unclassified | place: Bantry Bay, Ireland | collected 2014-11-21 | reverse complement strand
GGGGGGGGGCAGGCGCAGGAATGAACGCTAAGGGCACTCGGCCCGTCACCTTGGTCGCTCCGCCACAGACCACCGGCGACCACGGAAGGGCTCACCATGTGGAAGCAGGACGCGGGGCCGGCGTAGCGTCAAGCCCCGCGTTGTCCAGATCGGCGCCAACGCCAATGACTCGCCGAAACAAGATGAACGCCGGGGCCGGCAGCTGCTTCGTCAGCCCATCTGTTGGCATGTCCACGCTAGGGAGGAAGTAGAAAGTCACCTCCCCGCGCGCCACGTATTCATGCACCATGTGGTACGCGACGTCCACGTTCTTGGTACGCTTGGTGGCTTCGGGGTTGATGACCAAGGCAGGCAAGCCTGGTTATCTTCCCCAATCGGCACGGCCCCGCCATCGACAGCCAGAGCCGACAGCAGCTTGCGTAGCCACAGCGCCTTCTTGGTTGCCATCGCGGCGGCCACGTACTCCTCTTCGGCCGTCAAGGTTGCCACCGTCGACTGGGGCTTGCTTGCCCATGCGATGGGCCCGCCATTGCGGGTGAAGACGAATCTTGTCGTCGACCGACGGCCGTCAACGTCGCCCGCCCAGTGGGCGTCGGAAAACCCCTGCAGCGGCTCGCTGCCGCCGTAGACCACCCCAAGGCGGGTTGTCCCGCGCAGGTAGCGCGATACCCCCTTTTTCGCGCGCACATGGTCATGCCCAGGGCAGGAAATGAGCAGCGACAGCACCCCCACGGCAAAGTCGATGTTCAGCCTTGTCGTGCTGGACAAGTAGAGCAGGGAGCCGACCAACGCGGCGTACCGGTTATCCTCCGGCAGCAGGTCCTCGCTTGTTTTGGTAAGCTTGACCGCTGACGCCATTGGCGCCTTGTTTGGGGTGAAGTTCTGCATCCCAAACACCTCCAGTAGCGTCGCCGTGTGCCCCGGGTTGCTCAGAGCAAGCGTTTTCGCCTCACGGTCACGCGTGACCTTCATGCCAATGAAGTCGTTGACCTCCCCAATGTCACGCACTTCGAAAATTGCCGACACGGAGCGCTTGACGGCAGCATTTCCAGCCAGCTTCTCGCCCGCCACGATAAGGTCTTCAACGTTCACGAGGATGAAGACGGGCCCGTGCACCGGGTGGCACAACTCGTAGAGGCACGGGTCTACCTTGGATCGCAATGCAACGACCTCCTTCAGCTCCTTGTCGAGCTTGATGCCCCGCAGTCGCCCAGCCTGCTTTGTTCTGTAGAGCGCCAGGTTAAAACGACACATGTGCTCCTCGCCCTCCGGCTCGATACCGTCGCGATGTACATCTCCTTGTCCAGCTTGGCGTTAATGAAGGCTTTCTTGACATCGAAATGATGAACCTCCCAGCCCGTAGCTTCAGCCACAGCAAAGAGAGCCCGTGTCGTAGCCGCGTTGGGCGCCGGCGCCCATGTCTCATCAAAGTCGCGCCTCGGCACTTGGTTGAAACCTTGGGCCACGAGGTGGGCTTTGTAGCGCGTCATCTTGCCCTCCGCGTCGTACTTGATGTCGAACACGATACGCGTCTTGATGGCCTTGTGCTTCTTGTTATTCACCTTAATCTTGGACCAGGTGCCAAGCTTCTTGTGAGCTGCCACCTCCTCCTTGATAGTCTGGTTCCAACGTGGCCAATCAGAACGAGCACGCGCATCCTTCTCGTTTGCCGGGGGCTTGTGTAGGTCGCAGCCCGCCTCAGCCGCAATCTTGGTACCGCTTTCAAAGTATGTCTTGGGTTTCTTTTCCCGCCATGTTACCTTAGGAGCTGGTTTTCGCTTTGAGCGGCGAGGCCCAGGTGCGGAGCTGTCACAGGTAGCAGGTCCTCGACCGCCCGCCGGTGTCGAGCCATCCGGGTAATCCTCGATTCCCCCTCACTATCTTCAGCACGGGAGGGGGGACCGACTTCGTCGTCGCTGTCAGCGGTGTCGTCGGGGGCGTACTCGTCCTCTCGCCCGCGTTCAGCGTCGAGCATGTCCATTGCCCCTTCCGTGGCGTCATCCTTGTCGCCGTCGTAGCCCCATGTCAGCCGGGGACCAACGCTTGAACCGACTGCCGACGCCTCGACTTGAGCCGGGTTCTCCTTCATCAGCACGTCTCGACGCTCGAAGACGTGGTTCGTCTCATCCTCGAGGATGCGGTAGGCCTTGCCAGCGACCGTGATGCCGACGAAGCGGCCGACGTCTGTCCTTGGCTTCAGCTTGCGCTGCTGCTTCTTGAATCTGAGCGCCCACGCCCGACTCCCCCAAACGCGGAATCCCGCGACATTTGGGCGTCGACCCGTTAGGGCCTCCAGCGGTGTTACGTCCAGCCCCGCCTTGGGGGACCGGTTGAGCACATGGACGACCGAGGCCGACGCCTCAGCCCACAGGTCTTCCTCCGCTCTGGCATCGAGCAGAGAAGCACGCACGCGCTCCATCAGCATGCGGTTATCCCGCTCCGCCTTGTTGTTGTGCTGTGACTTGTACGGCGCCGTCATCTCCGACATGATGCCCTTGTCCTCGTACCATGCCTTGAGGTCGTTGGTGATGTACTCCTCGGCACCGTCATGACGGATGCCTTTGACCTTGACCCCCGTCAGCGTCTCAAGCTGCTTTGTACGCTTCTTGAGCACCTCCGGTGCCATTCCTTTTGTCTTGATAGGCGTTGCCGTGATGAACCCCGTGGAGTCCTCCAGGGCCTTCATAAAGTAGATGGAACCACCCAGAGACTCAGTGAGTGGGCCACCAATGTCGGTGTGTACCAGTTAGCACTTGGTCGTTTCTGTAGACGAGCGAGGGCTCGGCGCCTGCACCATATTGCCGTCCACACACGGCACACACAGAATACCAATAACGCGCTTGGCGTCTGTCACTGACGACGGCATTCCGTCTACCATGGTGGCAGCCCGCTTGTGGTTCTCCAACCCCAAGTGGTTAAAACGAAGGTGCCACAGCTCCGCCTCCCCAGCTATACGCGTGGATGCCGCGTTAGTCGACGCCTTGACCGGCTTCACCTTGAGCACATACTGCTTGATGTCGTTCACCTTGCCGACCACCGACGCCTTGTCGAGCACTTCGCTCGAGCGGACAGCATCCCCGTCGCTAAGGATGTAGCAGGCGTTGTCGACAAACGCCACCGCATCTCGATTGCGGTCGACCGCTCGAACCGACAGTAGGTTGCTATTCAGGTCCGGTACGAGCATTGCCTCCCCGAATACCATGCGTGTCTTGGTGTCTCCTTTACCAAAGTCCATGGAGACGTGGCCGTGACCCTTGATGGGCACCTTATCGGCGTTGGCCAAAGTGACCTCAGCCCCGCTTCCCGCCGTCCGGACGGTGAAGCCCTTATCCCTGGCGGCCATGTGGTTGGTTGCGCCAGAGGTTGATAACCAGCGTGTGCTCTTGTGAGCCTTTCTGCTCCCGGCATTGCCGGTGGAAGCCGTGTAGGCCAGCGCGGCACCCGCGTGGGGCCCGCCGCCGTGGCCGCCTTCACGAACAGCACCACCGGGCTTGCCCTTGCCCTTGGCCTCGTCCTCCTTCTTTTTGTAGCAGTCGCGCTGCATGTGCCCTTTCTTGTTTCAGCAGAAGCACACAACCGACTTCTTGTCAAACGACTTCTTGTGCGCCGCTGCCGCAAAGGCTTCTGACTTGACACTACCAGAAGGCTTGGACGCGGCGACGGTAATGCTCCACTGCTCCACTTACAGCAGCTCAGCCGTCACGTCTGACATGAAGAGCTTAGTGCCCTTGTTGTCCAGGACCGTCCTGAGCATCCCGTACTCTGACGGGATCCCCGACAAGACACGCAATGCGAGCGTGTTGTCGTCCATCGGGTTGCCGAGCATGGCAAGCTCGTCCCGGATCATCTTGGCGCGCGACGCAAACTTGATAATGTTCTCGTCGTCGCCCTTCTTCAGGCTGCTCAGCTCGTCCATGATCCGCAGCAGCTGCGAGTTGTCGCGTGCCTCGAACATGACCTTGAGCGCGTCCCACGCCTCCTTCGCCTTGTAAACCGACGTGACAATGTTGAGATGCACGGGCTTCACCGACATCTGGATGGTCGCCAGCGCCGCCTCGATCATGGCGTCCCACTCTTCGACCACCGGGTCCGACTTCTTGTCGTCCGAACACGAAGCAGGGAGGTCCGTCACGACGGCCTTCCACAGCTTCTCTTTCTTGAGCTGCGCACGATGGCACGCCGCCCACACCTTGTAATCGTCGTCCAGCTGCGCGAACCGCGGGCCGCTAAAGCCGCCGTAGTCTGACATGTTGACTACAGCGGCGCGACCAAGCGCAGCACTGAGGACATTGACGGCGGCATCCGCCCGCGCGACGCCAGAACACACCGCAACCCGGGCAACTTCGTCCGACCAGCGAAAGCAGGGAGGACAACGGTGATCACTGTGAAAAGACGCTCAGCCCACCCCACCCAGATGGGGGGAGGGCGAGCCAGACCGTGTCGCCGGGTAGTCCTGTCGGGGAATACCCGCCCCGGAAGAAAACCCCGAAGAGCACACACGCACGGCGTCGACCGGGGAAAGGCGCCCCAAGCTACAAACACAAGTTGTGTGACCGGAAGTTTACTTGCCCGCGTCGAAGGCCTCGAGGCAACACTCACGCCTCGCCCTCGTATCCCGTCCGTTCCCCTCCGACCCTCCGAAAACCCCTCTCGGACACCCTCAAAGGACCCTCGGAAAAACCTCTTCAGATACCCTCAAAGGACCCTCGGAAAATCCTCTTTAGATACCCTCAAAGGACCCTCGGAAAACCCTCTTTAGATACCCTCAAAGGACCCTCGGAAAACCCTCCCCTCAGGGCCCATGGGGCCAATCTCAGCGGAGGACGGCCGAAGCTTCGAATACCGCCTTGAGTAGAGGCGGGGGAAGGGTGCTTCGTGACACCCTCGCGGAGCCCCGGGGTCAGGGGCGCGGAGTAACATAAGTCGATAATCCAAGTCGGGTTAACACAAAATTAGGCCGTTAAGTAGGGGCTCGCCCGGGGGTTTACTAGTCCCAGGGAAGTATTGGGATCGCGGATGTGTTTGGTGAGCCACGAGGTGATCACAAGTGGGCCGCCAACGGAACAATTTGAAATATGTGGTAGTGGGACATACTTCTGCGGAATCTGGTTCCCCGAGTATGGGGGCCATGTGCCGGGCCGTCACACACTGCGCAGGGGGATGATGGTGCATGGTCACGACCAAGTCAACTGCAAGGCCACACCTCACCGGCGCGACTGCCAACGGATCTGGAAGGCCTCTTCTTGGTCCGAAAGACATTAGTCGATCAAGGACTGGGCACCGCCTGGGACCGCTGCAATTGAGCCATCACCATGACACGTCGATGCTGTATAAATTGTTCGCGACACGCTTTCAGAAGCTGTGGCAGCTGTTCTGCTGGCCAATGGCTTATCACTATTTTCAGCAGTGGCCAATAGACAAAAGGAAAGCTATGAACAATCCAGAAGACGCCATCTGGGTCTTCTTAACTGGGCGTGGTAAAGGCCGATCTGGCACTCTTTTGCAAAAGTTGGCGTGCGGAATTCTCGAGAGAATGACTGAAAATAGTAAAAAGGTGCCCGCAATGTCGAGGGCAGCTCAACAATTCACCGTCTTCTTCTCAAGGGGGGGCTACTATTCGACCGTTGCTAATGTTCCGCGCCTTCCTGTTGAAGCGCGCCCTTGCTTTCGTTTCGCGCGCTTTCGTGGATGCATCGGATCTCGTCTCCAGCCGTCGCTGCTGCCGCCCACGACCCCCGCGCCACCACACGTGAGCGCGGTCGCGTTCCTGCTCACTTTTGCTACACCCCCGCCCGTCGGCGTGCTGCCGACTGCGGCGACAGCATCGCCCACCACACGCTGCCCCCCTTCCACGCTGGGCCCCACTCCCCTTGCCCACCGTTGCGGGTGCCATCTCTTTTCGCCCTTCCCCTCCCTCGCATTGCTCCACCCCGCATGGCCAGTGTCTCTGTGACGCGTCGCCCGCCGCGTCGCCCGCCTCTCACCGCCCCTCCTGTTTCCCCCCCCCCTGCACCCCCCACCTCTGCCACCGTTCTGCGCTCGTCGGCGCCGCTGGGTGGCCTCGGTGCGGAGACGAGGGCTCCCATGCCGCCGCCACCGCCGCCGCCGACGCCGCCGACGGTGCGGACTCGGTCTGGGTTCGCCGCTGCGGGCGGCCAAGGTGGCGGCCCGCAACGCCCGCTTACCGCCTATTTTGCGGCGTCTCCGCCAGGCGGGGTTTCATCGTCGCGGTTGAGAGGTGGCGGTGGAGGTGGCGCACACGCTGTGCGTCCTGCTATTGCCGGCTGCGGTCTGCCAACACCGTCTGGCTTTGTAGTCGAGCCCTCTCTCGACCCACCGGCGGTGGATATCGATCAGCCGACGGCGGGTGTTTTGACGCCGGCTGCCGTCGCGACGGTGGAGCCCCTTGGTGACGAGATGCAGGGTGCCCAAGTGCCCGCCTTTTTGATGACACCACCGGCGGCGGCCGACGCCGCTGTCGCTCACGCGGAGGCGGCCGACACGGCGGCGGCCGACGAGGCGGCAGCCGGGGCGGCAATCGCGGCGGCAGCGGCGGTGATGGACGCCGACGAGGCTGTGCTGCCCGAGGGCTGGCACACGCCCGCATGTGGGGATGGTGTGGGGCTGCTCCCGGTGGGAGCCGTGCCGGCGCTCCCAGAGACCACTGCCGACGGTGACTCGTTGGTGTTCCACGCGGGAGCGCCGGCGGTGGCTGGCGTGCAAGCGCCGGTGTGGGCGGCCGCGGGTGTTTCGTCGGTGGCAGCCGTGGCGCATCCACCGGTGCCAGCTGTGGGTGTTGATGTAGTGGCTGGTGCGTCGTCGGCCTCTGCTCCTGTTGTCGGAGATTCTGCAAGCAGCCGACCGGCGTCCCCGCCCGTGGTCCTTGCCGGCACTCGCGCGGCGTCACCCGTGATTGTATGTGGCTCGGGTGTTGCGCCACCAGCCACGTCGCCCCAGCCAGCTGCCCGCCATGTGTCCCCTGTCCCCGGCGTGGTGCCCTCGCCTGTGCCGCGCGTCGCCCGAACATTGCGGGCTATTGCTTCTCGGCCGCCCCCCCCTCCGGCGCTTCCCGTCGCCCCCACCCCGACGGTCCTCCCGCCGGTTCCCGCGGCGCCTCCTGCCTTTCTCGCCACTGTAGCAGGCGCCGAACCACATCCCCTGTCATGGGCCGCTGTGGACGTTGCCGCACGTGTGGCCAACGCTTCCCCTCTTTACTTTCCGGCCGGCTGGGCGATCCAACGCATGCCGGGGGTGGTCTTGACGCCATCGGTGGCGCACGAGCGGCAGGCCGCCCGCCTGGCCAAGCGCTTGGTCGCCGCGCGATCAAGCGGTGGTATCTCCGACCAGTGGCAGGAGATGAAGCCGGCGGAGCTGTCATGTGTGCCCAGCCCCTCCCTTCATGTGGCGGGTGCTGGTTTGGAGGCGGGCGGCGTACCGAGTGAGGCCGCCGGTAGCTGCTCATCGCCAGGCGCGGATCCGTTGGGAGATGCGGTGGCGGTGGCGGCGGCGGTGGCGGCGGCGGCGGCGGTTGTGGAGGCGGGCGGCGTCTGTGCGGGCGACGGCGGGTCGGGTGGGCCGGCCGAGGCGCCACGTCTCGCCCCCATTTTTCACAAGCGGCGCTCGTCCCGCGTCAGTGCGACACGTGCCGCTTCCCAGTCGGCGGCGCGTGCTGCCGGCTCCAGTGGTGGCGGTGGCGGTGGTGGCGACGGTGAAGGTGACGGCGACGGTGTCGGCGATGGCATCGACAACGGCAACGGCAACGTCGATTCCGATGCCGCCACTGCCGCCGGCCGTCGTCGATCGAGTGGCCGCCCCACGCGGGCGGTGCGGCTTGCTAAGCCCGCCAATGGCCAGTTCACGCTCGATGCAGGCGGTGGCGGCGGCGGACTGGCGACTGCGGCCGCGGCGGCGGCCGTGGCGGCAACAGCAGTGGCCAAGCGGCCCCGCCGCGCGGCTCCGCTGCACCCTTTCTTCACAGCCCCGCCCCCAGCGCGCTCGACCGGGGTGCTCCGAGCGGGGGGGTTGCCGGCGCCCGCATCGTCTGCGGCGGCAGCTTCGACGACGGACCATCCGCTGCCGCCCCCACCCGACGCGTGGCTCTCCCAACTGTCCTCCTGCCACGTTGGTATCACGCCGCCGCTCGCGCCAACAGGCCGCCCACCGCTGAGTGGTGGCGCAAGCAGCGTCTGCCGGCTGCTGCCGCCACCTGCAGCCGAGGTTGACAGCCCAGATTTTTCGTTTGGCCACTTCCTTGACGGCGCGGACCAGCACGAGGATGGTACGGCGTCGAGTGCGACTCTCGTGGCGGGCTCAGATGTCACCATCAACGTCGACGACCACGCCAGCACACGGGCTGGTGCTGGTGATGAAGATGGCACCGTGCACCAGGCAGCCTGGGTGGACCTGTATCGCCTGCGAGCGGGTGTCGTCAAGTCGGCCGGCGGCCAGCAACTGGCCACCTGGATCCGCCGCTGCTACGGCAGCCGCTGCCAGGGAGTGGGTGGCGGGGTTGGGGGAGCGTCGTCGACTGTAGGCCGTCGCAAGCGGCGCCGGCGGTCGGCAGCAGCTTCGGCAACGCCCTCGCCCGCGGACGGTGCGGAGGATTCGACGGATGGACGACACGGCGACGGCAGCTCGTCGGCCAGCGCGTGGGGCGACAGCGACGGCGACAGCGACGCTACTGCTGGACCGTCTTTGGGGACATCCGCGGCCAGCGCCGGGCGGCCACCAACCACTCCCGCCACGCCGCGCGGGCGATCCAAGCGCCGGCGCCCCGACGCCGGACAGCAGCGCTTTGCGGTCATCACCGGCCCGACGGCCAGTGGCAAGACAGCGGTTGTGTACGCGGTGGCAGCCGAGCTCGGCTACTCAGTCTTGGAGGTTAGCGCCGCCACTCTCCGTTCTTCTGGGCGGGGGCTTCTCGACCGACTCGCCGAGGCCACCCAGTCCCAGCGCCTGGCGCGGGCACCCGATAGCAGTGGCGGCAGCGGTAGCGCAGCAGCTTGTGCGCCCACGGCTGCCTCGTCGGCCGGCGGTGGCGCCGACGGTGCTTCCTGGGCCACCGCCGCCCGCTCTCTCGTGCTGCTCGACGACGCGGAGACGCTTTTGGCCGACGAGCGCCTCTTTTGGCAAGTGATGGACGGCCTGGTGCGGGGCGACGCGCGTCGCCCCGTCATCTTCACGGTGAGCAGTCTGGAGGCGGGTGCAGGGCCCGTCCATCGGGCGGTGTTGCGGGCGGCAGGCAGCGGCGGCTCGGTGGGAAGGCTGGCCGACAATACGGACGGGGAGGGGGATGGGGGTTTCCTGGTCGGAGGGCCGTCGCCGCTGGGGCGGCGCGGCCCGGGCTCTCGCGCCGGCCGCCTCACAGTGGAGCTCATCGGCATGGCGCGGCCGGGGTTAGCAGGCGCGGCGGAGCTTCTTGCCGCTGCTGCGGCGGAGCAGCGCGTCGTAGCGGGAACAGGTGGGGACGCCAAGGCGAGCATAATGGTGGCGGAGGCGCCATCGGCGCCGGCTGTTGCCGATCCCGGCGCTGCGCTGCTGGCCGCCGCGTGCGGGCGGGACCTGCGAGCGGCAGTCAACGCGCTGCAATTTTGGGGTGCGCCGTCGGCCGGGCATGCGGTGGCGGTTGCACCCGTCTCGATTGCCGCGGCGGCGCTTGGCGTCGGTGGCCTGCCGCTGTGCGACCACTCTGGTGGCACAGTGCGTTGTCGGCGCGCAGACAGCGTCGTCTCGTTGCGCGCTTTCGAGGCGCACGCGTCGATGGGGAGTCCTCGGGGCGGGTCGGATGACCCCCCGCCGGTCATGGCGCTCTACGCGGCCTGTGCTGACGCGGGACTGCTTCACAGTGCGTGCTCGGCACCGCCCGACGCGTCCATTGGTGCCTCCAAGACGGCGCTACCGTCGTCGCTGCCGGCCGACAGGCCGTGTGCTCCTTCGGCGACTGCGGCGGCGCGGCAGGAGCTGACTGCGTGGGCGCGCCACCTCGACGTTCTTTCTGAGATGTCAACGTGGGCCGACCCGCCGGGCCTGCCGCTGCACCCTTCTGGACTCGACGAAGGGGTGGCACGCGGCGGCGGCGGCGGTGACGCTGCTGCTGATGGCGGCACCAACGGGGTGGAGGAGCTCGGGTCCAAGACTGCATCGACTCCTTCGGCTACTGGTTTCACCGAAGGGAGCACGTGCCGGTTGTTGGATAGCCACACTGGAGGTGACGGACCGACGGCGGGAATGAGTGAGTCACCCCCTATCGAGGCGCTGCTGCTGCCGCCGCTCGTCTCGACCGCCGACAGGGACCGTGTGGCGGGGGTTTTGGCGGCGCGCAGCTTGGCGTCGTGCCTCTCCCTTGCGGCAACTCACGCCAAGTCGGCGGCAAGGTTGGCTGAGCGAGACGGCGACGTCTCTGTCGACGGTATGGATGGCGCGGTCGGCACCAGCCACGGCGCCAGCGTCTTGACCCGCTTGTGCGCTTTTGCCAACGCGGCGGCTCCCGGGACGGATGCAGACGGCGACGACGGCGGCGCGACCGACCGGCGCGCCATCGACCATGGTGGTGACGGCTGCGGCAACGCGGAGCTCTCGTCGGTGACAAGTGCGGCGACACAAGACGGAAAGCTGCTGCGGACGTCCTCGCCACTGCTGTGGAAGGCCATTGTCATCCCACACGCGCAGGCCGCGGCGGTGGTACCACCGTCCGCGTCGCGCGTGACGGCGGCGGTGGACTTTTTTCCAACTCTCCGCGCTTTGGCGTTGGTCGACGGGGCGGGAGTGGAGGAGGAGATTTCAAGTGCCGCTGTCCCCGCGCCCGCCTCGGCCTTCACTGCAGTCGCTACAGACACGGCCGCCGCCGCCGCCGCTGCTGTCGGTGCTTCCGCAGCCGCTGCTCCGCCCACTGCCGTTGCGCTCACCGGTGCCCCGCCTGTTCTGTCGGCAACAGCTTTCCCCGCCACCATTTTTCCTCCCCCCACTCTTGTGGGTCGGGGCTCGACTACCTCCCTCCAGCAATCCACCCTTCTCCCCCCCGTTGGCGGTAGTAGCATCGACGGCGACTCCGAGGCCGACGTGATCGTCCGCCCCCGGCGAGCGCCGCGCCCACGGCGGGCGGCGGCGCCGCGACGGCGGCCGCGGCTGGAGCAGCTTGGCTTTGACGATGATGACGTAGCGCTGCTCCGCGCGTGCGCGATGGTGCCATCATGGGGGCGGTTTCATCAGCGTTGAGGAGGACGTGGCGGCGGGTTGAGTGAGGTCGTGGGCGGGTGAGGAGTCCACGACGGAGCAGGCGGCTCACCTCAATTACGTTGTTGGCGTCGGTGTTGTGCCTGCGTCGAGCGGCTGACGTGGTGTACAACGTTCGTGGTCGAGCTGAGGGGATGTCGTCGAGCCTGGGCGAGTGCCTCATTGTGTGTCGGTGTGCGCGGTTTTGGTTGCAGCAGTCCGGTCCTCTAGTCTTTCTTCTTTTCTTTTTTTTTTTTTTGATTCCCCGCTTTGCGCCAAGGAAACATAAAAAAAAAAAACGGGGGGACCCGTTAATTTACAACGAGATCACACCGGAAAAAAGCCGGAACCACCACACTACGGTTCCCGCAAAGAAT
>Ga0114957_1004717_pt1 | contig 11589 bp, 16 predicted proteins | sample BantaG_FD_87175 | JGI IMG/M metagenome (GOLD analysis project Ga0114957, IMG submission 87175) | Marine algal microbial communities from Bantry Bay, Ireland - BantryBay_4 metaG | ecosystem: Host-associated > Algae > Red algae > Unclassified | place: Bantry Bay, Ireland | collected 2014-11-21 | reverse complement strand
CGGGCGCGGCGGATCGGGTACGCTCCCTCAAGTGGCCCGGGCCGGGCAGCGGGGCCGCCCCCTCGCCCCGCCATCCCGCGTCGCCAACCCGTCGGCCACCACCGCCGCTGGCGTCGCCACCTCGCGTCGGGGACCGCGTCCCCCGCCGTCGCTGACGTCCCCGCGGTGGCCCCCTGGCGCATAGGGGGCCCTGTAGTACTACACCCACTATGCACGCACGCACTGTGGCACGGCACCCCTCGTCCCAACCACACCGGACTTAAGCCCCCTCGCAGGCCACACGTACCGTGACCCTTGTTGGTGCTGTCACGACGTGGCGGTGCCCCCCGAAGCGGCGACGATTGTGGCGGCGACGATGGTTGTGGCGACGATGGTGGCGGCGACGGCGGTGGTGGCGAAAACGGTGGTGGCGACGACAGTGGCGGCGACGATCCGCCGCCACCCCACGGTGGCAACGCGCTCACTCCCCTGAGGAGGTGTGAAATCCACTTTCTCAGATCAGGGCTCTGGAGCCTTCCATTTGGCAGGACACTGGCCATGACCTTTACAGAAAAGTTTGTACAGACATATCCAGCCCCCTTTTCGCGTTGGGTCAGGCGATGGGAAGATCGACGAGACCATCGGTGCCTGCAGGCCAGCTGCAAAGAACGTTCTGGAAGCTGTTTTCTTTTAAGTCGTTGAGCGGTTTGGGCGTCCCCTCTGCAGACGGCCCTGAGACGCACTGGCGGAGCCTCACCAGGCACTTGCTGAGTTGACTTCGAGCCGAAAGCACAGAGAACTGGGACCAGCAGATCAAGTCACCCTGTTCCTGTCGTGGGCTCATCACATTCTGAGTCCAAACTGAACAAAGAAGAAAACGCAGCGCTTCTCGAGCTGTCCGACCAATGGTGTGCTTCCAAACGGTACGTGCTAACAGCGTAGACGGTCGCGTTCGGTCGGACATTCGCTGTCAGCATGGCGGGTTTGCGTGGCCAATTGAGCCCTTCGGACGTCTTTGCCCAAACCCCTTTGTGTGATTAGGGAGGCATGTGCCCAATGCGGGACAGTAGAGGAGTGCTAGCAAGACTCCGGCGTTTTGTTAGTCTGCTCCGAGTCGGGTTTCCATCGCCACTTCACATCGGCTGTTGTAACGTTGGGAAAGGTCCTCTAAAACACGTCCTGCGGGTGCCCCTACTCGCAACCTTGGGCTCTGTGGCTATTACTACAAAATCGTCTCGATCAGCCCGTTTCTCAACTGCGGACCGGCGTCCGTGACGCGAGTTCGTGCTCTACATAGGCCTTGCCGGGGCCGTCTGCGGGGGATGATGTCCCTGCCAACGGGTTTGAGGAAACCTGGTGCGCAGGAACCGTTGCAAATTCTAGAAAAGCACCATATGCGGGCGCAAGGCTACCGAGTGCATGCACGCCTCGTGTGACTTCCGTATTCAAGGGCCCTATGCTGTGTTGGAGCCACGGCCGACAACCAGCCACCCTGGTTAGGCAGCGGTTCGTTTCGTGCCAGAGACTAGCAGAGGTTGATCTCGTCGGCTCGGGGACAGATTCGAGGTTGAGGGACTGCGCTGGTGATTTTTCCTCAGTGTGCTTTGAGATCGCAGTAAAGTGCGTGCCAATTCACGTCCCGGATCGCCTACCGGAATCGGATTGCACACATTTTTGGTTTCGATTTGGGAAGAGGGGGTGGATTGCGATCGAGAATATATGACGAATCCCAGCGCAGTGGGGCTCGTTGCAGGATCCACGACGAGGGCGTTTTTTCCCCCCGATCGCTCGTTTTTGCTCATTGACGAGGGTACGTTTCTCGTCAAAACCTTGTCACTCGGTTATGATATGCCTGATCGAGATTCTCGACTGCAACAATAACAGCTCTAGGCCTCTATTATAGGTCAATTAAGTGCTCCGAAGTCCTGACAAGTAGACAGTGTAGGGCTACGCGCAAGTTGCGAAAAGTCGTACAAGAGAGAGAAAGAGCCCCGCAAGTAGGAAAATAACATACTGAAGTGCCGCCCAATGACTCACACAACAGCGCATGATTCGGCCGCACATGGCTTCCTCCTTGTTTTCCCGCCCCCGCAGCGCGGCGGTTGGCAGCCACGAACAACCATCGCGGCTAACAAAGGACACATGTTGCATTGCCTCAGAAGTGTCACCGAGTGCTTTTCACAACGACTTGGTACCAACACGGTGACGACGCGAACACGGGGAACCTGCCCTCGGGGGCGGCCATGCGGCGTGCCATGCACGGACCCACACAGCCGCTCGGGTTTCAAAGCGGTAACTATCGCCTCTGCCTCCCGTTCGACTACCAACCAGGCAGACCCCGGCACCGCAGGTATCCCCGGTGCTGGTCGCGACCTCGTGCCCCCGGGTTCCAGCATTTTCCGGTTCTCCCAAGTCTGTGGCACCCGCGTCAGCCGGCAATAGCTCTTGTCGTTTCGAAGATAAAGTGAATAAAGTCTATCTCATCATATGAGTCTTACGGAAAAACTGCTCCAGCTTCGGCGCATGAACATCAATCGACCCCAAACCTTGTAGAAGTATGAGGGGTGGCCCTCGGGTGCTCAGAAGAAGAAAACAGAGCACAAAGCGCTACACATCCCACTCGCTGGTGCCCCCTACCCGATTTGTATCGATCAGGGACATCCGATACGCGCGATTCTCTCCCACATCCGCCCACACCCCGTTAAGGGCAGACCTAGTATATTCGCAGTCAGTGGTAGCCCGACTGACATTTACAGCTCTTTCCCTGCCACATGAAATAGTTTTGATCAGTCTTGGGATCTCCGGGAGCTTTGCGTGAAGATTCGTCAGTCTGGACGGCTCATAGCGCCACCCAGGCGCTGATTGCGCGTTCGTGTGCCTGGCGCATGTTTGGACGCAGCGTCCCATCATATGCTATCGATCTTGTCGTTGGCCATGCACCACACCGGTTGACCCAGGTCGTATACCCTTCTACAATGTAGGACGACGGTGCTTCAGATAACAATGATTCTTGCTCGTCACTCACTATGCTGTCGTGCACCGCTTGTGCGCCTTACACATTCTGTACCGACTTCTCAGACGCTCCCATATTCCGGCTTGCGCATCTCCTGAGGGTTTCCTGACTCTTGGTCGTCAATGGCCCGGGAGTGGACACCGCCTTCTTACCCACCCAGAGGATTGACATGTTCATGATCGCGGGCCTGGTGGCTAACGTCGGCGGCACTGCTGCAGCAGCCAGGAGGCTGATGGACCTGTTTATCCTCACGAAGAGCTTCACGCACCCGCCAGGGCTGGGGCCCGTCAAAACCCGAAAGTACGTCAAGCCAGTGCTGCCGCGGTGGTAGGAACAGCTGACCTCATTGTGCATCGAAGGCTTTGGACAGCTGACGTGCATCCTGCTCAATACGGGTAAAGCGAGCGGTTCGGGCTCCCGTGGGGAGACCCGCGAGCTAGAGTCTTCTCGGATTTCTCTGTGGGACCGTCCCCGGCACTTGGGCGACTTGGCACAGCCGTTGTTTGGCGCCGCGCTCGCCCACATGTGCTCCCCGTCGAGCATCGCGTCGGGGAGCCGCCGCGAGATCCCCCCGCCCCAACACCATGGAAGCAGGCGCTGACCGGGACGCTGACGGCTGAGGTGTTTGCGGTGCGCGTCGACCCAGGGCACGCGTTGACGCGCTATCCCTTCTCCAACCTGCTGTACCAGTTGAACTACTTCGAACACTGCGTGGGGGAGCACTTCCCTGACCAGGTCGTTCCTGCCAGGATGCGAGACATTGGAGCATGTGAACCAGGCGCCCCCCTGTCTCGGAGAGTGGGTTTGTGGATGTCTCAGTACATGGCTCCTGTCGAAGAATGAAAAGGTACTCTTTTGTTGTCTAGTTAACATCATCGTCCGTGGGCGCGCCGACGCGCAGCCGCATCAGGATGGGGTAGAGCGGGTCGTCTGGGTTCTGGCGGTGCGTGGACGACAGCTGCACCGCCATTCCAAAGTGGGAGACAAAGGTATTGTACCACGACCGCGTCTGGTAGGCAGACACCACCGCCGAATCGCCGGTTACCCCGAAAGCCTGGAGCTGAAACGGGTCCCCAGCGGCTGCAGAACCAACCCAAAGAACGAATCACGGAGTAAGCAAAAGCCACCGGGGTGATAAGAGTCAGACGCCAGTGACGAGCGCGAGCAAAAAGGCACCAGCACAACGCCACAAGGCAGGAGGGAAGAAGACACGACGTACCAAGAACACGGCGACCACCAAAGGGCAAGACCTCAAGGGCAGGCGACGGGGCGACTTTGCGCAGCACAAACTCCAGGCGGTCCATCCACCGCCCCTTGATGGTGGGGGCCTGATCAATCTCAACCATCCGCACTGCCAGCAGCTCGTTGCGCGCCGTGGGGTTCCCCAAAAGCCGCCACAGGATCGTTTCTTTAGAGCGGTCGCCCACCATTGTGCGAAGCACTGAGGACACCGTCACGCCACCCACCAGCTGTGCGTCCGAGCCCGCCCACGCCAGCACCAAAACGCCGTCATGGCCGAAGCGCCGCCGGCCCGCATCCACCAACGCCCGAAGCACAACGCTCTTGCCGCAGCCGGCCGGGCCAACCAAAGCCACGTCGGTCCGCGCGAGCACGAGGCGGACCGCCAGGCTCTGCTGGGAGTCCAATAGAATTGGGCTGGCCGTTCCCACTGGCCTCCTGGTGCACAGCCCGCAGCGATGGCGGTGGGAGCGGGAAGCTACGGATGTAGGAGGGGGAGAGCAATCGCATGGCAGGGGGAGGGGAGGAGGCGCGACGCGAATCCCGAGTCACGGCAACGACTACCAGTGCAGGAGGGAAGCCACAACCCGACTGGTCATCGAAACCGCCACAAAATAGTCAATGCAAATGTTGGCCGCACCAAGTTACCCCTGGGCATCGACGGAAGCCCCCGCACGTCCCGGGAAAGGACATGCTCCAACATCCTTACAACGGTTTATGGGTACAAACCTTTCACGCCGGACATTCATCCAGTATTCGCAAATCCGCTTTTGGAGAGAACCCACACATGGCCCCGCATGGGGCCGCTGTTGTTTCTCAGGCGATGCCGTCTGCCCGGTGGCCGCCTGTTGCCCGATCGACGCCGTTTGTCCATTGCACGTTTGTTGCCCAAACGGTGCTTCTTTCTGGACTCGGGGGCACGACACTGAGACGGAAACCTATTGCCCAGGATGCACCGTTCGCCCATGCCGAACTACTTTTTTATGTCCGCAATGAAGTTAAAATGATGCGGCCTGTGCACGCAATGGCCATTCTGTCCACGTCTTGTCCGATGCGGACGCAAGGGCCATCCAGTCCACATTTTGCGGGATGGCGTAAATGGGCAATCGACATGTTTCTGGCGGATGTGTCATTGTGCATCTGTGTCTGAGATCGTATCTGACCAGATGTGAACTGTGGATGGCATGGTTTTAGTTCCCTGTTGGTTATGCTCGTATGACTGCAGTTGGACAGGGATGCCTGTCTGCCGCGGGGCTGAGCCGTTCGTTGTCGTAAACCGTGTTTCCGTCGTCGCTGCGGCTGTGGTAGCTGGCCGCGCCAACACTGGCTGACGGTCAGATACTGCGCCAGTCGGGTAGCTTCTGGGTCGAGTGACTGGACGTGGCTCCTCGGTAGCCCGTTCCCATCCTGCATAGTGCCACCAAACACTCCAACGGCGGACGCCGCGTCGCCAGAAGCGGGGGTGGTGACGGCCATAGGCCAGCCCCCCACAGCAACGGCTCCTGCCTCAGCCCTCACCATCGCCTCCATCGTCACAGCCTGCGCCCCCCGGCGCCTCCTCATCGGAGCTCATAGGTTAACGAGCCGGCCACTACCCCCCACGCGCGAACGTTTTAGCATTCCGCGCCCACACAGGCCGCCACCGTGCGGACAGTGGAAACGCGCAGTGATGTGGGCTCTTTGGACAGCCGCGGTCTGCACTGGTGAACCCATCGTTGCTATGGAAGTGGTGGCTGGCCACGCCGACACTGGCTGTCTGCCGGATACTTCGCCCGTCGGGTGGCTGCTGGGCGGAGCTACCGGACGTGACTCTCTGATACCCTGTCCCCACCCTGCACGTAGTCTGTCATCTCTCGTTGCAACGGGGGGCGCCGCGTCGCTGCCAGCCAGTGGTGGTGGCGTCCACCGGCCAGCCCCCCACAGGAACGGCACCTGCCTCAGCCCGCTCCGCCGCCTCCATCCTCACAGCCTGCTCCCCTCGGCGCCTCCTCATCGGAGCTCCCAGGTTAGAGAGCCGGCCACTCCCCCCCACGCGCGCATGTAATTCGCCGTCCCCGTCCACACAGGCCGCCACCGCATGGACAGTGTGAACGAGCAGTGATGAGGGCTCTTTGGCCATCCGGGGTCGCCACTGGTGCCCCCCTTTGGCGATCGCACTGAAATCCTCGTTGCCGTCTGACGGTGTCCGTCGCCGCAGATGGCGGCTGCGGCGCTGGTGGTGCTCCCCGTCCACCGAGAGCGCGGAGCGCCCCTTCCCGCCCACCCGCTCACACCGCGGCCTCAGCGGCACCCCGGTGGTCCAGTTGCTTCGCCTGTCCCCCTGGAAGTCGCGCTCCACCAAGTTGCCACGCACTGAGTGGTTCCACGATTGCGGTCTTTGGAGGCCCGCTGCGGTCGAGTAAGAAGGTAGAGGAAAGTTCATTTATTCGCTGTCCCCCTCGTCACTAGAGTAGGAGGAGGAGGCCATTACTGGGACATCTTCCTCATCCTCCGAGGACGAGAGAACCGGCTCTTCGCCAAAGGGAACAGTCTCCACATGCCCACACCCACAGAGACACGCCTCTCTCGATAAATAAAAACGGCCAAAGTCATGCACGTCAGGCAAAGCTGCCGCGGCAGACGACCGGGCGTGCGCTCGAACATTGTGCACAAGCATATGGTAGGCAAGAACACGGGTGTAATCGCCCTGCCCACTCGCTCGGAGCACATGGGCCAAGAGTTTGATAGCCCTGATCCGCTGCTCATGTGCGACAGTGTTGGCCTTCGTCAACGTCGCAAACGATCGGGGGTCAAAAGCAACGCTGCCAGCGTGATTGACAATGTGGAACTGGTCGCTCGTTATCGTGGAAGCAGCCAGCACCCACGGCAGCTTGCTCAACGCGCTCCGCACCGCCCCGCATCCAAAGTCATTCACAATGTACTCGGGGAGAACAGGAAAGCGGGTGATTATGGCGTTGAGCAACGCGGGCGGGCCCTCCCGTCGGTCTAAAATGACGAAGCCGAGCACACGCGGGTGAGAGCATGCACAGCAAATACTAAAAGCACCCGGGGTAAACAAATTACGGGCGGTTTGGTAGTTCTTGGCGCACGTCCCCGTCTCGGGCTTCTCCTGTGTTGCAAACGCCGACGCACGGCACTAAAACCGCCCAGGGAAGAACATGCCTGTCAGCATCGGATCTTCCGTCGCGTGTGGGAAGACCGAAACGAAGAAGGCGCGCATCTCCGCGGGCGTCTTGCCCACGCCCGACCACCGCCCCTCGAAGGCCGCCTCGGAGCCAATCTCTGGCATCCTATCGGCGTGATACGCCTCAACGGTGGCGCAAACGTCGTCCAAGCTGTCCGCGACGCCTCGTGCCACAGCTGGCATCCGACCACCGAGGAGGCCTGTCGACGTAAGGAACACGAGCAGCATCGTGACCTCTCTTAGGAGCACCACCAACGAACCGTTAACCCCCGGCGGGACCACAGCCTCCGCGTCGGCAGCGGCGGCGGACGTCAGCGAACCAATGTCTGCCGCCGCGGATGGGGACCGGAGGACGGCGGCGAGGCGACGTAGCGGTGCCACGTGCTGGGGCTTAAAAGGCGACACGGCGGGGTCGACAACGATTGCGACAATCAGCGAGAGGAGCCCCTGCGCTATGTTGTCGGGAAGCGCCCGCGTGCATGGCAGCCACCCGTCAATCCATTTGGTTGGCACGACGGGGACAACTCCTGTCCCAAAAGGAATTCGGGGCACGACGGCGGGTGGCGCCTGACCACCTCCAGCACCCACAACACCGACAGCGGGATGGGGCACAGCGACGGCCGGCACGGGCGCAGCACCGGCGGGCGGGTTGGCCACAGGTCCATTGCCATTGGCCGGCCGGGGGGTCGCCAGCCACTGGCGCAGAGACGATTGCAGCTGCAGCTCCGCCACGGTGTCGGCCGCTGGCCGTTGCGCCGCAGCCGCCGCCGTGATGACCTTGGTGGTGGTGGCGAGCAGCCCCTTGGCCAAGCTTACCGAGCAGGTCGGCAGGTGCCACAGCTCCGACAGCATGGCCCAGGTTTGGACCGAGACGGGAGCGGTGCATACAGGAGTGCTTGAAACAAACGACGGTGAGACGGCGACAGGGCAGAGGTTGGAAAGCGCCACGCACGCCGCCTTGCGCTAGTCGGCCGAGACCGTGATGGCGTCCTCGGGGTGGTTGAGGCAGAGCCGTAAAAACCGACGCACCCACTCGGTGCCGATGAGGCTGGCGACTTGGCAGTAACGCCTTGTCCGGCTCGCACCCCTCGCTGTACGCCTTGTAGTAGTTGGATATCAGCCGCTTCAGGTAGCCGACCCAGATCCCGTCCGCCGTGACGAAGCGAAACCGCTCGCCGTCGCAGCAGTCCCCACAGTCGAAGGGCCAATCGGGTGGGTCTTTGCCCATCAGCGCCAGCCCGGTCGACATCAGCCGTGAGACGGTGTGGAGGCTCCGTGACGCGGTGACCGACCGCATCACCCCTGCCGCTGACCGCCCCTTGGCGAGGACCCACCAGTTGCAAAAAACCTTGGTGAACGGGTCGCCCTCCACCGACACATATTGGCAAAAGTGGCGGACCAGCGATGCCGTCGCCGCCATGGCGGGCGACAGGATCACGATGCCCTCCTCCCTGCCGTCCGCACACACCCAAACCATGCAACTGGTGCTTTTGTAGCCGTCCACGATCATGGTGCCGAAGCCCATGTGCGACAACATGATGCCCTCGGGCGCCGGCTTGGGGTCGGCGGCTCCCCTCGCCGCCCCGCACTTCCCGCAGTGCGTCGGGGCCGGGATGATGTACGGCTGCTTCCGCCGCGCGTGATCAAAAAACGTCCACGTCCACGAGGATGCTCCGCTTGCAGTCGAACGGGAATATTGGCTGCTGCGACACGGACGTGTACCGCGACTTCGAGTCGCCCTTCCGAGGAGGGGCGCGCGTCGGCCGCCGCGCAGTATCGCTCTTCCGCAGTGCCCGCGTCTGCAGGACGTGGGGGCACGATTCCGCCCGGGACTAGTCGCAGTAGCAGCACCGTGTGGCCTTGCGCGCACACTTGACCGGCGCCGGCACTAGCCGCAACCCCGTGCCCGACACTAAAATGGCCACCTTCAGGCTGCCAGTATCGTACACCTCAATCTCGTCGACAAATGTCGTCTTACCCCCAGCTAGCGCCTTGGCGCGACCGACAGACACGCCCGGCCGCACGCCCTGCTCGTGGAAGCGCCTCCCGAAGTGCATGAGCAGCGACAGGGGAGGCTCACACAAGGCGTCTGCCAGGGTGGTGACGGCGCGCAAGAACGCAGAAGCGTGCGTGCGTCGCGCGTGCGGGACAGTAGCCGCCTTGGGCTCCAAGACGGCCTCGTAGTTGTTACTCCCCATGCTCGTGCAGAAAATGTTTTCGCGCGACGCGACTCAGCAGCTCACGACCTCCCGGTTGCCCGACTTTGGCTGATCCTTCTTGTTGAACCGTGCGACGGCGCCGACAAATGCCTCCATGTTCCACACCTCCCCACGGAAGGCGCCGTCGTGCGCCCCTTGCACAACGTTCTCAAGCGCAGACGTATAGTGCGGAAGGATGGACCCCGGGAAGTACTCGGAGATCCAGCGGTCGAGCCCGTAATCAGACAGCGTCGACTCCAGGGCGCGCACGTAGCCGTCCTCCAGCTTGTCCGGGGTATTGCGACCGGTCCCCTTTCGGCGACCCCCGAGGCCGTGCACGCCGACACGTCGCCGCTGCCCCATCTTGGGCACAGCCGCGCCGCCTGAGCCGTCACCGACGTCCCCCATGGGTAGTCCGCCCACCGGGCTGTCCGTCGAGGAACACACGCCGGTGTACTCCACCGGCTCCTCCATCCTCACCATCGAACAACGCATTGCACCGAGCGACAGGGGATCCCCATCGCGCCACGGCCGCGGCAGCCGAGGGCGTACAGGCGATCCGGTGGTTGCAAAAAATCGCTGCTGGCGTGGTGGTGACGGGCCCGACCGGCGAATCCCGGTGGCGTAGGAGTACAGCGGGGACGCCATGGCCGCTCAAGGCAGGGAGCGACCGCGCCGCACCGGTGAAGGATCCTCACGAGCAGCCGCAAAGTGATGGGGGAGAGGGGGCCGGCGCGGCTAGTCCAGCAGCTGCGCGCCGCTGCCCACCCCCGACCCTGACAAGCGCCACCGGCGGACGCCCCGACGCCAAGGGGGGGAGAGGGGGGACGGAAGGAACAACAGGTAGGGAAGTGGGGCGATGGGAGGCGACGAGGGAGCGGGGAGCCGCCGGCAGCCGGCCCAGCAGCAGCACGCCGCCGCCCGCCCCCGGCCGTGGCAACCGCCGCCGCCGGCGGCCCCGGCACCGGGGAGGGGCGGGGGAGGGCGGGAGGAAGATCAGGTTGGGAAGGAGGGGCGAAGGGAGGAGGCGGGAGAGCGGGGAGCCGCCAGTCGCTAGCCCAGCAGCAGCGCGCCACCGCCCACCCCCGGCCGGGAAAACTGCCGCCGGCGGCCGGCTGTCCCCCCGACGTCCTGATGCACCTGAAAAAGAGGGGCGATGCGGCAGTGGGGAGCGGGGGCGGTGCGCCATCAAGAAGCGGGGGGCCGAAACGCAAAGCGGCCCCGCAGCGCGACGACGACGAGTGGGCGCCCGGGGCCGGCGTGGCGGCGGCGGCGGCGACGGCGGCGGCGGTGGCGGCAGTGTCGGAAGTGGTGCAGCGGGGGGCCGGAGCGCGGTGAATCTGGGTCCTCCCGCACACAGGCGTTTTGAGAGCCACTCAACACGGGCCCTGACACGGGGGTACACTGGTGACCCTGGCCCACAGGAGGTGCTGTCACATTGTGTGAGATGCGCTTGTGCTTGACCAATCAGATCGCCGAAGTGACCTTGGGCAGCACCTTGAGCAGACCCAGTCAAGGCTGCGATTTCCCGTCTTGGAATGAAGGACAACTTGTTCTTCTCCACGGATAACGGGTGGAAGTGCGTCAAATTACTTGAACTACATGAACGTACAGACTTATCATACACTTACACCACGTAACTCCGAACGAGTCGCACATGAGAATTTTTGTGCATTTACATGTCATAATTGCATATAAGTCGCATTGGAGAGGAATGTAGAGTAATCTGCTTGTACTGACTGTACCAGGCAACGACTCCCCCCACCCCTCACCATTGCTCACGCACCCCTCCCGCCCCTCTCCTTGCCATGCTGCTTTCTTCTTCCTCGCCCCCACCCCACTCCTGCATCACTTCCAGCGCAGTGCACCTCGTTGCTGGATCCACCACGAGCCCGGTTCTGGCTCAAATTGCTCGTTCAGAACTTGCACGACCCCTCGTAAACGCCTCTGTGGAGCGTTTTTCTCGTGCAAACCAT
>Ga0114957_1004716_pt1 | contig 11589 bp, 9 predicted proteins | sample BantaG_FD_87175 | JGI IMG/M metagenome (GOLD analysis project Ga0114957, IMG submission 87175) | Marine algal microbial communities from Bantry Bay, Ireland - BantryBay_4 metaG | ecosystem: Host-associated > Algae > Red algae > Unclassified | place: Bantry Bay, Ireland | collected 2014-11-21 | reverse complement strand
GTTCGGAAATTATCAGGAAAATCAAATCCCAGAATCCTTGCTAATCCAATTGCAATATTAGAGTATCCACTAAAATCACAATAGATTTGAAAGGAGTAAAATATAATTCCTATCAATAAATGTAGGGAGGAAAATCCTTCAGGCGATTGAAAACATTGATCTACAAATGGAGCCAATGAATCTGCGACCGCTACTTTTTGGAAAAATCCCCATATTATCTGACCTAATCCAGAGATCAATCTGTCCCAAGAGAATTCTCTATCTTTTTGAAATTGTGGAAGGAAATCTTTTGCTCTAACGATAGGTCCAGCAACTAATTGAGGAAAGAAAGAAATGAATGTTGCAAACCGAAGAAAATCTCTTTCTACTTTTATTTTTCTCCAATACACATCAATCGTATAACTCATAGATTGAAAAGTATAAAAAGAAATTCCGATGGGTATTATTACTTTCAGCGTCGTAGGACTGGCATGAAATCCCATTTCATTGAACATCGTGACAAAAGAATCTTGGAAAAAATTAAAGTATTTAAAGAAAGCCAAGAAGCCTAAATTGACCACCATACTTATCCTCAGTAATCGCAATCGCTTAGCTTGATCCTCCTCATTTTCCAATTGCATTCCTACAAAATAATCTATCAATGTAGAAAACATGACTAAAGTCAAAAACCGAGGATCAAACCATCCATAAAAAATATAACTAGCAACGAGACATAGCAGTAACCTAGATTTTCCCTTCAATGTAAAATACAATGGAAGGAAAATTCCTATAAATACAAAAAATGGTAAACTATTAAAAATCATTTAATCGTCGTCAGTTACTTTATAAGTGTTTGATAACCAGTATTTATTCAATTAATATATTTTGTCAATTCTTTTTTCCAAATCAAATATCCTTTCACATCTATATGAATTCCATCTTGTGTTAATTCAGCATTTAAACGTCCTTCACTATCTGTAAAAAGAGGATGCAAATTAACGTAATCCAATCCATTTTTTGAAGCAATTGTTTGGATTTTCTTATTTAGAAAAATAATATCTTCATTACTTTTTCCACTATTTCGTACTTGGTTGTTTACGGGTAAAATGCTTTGAAGATACAGTTTTGTGGAAGGACTTTTTTCCACAATCTTATTTACTATGATTTCGTAATTTTCTAAAATTTTTTCTTTTGAAATAACACTTAAATCATTGATCCCAATCATTAAAAATATTTTAGCTGGATGGTATTTAGTAATCTCTTCAAGACGCAACATCATTCCACCAGTCATATCTCCTGCTATTCCTCGATTTACAATTTTAGAATTTTCTAATAATTCACTCCATTCACAACTTTGTGTGATACTATTTCCTAACATTACAATTGCATCTGATTGCATGGGTAATTCTGCTAAGTGATTTTTTCTGTGATCATAAATTCCTGCTAAATTATTTGTCCTAACTTTTGCCATCAAATAAGCAAAGCCTCCTAACTTATTGACGATAAAAAAAAAGCCTCCAATGAAAAGGAGGTTGATGAGCAGGGAAATATAAAAAGCAGAATTTTTCATTTTGTTTATTCGTGATTTGTGATTGGTAACTTGTAATCTGTTATTTGTAATCCGTTCTAATAATGTGTTTCGAACGGATTACAAACAACAGATTACCGATCACTACTTATCCTTATTCAAAACATCATCAATCGAAACCTTCCGAGTATGTTCGGAATGCTTGAAATTTTTATCAGGATTGCCCATTTTAAATAATGCAGTTACTTGCTTCAAAACAAATAAAGGTAGTCCCCATATTGCAGACCAAATCTCTTTTGGAACTTTTGATAAATATAAAGTCCATAAAATGGTAAAACTAAAAATCGCAATCGCTACAACCAATGCCGCTGCTAATTTCCAAGAAACAATCAAACTTAGAACTGCCATAGCCATTGACGAAAATAAAAGAATAAATAAAGGTGGCGCAATCGTAATCAATCCAAATAAAATTTGATTCCAACTAAATCCAGTCAATCCTTTTAATATCAATCCAGAAGAGTTTGGCAAATTTTGAAAATAAGAATATAACCAACGACTTCTTTGTGTTTCTACCTGTTCGCCGCTCACTACTTTTTCATCATATACAATCGCATTTTTTGCATAGCAGATATTTTCATTTTTATAGAGTAAATTATTTTGCAAAATTTTATCCTCTTGCAACATCTTCTTCCATTGCGTTTTTCCCATTTCTATTTCAGGGCTTTTCAAATACGCATCGTACAACTCTGTTTCAACTGCCATTCCAGATCCTGATATCACAGTCGACGAACCTAGCATATAAGGAACATAACGGTCAATATAATTTTTGTAAAATTCTCCAGTCGCATCTGCACAAGCATATACGGTATCTAAATTTTTTGCAGTCCGTTGTCCTTGTATTGCTTGATGACCATTGTTTGCATATTTATTTATTTCTAATAGAAAATCAGGATGCGCTAAATTATCTGCATCAAAAACTATCGTGTATTCATGCTTTCGAACATAATTTTCCATAGCATGAATAATACTCTTAGCCTTTAATTTTAAAGGAGGTTGAGGATTAAAGACTGTTAATTTATCATCAGAAAAATTGAAATCTGTGATATCACAAGCATCAGCTACTAAATAAATATGGAAATTTTTATAAGGTTGTTTTAACAGAGAAGCAATAAGTGGTTTTGCAATTTCAGCATTTTTATATGCTGTGATAATACATCCATAATCGTACTCTTTATAGGCATCTCCTAGTTCTTCTTTAGTCTTAATTTTTTCACTTGAAAAAAGAGATAGGAAAACAGTAACAAAAGGAAAGACCAGAAAGAAGATTAACAATCCACTTACAAAAAGAAAAATATAAAATAGAATGCTCATTTTTTAATGGTTAATGATTAACTATTAATGATTAACATTTAATGGTGAATGAAACGATGATTAATGAAGACTAATAAAGTTTTTCGTCAATCACAATTAATTGTTAATCATTAACAGTTAATCATTAATCATTATTTCCAGCAAGGTTCCACCAAATGCCTTTGTAGAATGCTTTGATGTGATCCCATTCTCCATTTTTCAAAAACATTAAAGTGTTCTTTGGTATGGTAAATAGAAACATAAATAAATAAAACATAAATATCTGTCCTATTTTTCGATTTCTTCTAACAAAAAAAATACGGTTACGAGTATGATAGTAAGTTTTTAGGGTACTATTTTTTCCCACCGCCATGGACTCCTTGTGAAAAACCAAAGCATTAGGTTCTACGTAAACTTTGTACCCAGCGTTTCGAATTTGTTCACTCCAATCTAATTCTTCGTAATATAAAAAAAATTCTTCTGGCATAACCCCCACATTATCAATCACTTCTCGCTTAGTCATCATAGCTGCGCCATGAACATAAGCCGTTTCTTTAGCTATATCATATTGACCTTTATCCAATTCTTTTTCACCTAAGATCTCATTACGAGCAGTCACAGGATGAACATGAGTAGCACCCACGTATTGGATGATCTTTTTGTTATCAGTCATCTTGGGATCGTAGCATATTTGCGGGCTGACGATACCTAAATTCGAAATTGTGTTGAACAGTTGCAGGAGAGTCTCGATACAGCCTTCAGTAACTTCTGCATCGTTGTTGATAAAGAAAAGGTAATCGCCTTTACTTGCACGAATACCTAAATTATTTCCACCAGAGAAGCCTAAATTTTCTTTTGAGATAATTAGTTCTACCTCTGGGTAATTTTTAGAAATTAAATCAGTCGGATCTTCTCTAGATCCATTATCAACTAGAATTATTTCAAAATCTTGAAAAGTAATATTTCTTAGTGATTCAAATAACTCAGTAGTTACTTGAATTTGATTATAATTAACAGTAATGATCGATACTAGTGGGTTTTCCCCAGACATTTTTTTCCGCAAAAATAAATATTTATGAGTACTTATACCGAATTTACTAAGAGGTGTTGTATCTATTAGTAAATTCGGTATTATTTTGAATGAATAATTTTGAATTTTGAATTATTCATTCAAAATTTTCTTTTAAACAGATTCTTCTTGAATCATTGCGGGGAGTGTTTTTGCTACTATTTTTACATCCATTAGTAAAGAATGTTTCAATGCATACTCAATATCTAAGTCAATTCTTTCTTGAACAGACATATCTTTCTTACCTCTTTTAGAAACTTGCCACAATCCTGTCAATCCTGCAGGAGCAATAAATCGTCTTGCATTAAGATCAGTAGTTAATTGTTCCGCTTCATATAAAGGCAAGGGCCTGTTGCCGATTATAGACATATCACCTTTTAATACATTAATTAATTGAGGTAATTCATCAAGACTAGTTTTTCTTATAATTTTTCCTATTGAAGTTACTCGAGGGTCATTAGAAATCTTTGTAAATGATGGCCCTTTTTTATCGTTTTTATCATATTGATTAAGATGCTCTAATTCTTTAAGTTTCTTATCTGCATCAACAATCATAGACCGAAATTTCAAGAAATCAAATACTTTATAATTTGTTCCAGCTCTTTTAGAAGAATAAAGAATTGGGCCTTTAGACGTTACTTTGATTAAAAATGCAATTAAAAGCAATACAGGGCTTAAAAATAAAAGTGCACCAAGGGCAACAGCAATATCAAATATTCTTTTACCAGTTGGAATTGTAAAACTTGACTCTTTTATTTTACCAACATTAAGAATACCAGGCTTATGTTTAATTAAAAATTCAATTCTAGGAAGGATTTTTTCCCATTTTAAGGGTAAGGAATAACCATCATCAATACCTTTTATCAAAGCATTCTTAAGATCAATCGGTGTATTAGTTCTATTGATTGCAATAAATGGAACTTCAGAAAGCACTTTTTCTTGTCTAATATTTTGAAGGAAAAGGAAATCATCTTTCTTTAAAACTTCAAAATCACAGATTAAAGCAAATCCCGGGCCTTCTTTTTCTTTTAATTCAATCAAACTCTCAATAGAAATCTCGTGTAGTTGTTGTTTTTTGAAGATTTCATAGGAATTCCCATTATATTCTAATAAAACATTAGATACAAACTCATCTTCAAAACCAATTAGATACAATAATTTTTTCGTGTGTTCAGCAGTTGAGCGAAGCACAATAACGGGTTCAGCAACAGTCGAATGTAAGTTCATCATAAGATTTTTGTGTTCTTTTTCTAAAGAACTCTTTTAGGTTGTTGTATTGTTAAATAAGATTCGCTTGGTCTTACATTTTCGTTTAGGGTTTTCTAGACCTAAACATTAGGGGTTTAAATTATCTTTTCTTTATTAAGTTCTAAAATCGTAAAGATTTTAGTTTCTAGTTCGTTTGGATTGAAAGGTTTTTTCAAATAGCCATTGATGCCTAGTTCAATACACTTTTCAATCAATTCTTTATCTTCTTCCGCAGAAACTAAGACAACAGGAATATATTGAAAAAAACCACTATTTCTAATATTGGTTAAAAATTCTACTCCATCTAAGTCTGGCATAATAATATCTAAAACAATGAGATCTGGAACATTTCCTTCATTTATCCAAGCTAAAGCCTCATATCCGTTCCCTGTTGTCATTACATTGAAAGTCTTTCCCAAGAAATTACTCAAAACAATTCTAAGTGCTCCATGGTCTTCAACTACTAAAATTTGCTTCTTTTGAATCATTTTCAATCTTAATATTTAAGTAAGTATCAGATTCAATAACCAATAGCGATAACTTCAAAAGTTATGCAATTGAATTTTTAAACCTATCCTCGTGTGATAAGGAGTATAGAACAGTTTTTGGATTCGGCTATAAGAATAAAAGAAAATCCAAAGATTAAATAAACGGTTTTGGAAATCTATTTATTCACCGATAAAGCAATCGGAAATTAAAAGTCATTGGGATGGTTTTCAAAAAAGAAAAAAATGACTCTATTTTTTTGGTTTTGGAAAAGGAAGATTGAAGTTTCTATATTATAGTATAGGGGAAATTGAGAAAAGGGTTATACATCACAAATTTAAGACTATTTCACGACAATTTATATACATAAAAGAGGGTAAAATACATATGTGGTAAAAAAAAATATAACACCAAATTCAACTTTCTCTCCTTTAGAATGATAAAATTAGCTACAAATCAACAACTATCAAAATAATTTGGTATAATATTTAATATTTCTTTAATCTAAGTATTATTCCGTAATTATTTTTTTGTAAAATTTCATTGTAATAAAATGTTATTTCTTCAAAAAAGAGTGGTTAGCAAAATTTCAACTTTTTATTAACACTTTTGAAAATAAATTAATATATATGCTTTTTTGAGGTGATTTCATTTATTTTTACACCTCATTTCCAAGAAACCTCACTTATTTCAATTTTCAGTCATTATAATAGACTAATCAATATGTCAATTGTCACATTAAAATTTATATTTTTTATTTCTCTATTTGTTGTTTTCTATGCTTACTTGGGTTATGGAATTCTTTTGTTTTTTCTGGTCAGAATCAAAAGATTAATTTTTGGAAATAAAAAAGAATATGATGATGAATTTTTACCCGAAGTAACTTATATGGTTGCAGCCTTTAATGAGGAAGATTGGATTGGAGAAAAAATCAAAAATTCATTCGAATTTGATTATCCAAAAGATAAAATCAAATTTTTCTTTGTAACAGATGGTTCAAATGATAGCACACCCCAAGTTGTTGAAAATTATCCAACTCCTCCTGGCGTTGATTTGCAATTATTTCATAGTCCTGAAAGACGTGGGAAGATCGCAGCCGTTGAACGAGTTATGGAATTTGTAAAAACACCTATTGTAGTATATTCGGATGCGAATACCTTTGTGAATAAAGGAGCTATTCGCAATATTATTCGACATTATAAAGATGAAAAAGTTGGAGCCGTCGCAGGGGAAAAAAGAATTGCTTTGGATAATGCTAGAGCAGCTAACGCGGCTGGTGAAGGTATTTATTGGAAATATGAGAGTACACTTAAAAAATGGGATTCTGAATTTTATTCTGTGGTTGGTGCTGCTGGAGAACTTTTCTCTATCAGAACTAAATTATTTCAACCTGTCTCTTCGGATACCATTATTGAAGATTTTGTGATGACAATGACTATTGCGAATAATGGTTACAAGGTAGTCTATGAACCCGAAGCACGGGCTGTGGAAAATGCTTCTGCATCAGTTAGTGAAGAACTCAAAAGAAAAATAAGAATAGCGGCTGGTGGAATTCAAGCAATTGGCCGACTTGCTCCAATGCTTTTACCATTCAAAAATCCAATCCTGACTTTTCAATATATATCCCATAGAGTATTAAGATGGACTTTGGCACCTCTAGCTTTACCCATTTTATTAATTGTAAATATTTTATTGGCTAACGAAGGGATTCCTTTTTTCAAATATATGCTTTGGTGCCAAATTGCATTTTACTTCATGGCTTTCATCGGTTATATTCTAGAAAAAAGAAAAATGAAATTTAAAGCTTTCTTTGTTCCTTACTATTTTTGTATAATGAATTATGCGATGTATCGAGGATTTTTCAGAGCGATTGGAGGTAAACAATCCGTCCTTTGGGAGCGAGCTAAAAGAAGTTAAATCAAAATCAAAATGTCAATCAAAATCAAAAAATAAAATTGTGATCCACCGTTCAATTTTTTGATTTTGATTGACATTTTGATTTTGATTTCGATAAATTCATCTATATTTTTAAAAAATTCGTAGTAAATATCTTATTCTAACCTTTCACATCGTTATCTTCGTGACGAAATTTTACAATCTATTTCACTTTACTTTTTTTGAATCTACCAACTCCATTTTTTTAAAACTAAAATATACAAAATGAGTATTAAGAAAAATATTTTTCTAGCATTATCAATTCTATGTTTAGCCTTTTCTTCTTGTCAAAATGATGCTTCAATAGCAGAAGATGCCATTATTAATATTCCTTCAAGTAGTTCTTCTGTGACCTCTTTTGATTTAAAAAGTTTAATGGATAAAGCTGATTTTGATGAAGTACAAAAAATGACTTTTTATAAAGACGCTGTTAAAGATGTCGTACAGGGTAATCCAAGCCTTGCTGCGGTTCTAAATAATCCTGCTGAATCAGGAGTGGATTTGGAATCTAAAATTTATTTATCTCAGGAGGTAAATGTTGTAGATCCTACACAATCTTTTAATTGTGTTCTTTTAACCTTAAAAGATAAAGCAGCTTTTAAAACTTTAATGACTTCATCAAGTAGTGCAAGTGTTTCTTCGGGAAGTGGATATGAATACTTCTCTCCTAGTCGAGGGGTAACAATTGGGTGGAGTGACCAATTAGCTGTAATCGCTTTAGCACAAGGTTCTGGTGCTGATTTAAAATCAGGTTTAGATAAAATTTATGCGACGACCAAAGAAACCTCCGTTGCTCAAAATGACAATTTGAAACAATGCTTTTCAAAATCTGCCGATGTAATAAGTTGGTTTAATTCTGAACCTCTAGCTGAAGCAAGTAAAGGAGAAATGGGAATGGCAATGGCGATGGCTGGTTTTTCTGCTGATATGTTGAAAGATAATTTTATTCATAGTTATTTCAATTTTGAAAATGGAGAAATTGTTTCCAATTCAGAATACCAAATCAATGAAAATTTAGCTAAAGAATATCGACACATTTTTAAGGATGAAGTTAAAACAGATTTTTCAAAATACCTGCCTGCTGAAAACTTAGCATTCGCAGTTACTACTGGTCTTGATAGTCGTGGAATGAAAATGATTTTGGATGGAAAAGGAATGTCTGGTATGGCCGATTTTCAATTAAAAGAATTTGGTCTTTCAATGGATGGATTGACGAAAACTTTTGACGGTGATTTATTGGTAAGTGGCTATAGAGTTGATGGACAAAAAAATCCAACGATGCTGTTAGCTACAAAAATCAATGACATGGATTATTTGAAGAAAATAATTGATTTAGGAATTGAATATAATTCATTAATAGACAAAGGAGATGGCGTTTATGGAATAGCTGATATGAATGCTCTTGATGATTTTGGCCGAACACCTCAATTATATGTTTCAGGGGATATGTTGTTTCTAGGGGATGCTTCAACTACAGTCGAAAAAATGAAATCTGGAGAATGGGGTAAAAGTAAACTTGTAGGTGGCGAAATTAAAAAAGTGGTTTCTGATAATATATTTGGAGCTTTTGCTGACTTCCAAACTATTGCTCAACTAATAGATATGGGCAATATTGATCTTAGCGGAATTAAAAATGGAATCATGAGAATGGATCGGGATGACAGTACTTTTAAAGTTGAAATGACTGATAAAAATACTAATAGTTTGAAAAGTATTTTTAACATGCTTAATGATAATTATAAGAAATAAATCATGATCACACTCGAAAATCTTCAACCTCACCCTCTTAAAGAACTAGGCTTTAATCCTGAATCTCAAATATGGAATAAACCTTTATCTTTTCAAAAAGGGAAAAAATATTTAGTGCTTGCTCCGTCTGGAAAAGGAAAATCAACCTTGTTGCATTGCATCTATGGAATACGAAAAGATTTTGACGGAAATGTATTGTTAGATGATAAGAGTATAAAAAAATATGATAGCGAGGCGCTTTCAGATTTAAGGCAAAAGAAACTATCTATGGTCTTCCAAGACCTCAGGCTTTTTGAACAACTTACCGCTGAAGAGAATATACTTTTAAAGGCTAATTTGACCAATCATAAGAATCTGTCAGAGATAAAAGAAATGGCTAAAAGATTAGGAGTTGATGGACTCCTAAAAAAGCCATGCGGTACACTTTCATTTGGTCAAAAACAACGTATTGCTATCATTCGTTCTCTTTGCCAACCTTTTGATTTTTTATTATTGGATGAACCTTTTAGTCACTTGGATGGAGACAATATTAAAGCGGCTACAGCTCTAATTGCAGAAGAATGTGACCAACAACAAGCAGCATTAATTCTAGTTAGTTTAGGTGATTCTTATTATTTCAATTACGACGAACAAGTGGTTTTGTAATTTTTACTTTTGCTTTTGAAATCGCAATTTGCAGAGTCTCATTGTTCTTACTTTTTAACTCCCACTTATTAAGATGTTTTTTTCGATAGTTGATGGAAAACTTTGCTCTTTTCAAAAATTGATAACCTAATAAACCATCAATTTTAAAATCAGAATTAGTATTTAAAAATGATAAATCGGTAAAAATAAATGGCATATTCGGATAGGAAGATTTGCCTACTTTTATCTCATTTAGTTCCATTCCATGTACTTCAATATCTGAACTATCCTTTCCTACGATATTACTCATAAATCCAATTTGTATGAGATCTTTTGAAATTTTCTTTTGCAATCTTTTATCCATTACATTTGTCTCTGCTCCAGTATCGATTGCAAAATAATATCGTTTCCCTCCTATTTTGACTTTGACCACAGGAAGATGACCAACCATTTTAAAACGAACTCTATCTACCCTATTATGATTATTAAAAAAATCTTTATTTTTCCTAGAAAGCAAAAATAGTTTTTGCTTTTCATAATCCAATACTAATTCTTTTTTGCGAACTTGATCATATCCGATAAGTCCTGCAAAATGAGTTTTTTTTGCTTTTTCAATATTTCTTAAATCCACAGCATAGGTAACATTATTTTTGTTGGTTACACCTTGCCAATCAAGATCAACCCCACGTACTTTTGCCATTTTTTTATTCCCTCCTACCCCTTTCATCCATAAATTAGATTTTCGTCTGTTAGCATCATCATTTAATAAAAGATGAGGTGAGCCAGTATCTAAAATAAATTTTTTCTTTTGACCATTAAGATCTGCTTCTACGAAAATTAATCCGCCTAGCAATTCAAAATCTGATTGAGTTACATAGTTGGATTCAGTAACAAAATATTGAGATTCCAAAGGAACATTTACATTAGTTGCATTGGAGTAAATTTGAAGCCCTAACTGCACCGTCAGGTAGATGGTAGAAATAAAAAATTTCATATTGAATTGGAACTAAGAAAGATTCCCTATTCATTGGTGGGATGATGAAAGAAGAAAATCTAATTGATCAAAAAATTGTAAATAGGGGGAATTGGATTATTAAATAATAATCTATATGAATGGTTATAATTGTTGCGAATAGAATAAAAGGGAGGAATAGACTAGGAATGCCAATATAAGTTAAGGTTTTAAAATCAAAAATCCAACCAAAATTTTGGAACTAAACGAAGATGAATCGTTCTAATTTTTTAAAAGAGGTGTTATCTATTGAGAATTATGTTTAAATGGTTACGCTTCGCTATGGTTTCATGGTTTCAAAAAAAGTGTGTAACCATAGCGAAGCGTAACCATTTTAAAATTTAAAACCAATTCCTAATCTTAATGAATGGTTGATGTTTAATTTTGAAGGTGATGACGAATCACTAACCAACTGATCAGCCTCGTTAGCAATATTTTGAATATTATAAACTCCACTAAAACCTGTTGAAATACTGGGGTCGATGGTTTGGTTAGCACTAAGATTTGCCCTTACATCCTGAAATATTCCCTCTTCATTGGTATCTAAAAACCTAGCAAAACTACGATGATATTGAAGTTCAATTTTCCAATGAGCATTCATATTATAAG
>Ga0114957_1004715_pt1 | contig 11590 bp, 9 predicted proteins | sample BantaG_FD_87175 | JGI IMG/M metagenome (GOLD analysis project Ga0114957, IMG submission 87175) | Marine algal microbial communities from Bantry Bay, Ireland - BantryBay_4 metaG | ecosystem: Host-associated > Algae > Red algae > Unclassified | place: Bantry Bay, Ireland | collected 2014-11-21 | reverse complement strand
TCCCATTCACTTCCGATACCTAAAATCATACGCAATAATCACAATCAGCGATCGAAAACGGCTATTCACTTTACCGATATCCGGTTCATCGAACAGATTGTCAATATTAGTTTTATTCACATCCAACCTAGGACTATTGGAATTACTCAATCCAAAACCATAATCTAGTCCTAACGAGAATTTACTATCCCAAATTTCCAGGACATTTCCGATGGAAACGTGGGCTACGGAAGGGGTGGTAGAAAGAATCTGCAGGGCCACATTTTCCTGTTGTTTTCGACGCTGGTTAAAGTCAGTTCGAAATCCCCAAATTAGGGTAGATTTTTCACTGATAGGTGTCTGACATCCGACGGCAAAGTTGGTAACCTGGCGATTACCCGTACTGACGTTAAAGTTAGTCGTAGCAGGTGTTTCGCTTAATCCATCGAGCGGATCATCGGTGTCATTGATGAGGGTGTAGTTATTAACACTAGTAAAATATTCTACCGAAAAAGAGACTCGATTCTTACCAATGGGTACGTCTACCCCTACGCCAACGGAGAGTGGTGTTTTATAGTCTAGAAGTTCGGCGCCGTCCAAATTGGTGGCCAAGGTCAAACTGTCGGGAGAAAATATTTTTAGTTCATCCAGCTCGTAGCTGGCTTTGCCCCAGAGTTCTCGATAAGAAGGGGTGGTCAGGGTTACGCCTATTTTTATTTTTTCCAGGTGGAGGGATAAACCAAACTTGGTCACCATTCTACCATTGGTACTGAAAGAGTATTTGGTGCGACTACGCCAACCAGCCTCTAGAGCATTGGTGGTTCCATCAAAAATTTCTTGTCGTAGTCCCAAATCTGTCGATTCACTGTGAAAGGTAACAAATTGCGTAACCCCAAGTCCAATAATATCAAAAATCCGCCAGCTAGCTCCGATGCCTACCCAACGCTCAGAAAGTCGGCGGCTAAAGTCCAGATTGGCTTCGTAGATTTGATTTTCGGCGCCCTGCACGGGCACTAAGGTTCGATAACGAAAACTAACGTTGGATTTAAAACGGGTAAAAGAAGTAATGGCTACGCGAAAATTATCGTACTTGAATGGATTAAATCCGATGGCGGCCAAACCGGGTGCAAAGCCAAATTCGGTGTCTTTGATGCTTTTCCCCTGTCCAAAATAATTACGTGTTCTTAAAGAAGCATGGGAAGGCGTGATGAAAGAAAGGGAGAGCGAAAAGTCGTCATCCTCCCCCATCGCCATTGCACCAGGATTATAAAAAACGGCAGTTTCATCATCTGTACTGGCAATGACAGCTCCGTTGAGTAGCAAGGCTCTACCACCATATTGATTGGTCCAGTAATGGGCGTCTACCTGAGCATTGACTACGCCGAAGTAAAGAAGCGTCCATAAAAGCATAAAATATTTCATTGTTGCAAAATACAAACATTTAAATATTGAATGTCGAATCTACTCTGAAAAGTGTTTTTTCTCGTCTCGGCTGACAGCAGAGAACGCTGAGCGACCGTGTATATCTGTAACCTGTATATCTATTATCGTGAGAGCATTAAATATCGATTTTAATTAAATTATTTTACGCCTTGACAATTTAGGAATGAGTTAATAATAAATTTACGTTTTTGGCTTGATCTATTATACGAAAATTTCACAATTCGGTAACGCTGCTTTTATTTCCTCTGGAATTTCCAAAGGATTCGAATCATTTTTAAGTCGATTATGGCGTAAATCCAAAACTCGTAATTGGGTCATTGCCTTGAGTGTAGAAGGGAAGGTTTTAAAATTATTCATTTGCAAGTTCAGGTGCGTCAACTGTTTCATGTTTTGAATAGACTTTGGGATGCTTCCTAAAAAATTGAAGGAAAGGTCTATTTTTTTTAGGTCTTTGAGGTCTCCAAAATTAGTGGGAAGGGAGGTGAATTTACAATTATGAAAATCAGCGGTTTCGATCAGCGGTACGTGTTCTACAATATCTACCGGAAATTTTGCGGGTGTTTTCATGTTGAAAAAAGTAGCGGTTTCGGGGTCTTTTCCTCGCCAGTCTTTAAAGCCTAATCCCGCCCGGTAATTGAGGTGCGTTTCTTCCATGAGCGCTTGTAAGGCGGCGGTGCGTTCGGAGCAAGGTTGATGAAAATGATAAAGGACGTAGCGCAATCCTTTTTTGTAGCGTTTATGAAAAAGTAAGGATAGTTTGGCCGCCGCCGACCGGGAAGTACTACGCGCCAGTTTTTCCAGTTTTTTATTAATCTCTTGTGCTTTCACCTTACCCGCTAATCCTGTAAACCGCTGCGCATCCGCAATGATGGGCAGGTACGCTTTGGGGGCATTGCGGTCCAGTAATTTTTTAGCCATACCTCTGACTTTCGTATCTGGACACGACTTATAAAGGACGAGTACGGTGTCGATCAATTCTTCGGGAACACCACCATTTTTCAGCATCTCCATACCGACCATTATGCTGGCAGACTCATCGCTTTCTAGCAGCGGCAAAAGATTGTTATGAATATCCAGTTTACCCGTGTCTACCGCCGCGACGATAAAACCCGGCGCGTCGGATTTGAAGCGGTCGTAAAGATCAGATTCTGAAATAATTTTAAAATGCCCATTTTGTAATTGTTCATATTCCCGAGGATTTTTTCCGATTACTACGTGAGTTACCTGATCAGAAAATTTAGTTACTAACGGAATTTTCAAAATACTCATCTTTTCTTTAATCTCCGTTTTTTTTCGCCCCGGTGTTCCGGCCAGGTATAACTGAGAACTGATGCCGAGTGAGTTTATATTTTTTTCTCGACTGCTAATATCCTGTAATTGTTTTTGTAAAACAGTTCGTAAATCGATGTGGCTCACGTTCATTAGCGCTAACAAATCATTCATTGAGAAAGCAGGTAAATCCTTCAGTCTTTTTACTTTGGTAATTACCCGAAAGAAGCGTTCTTTATCAGATTGTGGCAACTTAGATTTCCCCAGAGCGGCGCCAATACTTAGCACTCTTTCTAGCGGTAATGCAAATAATTTATAATCATTACTTCGGTCTTCGTAGCCCGTTTGGGTTGCGAATTTCGGACGAGATAAAATTGGTATTTGTTTTTTTGAAATTAGCTGATATGGAGATTTTATAAAATGATCTGACATAAAAAGCGATTTCAATTTAGGCAGACTATGAATAAAAGATAGGTCGTCAAAAACTTTTCCTTTTCCGTTAATTCTCAGTTCGCGTAATTTATCCAGGCTACTCCAGTCGTTGGGGATATCCATGTTTTGGTGAATAAAAAGCTGTAAATTTTCCACGCCTTTTAATTTAAAAATAAAGTCCGGGAATGATACTTTACTTTGACGCAGCCCTGCGTTGAGTACCACTCTCCTAAAAGGGCGCGCAAAAAAGTAGTCGGGTAATTGAGTCGTAGCAGGACTATGAATAATCAGATCCTGAAATGGGCGAGTAGGGTAATTTTTAAAAATCTTGTCTAAATAAATGGCCAACTCATCTGGCATTAGCATTGGAATCGTTACGTATCCATTACGATTGAAAAACGACTCCAAAAAGGTTTGAAAAATAGCCTTTCGATCCGGATGTGTTCCATCGTCTACTTTTAAAAATTCAAAATAAGAATTTCCCGAACGTCGAAAATCCGTATATAAAATATCAACAACCAGGGAGCGATTAAAGTCAGATTGTAGATAGTGTTCGTATACTTTATAATTGTTACGTTTGACAGATTCCTTTAATTTTTGAATTTGTTGATCGGGTGTATGGGGCGTGAGAAACTCGATTACCTCGGTAGCCAATTGTTCATTTTGGGTGGTCAAGGCCATGGTCATTAGCGGTCCGACAAAACGTTGATTGTAAGGACTATTTTTTAGCATTTCCAGTACCAAGGCATCGTTGGGGCCGGGACCACTGTAGATCAATTTCAGTATTTTTTCGGTATTTGATTGCTCTGACGGATTCATATTTTTATTAAAATAAATGAGGCAAATGTTCTATAAAATATTCGCGATTTTTTAATTCTGGATAAGTACCTAGAATTCTTATTTTTTTTAAATCACCAAAATCTTCTGGAAGGGTAAATGGTTTATTAACATGAACAAAAAGTGAATGTAGTCGCTTCAGATTTACAATCCCCGTCGGAATCACTCCCGTTTCCCCGTTCAAATGTAGTGCATTAATTTTACTTAACCCATACATGGAGTCTACCGCAAATTTTTCGTTAATGGTAATACGGTATATCCATTTCCAATCCAGTATAAAATCGCGCGTTTGATCTCGTTTCCTTCCAGTTTATTTAAGTTCGGGTAGAGATCTTGAATAGTCAGAATTTTTTCATCTTTTTTAGTAAAATCAGCTCCAAAAGTAAATCTGGCAAGTGTATTCAGGTTGGCAATTTCAGGCGGCAGATGAGAAAGATTTTCTGCAAACAACTCTAGTCGACTAAGCGTCTTTATTGCGTCCATTCCCTTTGGCAATATTTCTAAGCCGATGGTAAATGCGCTTATTTCTCTTAAAGCAGGTAAGGCTGTGAAGGTTGCTGGCAAGCTGGTCAATTTTGGTAGCTCCCGCATATCCAATTGTTCCAGGTGCAGGTTTCGGCGACCAAGCGGAGGCAATTCCTGCAGCTGAGGAAGCGATTTCAAAGCTATTCTTTTTATCCGGGTATTTTGCGCCAGAGAAGGATCTATTTTTTTGAGAACCCGACAATATTCGATAGTCAGTGATTCCAGATTTTCCAGCGGATAAAAATCCAGTTCTAGCGTTTCCAGCGCTGAAAGTCTCGCTTAACTTTTACATTTTGCTCAATAATAACATTGCTACTTCCGGATCCGTCATTACTCCTTTTAGTGCCGTGTTTTCGGAGCTTACCAAATCTTGTAACAAGGTTAATCGCAGATCATTCGGAATGATATCCATTTTAATAAAAGACTGAATATTTTTTATTTCATCTTTATTTGGTTTGATATTATTGAGTGTTAAATAGTTGACCATTCTGGTGCAAAGGGTAGCGATAATATCTACTCGCAGGACTTCCTGTTGTACAATCGCACGCAGTGGTTTGTAGACACTATTTTCAAATTTTTTCGTTTTTAAAATTTCTTCGGAGGTCACTAATTCGGAAAGATTCTGTTGGATAAAAGAAATAAAAGAAGCTACCGTTTCTTCGTCCAAACAAGAAGATCCCATCATTTGAATCAATGGTAATCCAGCACTAAAATCTTTAACATCTTCGATACTTTGAAAAAACTGGACCAGCGAACGTGGTGTGGTTCGTTGTCCCTGTGCGATCTCTGGATACGTTAAAACAAAGTTGATACAACGCGAATCCACCTCATTTTTTTCGGCCCATACCGCCCAGGCTTTCGGATCAAAATTCATAGTGATGTGCATCATCCTTGTGAGCATGGCGTTGTCCATGGGGGTAACGGAATAATCTCCTCCATCTGGATTAGCGGTGAGGACAATTTGCCAGAGCGGCGGTAATTTCCAACTGACCAATTCGTAATTTTGGAGCAGCTGCATGATCCCCCGCAAGATTCGATCATCGGCCCGGTTGACATCATCAATTAATAGGATACCTGGCCCTTTTCCCGTCGGCACCCAATCGGGACTACTAAAAACAGTTTTACCCTTTTCGATAGCAGGCATTCCTACCAGGTCGCCCATTTCTTCAAATTGTGCGGGCGCGATATAAGCCCATTGATATCCTTTCGCCTCGGCAATCTGCTGAACCATTTCGGTCTTTCCAATTCCGTGGGTTCCCCAAATACAAATCGGAGATTTTTTATGTCCTCGTTTTTCAGAATTGAGATTGGTCGTAATGATATGTTCCGTAAATTTCTGTACTTCAGTCGCATTAGAAGTGACACCGTAGAAGACGTAATTGTGTTTTTGATTTGCCATTTTTGTTTCTTTTTGAGTTGTTGACTCTTCCGTAGATACAATTATGAATTGTATTTACGGAAGAGTCAGAGCCATAGACAATTAGTTTTTCCTTAAGCAATTTTCAGCTTCTTTCCTGGTAGTTCATCCCATATTTTATCTTCCGTTTTGATGCCATTAGATGAAATAATCCAGAGTACGGGAAAACGTGGTAAATTAATTGGAACTGCCGCGCAGCCGTCCGTAAAATAGATGAGTGCGTCGGGACGATATTCCTCGTTTCCGTAGATCATGGGAGCTTCAAAAGAAGTACCTCCACGGCCATGTACTTCGACCGGTGGCGTTCCTTTGTAATTGTAGGTTTTGTGAATATGAGTATCACATTCTACGATTTGAATTTCGGCGCCTTGTCGCCAGATAAAATATATTTCGGAAAAAAATTCCAATAATTCTTCCTGCTGAATACTGCCCGAAGTATCAATGGCGACCAGCAGACGATTTCGACGCTTTATTTTTATTCCGGGAACCGTACCGTAACGGCGCGAAGGTCGTCGGATGGTATTTTTGATGTAAGAACTATTACTCGATGTAGCAAACAAACGCAAGACGCGCCGCCAGTTAAATTTGGGTTCCATATCCTTGAGAATCTCGGCTAATTTTTCGGCCAGACCCGCGGGGAGATTTCCGTAATTTCTATATTTGTGTTTGACCCGTTCGGCGGTTTGTTTGATGATTCGGTTGGCTTGATATTCGGCAATTTTTCTTTCGCCTTCGCTCATTTTTTCAAACTCTTCCCAAAATTTATGGCGTTTCAAAGCTTCATTTTCTCCATCAAGCAGATCTTTAATTCTTAATTGACCCGTTCCATCTTTGCAGGCACCTCCCAATTGACAACACGCATCGGAAAAACACATTTTTGGTTTTTGCTTCATGGTTTTATCCAGCTGTCGATAATAGTAGCCAACATCTTTATCTCTTTCCAGGATAATACCATACATCGGCTCGAGATAGGCAAAATTTTCCAGGACGATCCCGCCCGTTGGTAGTTGTACCTCCATAATATATTGATTCACTACTAAATCTGCCGCAATATTAAAGAGCGTTTTATTTGCATAATTTTTCATAACAAACAAATGCTTCAGGACGATATGTAGCATTTCGTGTTTGATCAATCCATAACGATGTTCTTCGGATAATTTGCTCCAAAAGTCCGCATTGACAATTAGCTTTATATTTTGTCGATTCATGAGCGCGACGGCAGCGGTCTCCGTTTGGGTAGAAATTTCTTTAGGCAGACCCATCATAAAGTGCCCGTAGAAAGGTTCTGCGAGCAGGAGTTTGATACTGGTTTTGGAGATGGAGTCGAGCATGGACTGGGATTTTTTAAGAATTTTACTTTTGTTCCTTTGAAAGGAAATAGTAATTTAAGGAGGTCTTCCTGGTTAGTAGTTTTTTTGATTTCGAACTCTTATTTTATAATTGCCAAAATACGAAATAAAAATTCGGAACCAAAATGGTCTCGACCAAGTGACCTTATTATAAGACGAACTATCATTTACATAAAAGCCCTTTGCAGCGGCAATGGCTACAAAGGGTTTTTAAAATAATATTTATTGCTTTTCTTTGGTTAAACGCAAATTTCAGGATTTTGACATATTGCCTTTATTTAAGATTCTTAATCTGCTAGTCAAAAAATAATGCGACACCCTCCGGGGTCGATCGAACGCGGCCTCGTGTCTCGGCTAACATAATTTGATCCCGCTGGGATCAATTTTAACACAACTTAGTCTCTTACTACTGAAACTGTCATGTTATCATCAAATTCTCCCAGCATTACGGGAGACTGTCGCATTCCGGTATAAGAGCGTACATTTTGATAAATATAACTATATAGTTCGTCAATCGTAACGATACCGTCCGCACTCAGGTCCGCTTCTCCACGTAGTCCACGAATCAAAAAATGACTAAAAACGCCCTGACGTAATCCGCTGGATTCCAGAGAAGTTTCCGTTGATTTAGATGAAAGAATTAAGGCGGTACCTCCTTTGGCCTGCGCCAGGGTTCGATAATACTTATCAAGAGTTTCGGAAACCGTTCCTCGGCTGGTGTACATGCTACCAGAGTGACAGGCATCGGCAATACAAATTTTATATTTTGCGGGACTTTGTTCTAAAATCGCGTTGATATCTTCATGTAGCAATTTATTGTTATAGCCATCAAAATCAATTGGTAAAAAAGAACCGTTTAGACCGTGACCAGAAAAATACAGCATCACTAAATCGTTAGGGCCTGCTTTTGAAAAAACATCACTCATTGTTGATTTAATCTTTTCCAGCGTTGCATCTTCGTCAATTAATATTTTTATTTGATCGTTGTTTAATGCTCCACCTTCGGGGCTTCTTAAGTGGGCAAAAATCCGGTAAGCATCGTCATCCGTGTACTTAAGTGCAGGCATGTGTTCGTAATTAGATACCCCTACTAACACGGCCCATACTTTAGTCTCCCTATCTTGTTGTATCGGAGCGGCGGTACTCGTATTAGAAATGACAGGTTGCTGAACTAGCTTTTCAATGTAAGTGCCATCCTGCCAAAAACCATTTACTTTAGATCCGTCGATCATAAAGAGGGTTCCATTACCATTAAAGCTTCCGTTGCGCCACTGTCCTTCGTATTTTTCACCATTGGCATAATAGCAAGTGCCCGTTCCTTCCGGAATTTGATTTCTAAATGATCCTACGTATTTTGCCGAACCACCTTCGTAGATATAGGTTCCGATTCCATTGTCGCAATTGCCTTCGATGCAACCTTCTTCGGCAATATTAGTTGGTCTAAGGTTTTGAAATTCTCCGTCCACCCATTTACCGTTGGTTTGCGTACCGTCAAGATGGTAGATCGTTCCATCACCGTGAGAATAATTATTTTTAAAACCACCAATGTATTTTTCACCATCCGGATAATGCCAGGTACCTTGACCGTGAAGTTTTCCGTTGTTAAATGCTCCTTCGTATTTGCTCCCGTCGATGTAGACGTATACGCCGAGACCCGCTTCGCAATTACCCTGTACGCAACCCGACTGTACATCGAATGCGGTGGTAGTTTGCGTATTACCCTTGGCGGCTAATTGCAAAATTTGTCCTTCGGTATTGATGGGTTGTCCACGCAGCCACTGGCCTTCTCGGCGGGTGCCATCAGGATAGGTTTTGACACCGTAGCCTTCGGGATATCGCTGTACCCACTGGCCGCTGTATTTGGTACCGTTGACGTAGTCGCAGGTTCCTTGTCCGTGAATTTCGCCGTTTTTAAACTGACCCGTATATTTAGTACCACTGGAATAAACAAAAGTACCTTCGCCGTTAAGGCAATCTCCCTGAACGCACTGGGCATTTAGTGAAAATGAAGATAAGAAGACGAAAATCATTAAAAGGGGGAATCTGTACATGGGTGTAATTTTTTATAGTGATAAACAGATGGATTTTCTCCAACCGAGAGGTTCCACTGGATACTAACTACAAAAACATTACCAATTATTTACATGTGTTTAATTTCTTGTTTTTGGAAATTTATCTATCAGCAGAATTACCTGAATTTAATTATCTTTAGAAGATCATTTTTAACAGACTTAAGTAATTCAAATGACGTTTCATGAAAGTGGTTTGGTTTTTAACTTTCCAGAAAATTGGAAAGTAATAAAATGGGATGAACACCGTTTTTATGGATATGTTAGTGGCCGAGGATTTAAGGGGGTGGACTTTATGGCTTTGCGCAACGACGAGTTGCATTTGATGGAGGTTAAAAATTATCGGGATCGACGACCACAGGATGGGCAGCATCCTTTTGATTTAGTGATGGCAGATCCGGATTTCTACGCAGCGATTTTTTTACAAAAATTTGCGGATAGTTTTTCATTGATTGAAATTATTGAAAAATATTATTTACGAAAACGGTTTTTTTTCTGGTGGTCTCGACGAAATTATTGGGGATTGCGTACTTTGGCGCAGCTATCTTTTTTCCAAAAAAGCGATCTTATCTTTTGGACTCGAGCGGTACAAATCATACGCGATCAACCAGAAAAGGTGGCGTTGAGTGTGTGGTTGGAGCCGGGACCAAAAATACCGTTTAAGAAATATAAAGAATTGAAAGAGAAATTACTGCTCTTTTTTAAGAAAAACCCTATTTTGCCGGAAGGCGTTACCATCGCAATTCATAATGCGAATGATCAATCTCTAGGAATAAAAGTAGAAGTAGATTCCATGTAACGTAAATTAACTTTTTTCGTAAAAGTTTTCAGGACCTATACCTTCTGACTCCTCTAAAAGTTTTTTTTAATATGGATAATATTATTGGCGTAATTTTAAGTTTTGCCGGAACGGTAATGACCATTTTAGCGGTTGCTGCTATTTTTTATTTGACCCGTATTTTTCTGGATCGCCAGGCAAGAGGAAAAACCGATGCGGGATTAATTCGTGGAATTGTCTTGTTTACCATCGGACTGGTGGGGGCCATTGCGATCATTCTGGCGTTGCCATTAGGGGATTCTTTACGAGGACAGATTACCAGTTTGATCGGGATTGTCTTGTCTGCAGTGCTTGCGCTAAGTTCTGCTACTTTTATTGGAAATGCACTCGCGGGGATCATGCTACGAGCCGTTAACAGCTTTCGAGCGGGAGACTTTATCAAAGTGATGGATCATTTTGGACGAGTGACGGAACGGGGTCTTTTTCATACCGAAATACAAACGGAAAACAGAGATTTACTGACCTTACCCAATTTATTTTTGGCAACCAACCCCGTCAAGGTAACCCGATCTTCCGGAACCTTTATCAGCGGTGTTTGCTCTCTGGGTTACGATGTTAATCACAAAAAAATTGAAGAAGCTTTGATCAAGGCAACGGAAATGGCCGGACTAAAAGATGGCTTTGTTAGAATCCAGGAACTTGGCGATTTCTCCGTCGTCTATCAGGTATATGGATTAATTTCGGACGTCAAAACAATTCTAAGCGCCGAATCCCGACTTAACGGAATGATCCTCGATGCACTGCACGCAGCAGATATCGAAATTGTCTCTCCTAATTTTATGAATCAGAGACAAGTGGGAGAAACTATTTTTATTCCTAAAAAAATGCGAGCGAAAGTTATTAAAAACCCAGAGGACAGTCCGGAAAACAAGATTTTTGACAAAGCAGACGAAGCAGAATCGGTAGAAAAACAAAAGACGATGATCAAAGATACGGAAGAAAAAATCAAAGAACTTAATGAGCAGATGAAAGCGGCAGAAACAGATGAAGAAAAGGCTAAAATTCAGGAAACTATTACACAATTAAAAGGGATTAAGGAACGAATGATCGAGAAAGTAGATCAGAAAATTACGGAAATTAATGAGAATAAGTAATTGGAAATGAAAAAATTAATAATGCGAATTAGGAATAAGGTATTAATAAATTAAGAATTTTGGGTTAGCGCTTTTTGTTGCTAGTAAGGCAAAGAACATGACTGAACCATGTGAAGGAACCGGAACGGTCGGGCTGCCATAGCCGCGCTATCACGAGGCTTTTTAACGAGACTAGCAGCAAAAAGATCAAGCCAAAAGCGTAAATTTATTATTAACTCATTCCTAAGTTTGACTTTGCTATTTTTTTGTAGAATCTATTAAGGCAATAAAATACTACAGCGAAAACGTAAGGTGTTCATTATCAAATGATAATCAAAATTTTTATTACAACAAAATTG
>Ga0114957_1004712_pt1 | contig 11598 bp, 8 predicted proteins | sample BantaG_FD_87175 | JGI IMG/M metagenome (GOLD analysis project Ga0114957, IMG submission 87175) | Marine algal microbial communities from Bantry Bay, Ireland - BantryBay_4 metaG | ecosystem: Host-associated > Algae > Red algae > Unclassified | place: Bantry Bay, Ireland | collected 2014-11-21 | reverse complement strand
TTTATTGGTTCGATGATTTTGGGCATTTATATTGGTGAGTTAAAAATAGGTGCCAATCCACTACTACTACTAAGAGATGTAATGGATATCCCTATTTTTGCACAAGCAGATTATGCAACACTTCTTAATGGAAACGGGCTGAATCCTTTACTCCAAAATTATTGGATGACCATCCACCCACCGACTTTATTTTTAGGATTTGCTTCAACTGCAATTCCATTTTGTTTTGCCATCGCAGGTTTATGGAATGGCAAACATAAAGAGATGCTTAAAGTTTCTTTTCCTTGGGCATTATTCTCTGCTTCAATTCTAGGAACTGGAATTTTGATGGGAGGTGCATGGGCATACGAAGCATTATCATTTGGAGGATATTGGGCTTGGGATCCAGTTGAAAATGCATCACTCGTTCCGTGGATCATTTTGGTAGCAGGAATTCATACCCATCTCATTGCTAGGACGACAGGCTATTCGATAAAAAGTACTTACCTATTTTATCTCTTAACTTTTTTCTTTATCATTTACTCCACTTTTTTGACTAGGAGTGGAATTTTGGGTGATACTTCCGTTCACGCTTTTACAGAAATGGGATTAGAAAATCAGTTATTAATTTTCACCCTCTTCTTTTTAATTTTTCCATTAACTGTATTTTTTATAAAAGGAAAAACAATTCCTGTCATTGCTAAAGAAGAAGCAACTGGTTCAAAAGAGTTTTGGATGTTTATTGGTGCATTAGTATTGTTATTTTCCGCAGGATTAATTACCGCCTCTACGTCCTTACCAGTTTATAATAAAATTAGAGAACTATTTGATCCCGCTTTCGAAGGATTCGTGATTCAGGATCAATTAGCCCACCATAATAAATATCAATTATGGATAGGCATCTTTGTAGGATTACTTTCGGGAGGTGCACAGTATCTTAGATTTAAGGAACCTAACTTTTCCAATCACCTTAAAAAATTTCTAACCCATTCTGGAATTGCATTAGTTATTTCTTTATTCGTGACTTATCTATTTGCGCAATGGATTCAAGTTCGAGCTTGGCAATATCAATTACTTCTTTTTACTGGAATCTTTTCCGTTATAAGTAACCTTGATTATTTAATTTCTTTTGCCAAAGGAAATTTAAAAGCGGCTGGTTCTATTATTTCGCACGTTGGTTTTGGATTAATGATAATTGGAATTTTAGCATCTGGATTAAATAAAGAATTTATTTCCAATGATCCATTTTCTCAAAAAGGGTTAATGTTATTAAATGATACACAGCTCAAAGAAAACGTAGTACTTACCAAAAACGAAACGGTAGAAATGAACGGCTACTTAATAACTTATAATCGAGATACTCTGGTGGATCGACTACGTTATTATGATGTGAATTTCAAAAGATTAAAAGAGAATGGACAGGTTGCTGAGGATTTCACAGTACGTCCAACAGCTCAGTTTGATAATAAATTAGTAAAAGTGGCAGCCTACAATCCTGATACGCAACATTATCTGGATAAAGATATTTTTACCTTAATTCGAACACTTCCTCTTAAAGAAGCAGATTTAAATGAGAAGAAGAGACTGGAGGATAGTTTGAATTATAAAATTATTCAATTTCCATTAGAAGCTCAAGCTAGTTTTGTAGATTCCTTACCTTCTGCTGATTCATTTTTTGTAAATAACTTTGATGTATTCCTTGAAAAGATAATTCCTAATGCTACTCATCCTGACTATGAAGCCAAGGAAGGTGACATTGTCATGGGTGCTAAACTTAAGATTCAACTGAGAGGAAAACCTGAAGTATATGACGCAACTCCTGTTATTCTATTGAGAAATAATTTGGTTTTTTCCTATCCTGTGCAAATTAACAGGTTGGCAATGAAGATAAAATTGCCTTCAGAATTTTTAAATAAAATCTTCGAAACTGAGATCGACTTGGATTTTAAAGATTTTATTATGACGCCAGGGAAGACCATTAATTATAATGGTTACAAAATTTCAATGGATCAAATCAATCCGATAAAACCTGAAAGCCCAAATACTTTTAATAAAAATTATTTTCCTAAAAAAGGAGATGTTGCCGTTGGTGCCAAATTAAGTATTCGAAAAAATAATGGATTACCTATTCCTCAAATTGTAGAACCTGTATATTTGATTAGAGGAAAACAACCTTTTCCTATTAATGACAAAGTGATATCTGAAGGACTACATTTTCAATTATCGAAAGTGGATCCTACGACGGGAGAGTTAACCATTAGAATTGCTCAAACAGATCCCGATATCAACTACCCTATTGAAATAGCTACTAATTCATTCCGAACAGATTATATTGTTTTTAGTGCTATCATTTTCCCTGGAATAAATTTCGTTTGGGCGGGTAGCATTATGATGATGTTAGGTTTGGCATTTAGTTGGATTAGAAGACGAAGAGAATTAGCTAAGTAATGGTAAAATAACGATGAAAAAATCTTTGCAAATAATTCTTATTGGAGCAGGTAATCTAGGATTTCATTTAGGGAAAAAATTATTTGAGGAAGGGCTGGTTGTTCAACAGGTTTTTAGTAGAAAAAAAATTAATGCGAAACGATTGGCTAAACTTATTGATGCGGAACCAATTTCCAATCTAGATAAAATTTCAAAAGAAGGAGATTTATATATTCTTGCCATTCCTGATAATATTATTGAGACAGTTGCAAATAGTCTTTCAAAGAAAATCCCAGCATCAAAATTAATTGTGCATACTTCTGGCGCAACACCTTCTTCGGTGCTCCAACCGTTTTTTAAAAACTACGGTATTTTTTACCCTTTACAAACTTTCTCTATTTCGAAAGAAGTTGATTATCAAAACATCCCGATTTGTGTTGATAGTAATTTGAAAAAAAATCGTATTCTTTTGGAAAAAATAGGTAAGCAAATTTCTAAAAAGGTTTATTTGATAAATGATAAGGAACGTGCTATTTTACATGTGGCTGCCGTTTTTGTAAATAACTTTTCTAACAATCTATTTACAATTGGTGAAACGATTACAAAAAAAGAAAATCTTCCTTTTGAAATTTTAAAACCTCTAATTCAAGAAACGGTTAATAAAATATTAGACCATTCTCCAAATGACATGCAAACAGGTCCGGCTAAAAGAGGTGATAAAAATACCATTGATCGGCATTTAAAATATTTAGATAAAAACTTCCCAGAGTTTTCTGAAATCTATAAATTGATGACTCATAGTATTAATTCCAAAATTGTAACTAAATAGTTGTCCAAAATTGATATCTAGTTTACAGAGTCTTTAGCGTTTTAATAAAAATTTAAAAAATGAGAATATTAGGATATATTGAACACCCATCTTTAAAAATTACCGTTTTCCAAATGGATAATAAAACTTCTGTAAAGTTTGAAACGGGTTTGTATGAACAAACCTATAAATTTCGAAGTATGGACGCATTAAATAATATGGAAAACATTAAAAAATTGGTGGAAGGAGAATTTGTAAATAACGTGTTACAAGAATTCCAAAAAATGCATCAATTAAAAAATGATGCGCTAGTGTCTTTTTTACCAAAAGAGGAAGAAGATGAATTTGATGTAATTATTTAAATGAGAAAGGGACTCCTGTTCAATCAGTATTCAATACATATAACAAAACTCTTCCGCATCATTCCCAACCATAGTTAAAACTAATGCTAATACGATCTTCCTCTGCCATATTCATAGGCACCTCATGACGTAACCAGCTTTCCCATAACAACACATCTCCAACCTCTGGTTCGACATAAATAAAACTACGCATTTCTTCACGAGCGTTGACCTTTCGAGTTGGAGCGGCCATCATCATAGCGTGGCGTGGATCCTCAAATTTAATGGTATTTGCTCTCTTGGGTACGGCAACGTAGGTTGTCCCACTTATCACACTATGTGGATGCAAATGCGAAGTATGAATACCTCCTTCCGGAAGTATATTAATCCATATTGAATCCAATTTAATTTTTTTATCATTCAAATTAAATTCAAGGTCTTCGGCAAATGCTGCCACATGCTTATCGAGCAATCCCACTAATTGCTTAAAGGTTGGAAATCGCCAAGGCAAATCATCTAAAGAAGCATAACTAGTATAACCAGGAAAATTATTCTCATCGCACCAAGTCTGCCCTGCCTCATCATCCTCTGCAATAGACAAACAAGATCTTTCAAGTACTACTGGATCAGGAGCTTTGCCTAATTCAGATAAACTAGCATGGTAAAGGCGGGTCACAAATAAAGAAGCAATTTTTGGCATAAGTTAACTTAGTTTTTCTTGTAACTATTCAACCTGACCTTCATTAATTCACAGTTTGACTTGAAAAGTTACATTTTGCATTTCATCATAAAAGGAGCGACAAATATACAAGAGTATTGGAATATTTTTGTTTAAATTTTGAATCAAAAAAAGTAAAATTTTTTAATTAAATTTGAAATTGTATGGGATATACAAATCAAGTTGTAAAAACTAAATCATTTAAATAATGCCAAAAGTAAATTTTGAATTATACAGTCAGTTCAGGGAAAATTTTCCATTAATTTGTTCTGATGGAGTTGTATTAAATAAAGGCAAAGTGCTGTTAGTCAAAAGAAACATTAAACCCTTTACTTTAAAGGATTTTGGACCATCCCTGGTGGGCATATTGATTTTGGAGAAACTTCACAAGAGTCATTAATTCGTGAAATAAAAGAGGAAACCAATATGGATGTCAAAATTATAAATCTTATAAAAATTTATGATGATCCTAAAAGAGATCCTTGGGGACATATAATTTCAATTGCTTACCTATGTGAATTTGTAAATACCAATTCTACATTTATAAAAAATGAAGAAGTTGAATCATTGTACTGGTGTGACATTAACAACTTACCTGAAAATATCGGATTCGATCACCGAATAATAATTGAGGATGCCATCAGGATGAGTGATAAAATTAGCAATCAAAAAAAATAACACATGAAATTATCAAAAGAACTTGCAAATCATTTTAGAGAAGTTCAGTTAAATGGAAATTGGGTTTCTACCAATTTAAAAACTCAATTATCTGACGTAGATTGGAAAGTTGCCAATACCAAAATAGGATCATTGAATACTATCGCTGATCTTACTTATCACATCCATTATTATGTAGCAGGACAAGTCCAAGTATTTGAAGGCGGCTCACTTGATATTAGAGATAAATTTAGTTTTGATCGTCCTCCCATCGAGTCACAAGAAGATTGGGAAAAATTAGTAAATAAAACATTTAAAGATGCTGAAAAATTTGCTAAGCTCGTTGAGCAAATGTCAGATGCTAAATTAGCAGAAGGTTTTGTATTAAAAGAGTACGGTAACTATCGAAGGAATATTTATGCGATGATTGAGCATAGTTATTATCATTTAGGACAAATTGTTTTATTAAAAAAATTAATAACAGAAAAGATGATTAAAAAACATATTGTTTTTCTCCTCTTTTTATTCTTGGGATTTCAATGTTTTGCACAAAAGGATTATTGGAAAATTACAGACCGTAAAAGTATTGTTTGGGATTTAACAAAAGAAGAAAGATTACCACATAAAGAAAATATTGAAATGGCTGGTCAAAATGTGGCAGCCATTTTATATTATGAAATTGATGAAAATAAAAAATTATCACTTTCAAGAGATGTCATCTTTCCCCAACTTAGAACCTACAATAAATATGATGAACCCGATTGGAAAAAGTACCGAGCTTATTTTAGAAGAACCATTTCCAATGAGATTTCACCAACTATTTTATTTAAAAATAAAACAATTAATCCTTCCTTTGTAGATTCTATTGAGATTGGTGGTATGATTACTTTTTATCATACGCCCGTTCAAGGATTACAAATCGTAAGAACCCTCTACCCTTCTATGACGGATAGATTTTTAACAGAAAAATGGGAAATTAAAAATCTAAATTCTGAGGTCAAAAAAATCATTATTAATAATTGTGATTTAAAACAAGAAGAAATCGGATATAAAGGAGATTATACTTTTCAAGTTTTTAGCAAGGCAAAAAAATCAGTTGAACTACAACCTCACCAATCTTATATTTTTCCATTTTATTTTGGCGCAACTTTAAATAAAGAAAAAATCAACAGTTTTGATTTTCAAAAAGCAGAACAACAACGTATCGATTATTTAAAAATAATGAAAGATAATTTGGTACTAAAAACACCTAATGAAATCATTAATACGCTTTTTTATTTTTCCAAAATCAGAGCATCAGAAAGTATTTATAATTCATCGCTGGGGCTAATTCACTCACCAGGCGGCGGCAATTATTATGTTGGAATCTGGGCTAACGATCAAGTCGAATATAGTGGGCCTTTTTTCCCGTATTTAGGATATAACAATGGAAATACGGCTGCCTTAAATACCTACCTTCATTTCCTTAAAAACATCCCAACAGAAGATACCCACATTCCATATGCTTTCGAAGTAGATGGTAATTTCCCAATGACACATTTGGATCGAGGGGATGCGGCTATGATTGCTTATGGAACGGCTCATTTTGCCTTGGCATCAGGTGACAAAAAATTAGCGAAACAACTTTGGCCACTTATTGAATGGAGTCTTGAATATTGTCATAATCATAGAAATTCATCAGGAGCTGTCATTTCTGAATCTGACGAAATGGAAGGTCGAATCCCTACTGGTGATGCCAACCTATCTACCTCCACTTTATATTATGGCGGTTTAAAATATAGTCAGCGATTAGCAAAGTCTATTGGAAAAAGAAAAAAAGCAAGGACTTATAACAAAAGACTTGCAGAAATGAAAAACGTAATTGAAAACTACTTTGGAGGAAATCTTGAAGGTATTGATACCTATAAATATTTTAAAGAAAATAAACATTTACGACATTGGATTTGCCTTCCTTTAAGTGTGGGTATTACCACTCGAAAAGAAGGAACACTTAATGCTTTGTTTAATAAACTATGGATGGAAAATGGAATCCTTGTTGAGTTAAGTGATAACCTAAAATTCAAAACTACCTTTTGGGATAGAGCTACATTATATGCTTTACAAGGTGCGATGAAAGTTGGAGCAACAGATAAAGCTTTTGAAAAATTAATCTACTTTTCACAAAAAAGATTATTAGGAGATCATGTGCCATATGTTGTTGAAGCGTATCCTGAAAATAATATGAAACATCTTTCTGCTGAAAGTGCTTTGTACTGTAGAATTTTTACGGAGGGAATGTTGGGGATAGAACCTTTAAGTTTTGATAAAATAAAATTAACGCCTTCATTACCTAAGGATTGGGATTTTTTGGAATTAAAAAACATGGCTGTTCTCGGCCAATCAACTGATATTTATTTGAAGCGTGATGGAGAAAAAATAGATGTAAAAATTATCAGTAATGGCACAGAGGTTTTCGATAATAAAGTTGAAAAATTACAAAGTGTAATAATAACTTTAAAATAAAAAGTAACTATTACAAGCTCACAGTTTGACTTGAAAAGTCGTGCCCTTCCAAAAAACACAAAATGCTACCCTTAACAAAAAGAGTAGCATTTATTTTATGTGTAATGTAGATTGTTTTTTTACAACAAAGCATATGTATTATCCTTCATTTCTTTATTCTGAATTTGCTCTTGTGGAACCTCTTGATCCTCCATATTAATTACAATAATTGCGGCGCCTGACCAAAAGACAACTGATAATACACTTGCTATTAATATTCCTTTAAAAAATGATAATTTATTCATGGTGTTATATTTTAGTGTTTTGTATTGTTTTGATAAAGTTGTATTTAAAACACCATTTTCATTCGAATTGTTGTACCAAACAGCAATAAAATTCTATAAAAACTCGAAAAAACAGTATAAAAAAGCAGATTCGAAAATATAAAAGTCTGAGTTAAGGCTTTTATTGGTCAAATAAAGATTATAAAATACTCCTAGAATTTTTCTATTTTTAGAACCGTATAGTTATTGAAAACCTAAATTTCTCTAAGAAACGAAAATCAAACATCATGGATACTGCTACTTTAAATCAAGACCTTCAATCTCCACTCGATTTATTTTATCATTGGGAAAAAACTAAACCTGATACAATTTTTCTAAGACAACCTAAAGGCGATACTTGGAAAACATTGACTTACGCAGAAGCCGGACAAGAAGCAAGGAAAATGGCAGCTGCGCTCCAAACAATGAACTTACAAAAAGGAGATCACATCGGTATTCTTTCTAAAAACTGTTATCATTGGATATTGGCAGATCTTGCGATTATGATCGGAGGGTTTGTATCTGTTCCATATTATGCAAGCTTACCCACAAAACAATTAGAGGAAGTATTAAATCTTAGTGATGTAAAAGCATTGTTTGTTGGAAAATTAGATAAATGGGGAAATAAAATTGAGGCACTTTCGGCAGATTTAAAAATCATTAAATTTCCTCATTATGAAGGCAATGCTAAAATTGATGTAGGAGAAAACTGGGATGATTTAATTAGTAGTCATGCCCCTATTGAAGGAAATGAACCTAGAGATTTAGATGAACTATGGACGATACTTTTCACTTCAGGAACAACAGGTAGGCCCAAAGGAGTAATGCATTCTTTTAGAAATCCTGCACTTCTTGCACGTATCGAAAAAACAACTAATTTCATTGGAGTTCATAAAATGAAAAACCAACGTTTTTTTTCATACCTCCCATTAAACCATGTTGGAGAAAGAATTGGAGTTGAATTAAATTGTTTGACAGTAGGTGGTTCTATTTCCTTTGCCGAATCCATAGAAACTTTTGCCAAAAATATCCAAGGCACTCAACCTTCCTTATTGTTTGGAGTTCCTCGTATTTGGACTAAATTTTACTTAGGCGTTTTAGCCAAAATGCCAGAGAAGAAATTGAATACAGTTTTAAAAATTCCAATCCTTTCAAAAATCATTAAAAAGAAATTAACCACAGCTTTAGGTCTTTCTGAAATTGAAATAGCTGCAACGGGAGCAGCGATCACTCCTGGTTTTTTAAAAACATGGTATAAAAAATTAGGCATTCATTTGATTGAAGCATATGGCATGACCGAAGTATGCGGTTCTATTTCCAATAGTCCACAAGAAGATGCTCCCTATGATTCTGTAGGTGTGGCTGTCCCTTATTGTGAACTTAAAATTCATCCTGAAACTCAAGAGATTTTAATGAAAGCTCCTTATCAAATGTTGGGTTATTATAAGTCTCCTGATAAGACCGCAGAAGTTATTCAAGATGGATGGATTCATAGTGGAGACAGAGGCACTCTTGACGAGAATGGTTATTTGCGAGTCATTGGTAGAGTCAAGGATGCCTTTAAAACTTCCAAAGGTTCTTATATAGTTCCTAATCCGATGGAAGAAATTCTAGCGGAAAATGATTGTATTGAAAATGTTTGTGTAGTGGGGTTAGGATGTCCTGCGCCACTTGCAATTGTTAACCTTTCTGAAATTGGAGTTGGTCAAAATAAAACTGAAATAGAAACCTCTTTAAATAATGCTGTCCGAAAAGTTAATGCAGAACTTTCAAATTATAACAAGATATCTACAATAATTATCGACAAGGAAACATGGTCAGAAGATAATAGAATTTTAACGCCAACTCTAAAAGTTAGAAGACCAAGAATTGATGAATTGTATGGTAAGCTATACTCCAATTGGCATGAGGAGAAAAGTAAAGTGATTTGGAAATGATTTTAAAGATCGAGTATTAAAAATATTTATCTTAATCATTTAGTAAAAGTGGATTAGTTACCATTCTTCATTCAAAATTAATTCTAATAGTAACAGTTTTTGATACAAAAATGAAAAAACCCATTGTCAATATCATGAAATCAAAATTCCTATTTCTCTATATTTTTTGCTTGTTTTCTATCAACAGTTTTGCGCAACCTGAAATTTGTGAAGAACCTGCCATCATGACTTCGACCTGCCCTGAGGCCTGTATCATTTGTGATATTGATGGATATACTGGTCGGCATGAAAGTAATGTTTCAGGAGTACTTCCTAGTACGTTTTGCACCACCACCGTTCATAATGCGCAATGGATTGCCTTTCAAGCTGGAAGTGAAAACTTATCTATCCAATTAGATGTTTCCAATTGCGTTTCAGGATATGGTTTGGAAATCACAATTTATGAAGGAATTGATTGTGAAAATTTTCAAACCGTTGCCAACTGTTTAGGAAGTGTTTTGGAAAATACTTCTGGCGTTATTACCACTAACCAACCCCTAACAATCGGCCAATATTACTACTTAGTGATGGATGGTAATTGGGGCGATAATTGTGATTGGACTTTAACCGTTTTGGAAGGAACAACGGAGGTCGATCCACTAGAAGAATCCGGGGACATTTTAGGAGATGATTTCACTTGCCCTAATCTTTTACAAACTTATGAAGTTGATTTTCCAATTGGAGCAACAGAATTTGATTGGACAATCAACGGCAATTTACTCAATACCAATGCGTCGATGATTGATTATGAGTTTCCTTCAACTGGTACTTATACTATTTGTGTAACTTCTCGAAATGCATGTGATGAAGCACCTCCTTCGTGTAGACAAGTTACCGTTGAAAACGTTCCTTTAACAGAAATTAATGAGGTGCTTTGTGAAAATGAATATTATATTATTGAAGGCGATACACTTACTGAAACTGGAATTTATCAATATGATTTATTAAATATTGATGGATGTGATAGTATTGTTATTGCAGAATTAGAAGCGATAATTACGCCATACTTAGCGGTAGATGTTGACATCTGTGAAGGCGATACGCTCTTTGTAGGAAACACCCATTTTACCCAAACGGGGATCTTTCAAGAAGTCCTGACTTCTTTCCAAGCGTGTGATAGTATTATTGATATTGACCTTTTTGTTATTGTTTGTAACATTACTAGTACAGAAAATCCAAACGATGCAATTTGTTATGGGACGGCTACAGGAAGTATTGATTTCAATGTAGATAATGGCACTCCACCCTTTACTTACTCATGGAAAAATTTGAATAATACTCATTCTGGAAATGGAAATATTTCTGCGGCAGGTGAAATCATCACCATTAATAATATTCCAAGAGGGACTTACTTGATTACTATTGAAGATAATTTTGGGAATAGTGATATTATCATTTCTGAAGTTACAGAACCAACTGTGATGTCCTCCGAAATGATGGCTTCTAATTATAATGGTACAAATGTTTCTTGTCCACAAGGGATGGATGGAACACTTGAAGTTATCCCAACAGGAGGCGTACCTCCTTATTTTTATAGTTGGTCAAATACCCAAACTACAAGTGCTATTCAAAATCTATCTGCCGGTGAATATATTGTTACAATTTCTGATAGTTATGGATGCGATTTGATTTCTAGTTATGTGCTCGATGAGCCAAATCCCATTTTTTTATCCACAAATTTTAACAATGCAGATTGTGATGGTTTTGATACGGGTAGTATTGAAATCAATCAAACCAGCGGAGGTACGGAACCTTATTCTTATTTTCTAAATGGGTCGTCTCAAGCTTCTACCTCCATCGAAAATCTATCTTCTGGAAGTTATGAAATTGAAGTCATGGATGCCAATGGATGTTCAACATCCATCATTGATAATATTAATGATGCTGA
>Ga0114957_1004707_pt1 | contig 11605 bp, 13 predicted proteins | sample BantaG_FD_87175 | JGI IMG/M metagenome (GOLD analysis project Ga0114957, IMG submission 87175) | Marine algal microbial communities from Bantry Bay, Ireland - BantryBay_4 metaG | ecosystem: Host-associated > Algae > Red algae > Unclassified | place: Bantry Bay, Ireland | collected 2014-11-21 | reverse complement strand
GAGCAAGGGCCGGGTTCGCCATTTTTCGAACTCGGTGTCGGGGCGCTTGTTAAGGTTCGAGACTTGACCCGAGGAAGCGGAGAGAGAACACCCGGAGGGTGGCCCCGTGAGGGGTGAGCAAAGCGAATCAACCTTCAAAGCCGCACATTTGCTCCATGATTTTGGTGACGCGGCGGGTGCTGACGCCTTCGATATACATGGTGGCAATGGCAGATTTGAGGGCGCAGTCGCTGCGTGAGCCTTTTTCGAGAAGTAAGGTTCGAAAAGGCTCGGAGCTATCTCGCACTTGGGGGACTGAGAGTTCAAGGGAGCCGACTCTGGTCTGAAAAGAGCGAGGTTTGAAGCCGTTGGAGTAGTCATTGCGGCCGGAGCTTCGTTGGTGCGAAGCCACTCCGATGTGGTGTTCACGTTCAATGAGCATGGCGGCGTTCATGAGTATTTCTGCGATTCTAGGGAGGGCGTTTTGGAGTCCTTGGTCAAAGAGAAGATTGAAGCGTGCTTGTTCGGAATTATTCTGAGGCTGTTCGTTCATGGCTGGTGCTAATTTGGTTTAGTCACCGTCAGTTCCTGGTCATGAGCGGGCACTTTCAAACCCGGGGGGAGGCTCGGCGCACCGCCACCCTGGGAGCCGATTCCGCTACGCTCCATCGCCTGCTAGGGTGGCGGGCCTTTGCTGCGTAGCTTGCTTTTACAGATCTTTTTTACACTACTCACCTCACTGCCCCTCAGGACGGTCATCAAAACCTTCAAAAATAATTTTCCGCAGTCTTGACAGGTGGGGATCGCTTACTAGAGTCGCGGTCCGCGAATAATGCACTCGTAGCTCAATTGGATAGAGCGCCTGACTACGAATCAGGAGGTTAGGGGTTCGACTCCCTTCGAGTGTGCCATTCACGCCTTGGGAAGCCCTTCGGGGCTTTTTTTGGTAAGGGCTATTCCTTTTTCAAAAGAAAGAATGGTCAGCGGAGGAGCAAGCAGGTCAGCGCCCCGCATGTTTGTTTCTTCCAGTGGGGTATCCTGTCGTCTGGACGATTAACCAAACTAACCCAACCTTAACCTACAGTTATGAGTAACACCGCCGTAGCGGAGCCAGAGAATGCAGAGCTTTCAGCTCTCATCGATGAGCACTTCCGCGAGTTTAATGAAGGATCGATTGTCAATGGCACGATCCTCGACATCCGCCCACAAGTCATCGTGGTCGACATCGGATATAAGTCCGAAGGAGCAATTCCGGTCTCCGAGTTCGAAGACGAAGAAATCGAAGTCGGTGACGAAGTCGAAGTCCTCCTAGAGCGTCTCGAAGATGATGAAGGACTCATTGTCCTCTCTAAAGAGAAAGCTGCCTACAAGCAGAACTGGGAAAAAATCATGGCCGTTTACGAAGCTGGTGGCCTCGTCAAAGGAAAAGTCAAAGCAGCCGTCAAAGGTGGCCTTATGGTCAACGTCGGCGTCGAAGCCTTCCTTCCCGGCTCCCAAGTGGACATCATCCCTCCACGTGACCTTACTGAGTATGTCGGTAACGTTTATGAATTTAAGATCGTCAAGGTCAACGACGACCGCAAGAACCTCGTTCTTAGCCGCCGTGAAGTGATCGAAGCCGAGCGCGCCGAACTCCGTCAGGAGTTCCTTCGCACTGTCACCGTCGGTGACAAGGTCGAGGGTCAGGTCAAGAACATCACCGATTTCGGTGCCTTCGTAGACCTTCAGGGCATGGACGGACTCCTCCACATCACTGATATGAGCTGGGGCCGAATTTCTCACCCATCTGAGATGCTCCGAATCGGCCAGCTGGTCGAGGTGCAGATCCTTGATGTCGATCGCGAGAAAGAGCGCGTCTCACTCGGCTTCAAGCAGATGACCGACAACCCTTGGGCGGACATCGAAGCTCGTTTCCCGATCGGGGCCGAAGTTTCTGGAAAGGTCACCAAGCTTCTTCCTTACGGCGCATTTGTGGAAATCGAAAAAGGGGTCGAAGGTCTCGTCCACGTCTCCGAGCTTTCATGGGTCAAGCGCATCACGCGCCCATCCGATGTTCTCGAGCTCGACCAAGAGATCAAGGCAGTCGTTCTCGGCATCAGCATCGAAGAGCAGAAGATCTCCCTCGGAGTTCGCCAGCTCGAGGAGAATCCATGGGACGCTATCGAGGCGCGCTACCCGATTGGAAAAGAGATCAAGGGCGAGGTGCGCAATCTCACCGCTTATGGAGCATTTGTCGGCCTTGAAGAAGGTATCGATGGCATGATCCACGTCTCCGACCTCTCTTGGACCCGCAAGATCAACCATCCTTCTGAGATTCTTAAAAAGAGCGAGGAAGTGGAAGCAGTGGTCCTCTCGATCGACAAGGAAAACCAGCGTGTTTCCCTCGGCATCAAGCAGCTTGATAACGATCCATGGTCAGATATCGACGGTAAGTTTAAGGTCGGCGATCTCGTCAAGGGAACCGTCGCTAAGATCGCTTCCTTTGGAGCCTTCGTCAGTCTTGATGGTGACATCGATGGCCTTATCCACATCTCGCAGCTTAGCGAAGATCATGTTGAGAAGGTTAAGGATGTCATCAAAGTCGGCGAAGAAGTCGAAGCCCGCGTCATCAAGGTCGATAAGATCGAGCGCCGTATCGGACTTTCGATCAAGGCCGTTGCTTACTCCGAGGAAGACCTCAAGAAGGAGTCCGCCAGCTTCGAGACTCTTCGTCCGTCTAGCGACCTCGTGGGCCTCGAGCAGGCCTTCAACCTCGCATCGTCTTCTGAAGACGAGTCTGAGGAGTGGAGTCCGTCTGAGTAGTCCGCGGTTTAGCACAAAAAATCACAGCCGGTCGGGGAGTAATCTCCGCCCGGTTTTTTCGTGCTCTTTATACTTTAGCGGTGGCAGGAGGCCTAGTGACTGGTGAAGTCTTCTGCTTCACGAGCATCGTCTCGACATTGAGTCATATTGGTGTGCTCTGAGATGTCTCTGGGTCGAGAGGACGAGAAGGTCTTGGAGGGACGACGGTGAAAAGCTAGGGGTTCGAGTCCGGATCTCGATGCTGCTGAAGGGAGTCCGGTGAATTTTCTTGAGTGCACGGGCCCGGCTTATGAGCCATGTTTTTCTTCCCAGAGACGGCGCTTCTTTTTAGTGAGCCGCCCTTGATCGCCGAGCTTGCGCAGGGCGCGGTTCTCTCGGTTTGCGAGGAGGCGGGTCTCGGCTTCGGCGAGAATCTCGGGTGGGGTGTGATCGATGAAGGCGGAGCTCGCGAGGGTCGCTTTTACGCGCTTCTCGATGAGTTCCACAACCTCGACGGAGCGCTTGTGAGAGCCATCGAGTGAGGGGACTTCGAGCCGATCGCCTTCTTTTAAGGAGGTGCTTGCTTTGATGGTCTCACCCCTTCGTTTCACCTTATGTGCGGCGCAATCGTGCGCTGCCTTACTCCGCGTTTTGTAGAACCGGGTCGCCCAAAGCCATTTGTCAGCGCGCATTGGTGAGAAGTTAAAGAAGATCACTTCGTTGGCAAGTTGCCAGGCCTACGAGAATGTCTGGGAGTTAAATTAGACCGGATTTTCACTTCGGTTGGGCTGAATGATTGCCGCTGTCATTCTAGAAAATCCATGGAGACCGTATGATAGAAATTTTCACCGCTTAGGAATATTCCGAAAGAGACAATATGGTGGGGCTCCCGCAAATTAAGTCTCTTCTGATTTCTCGGGTGAAGCGGTGAAAGTGGGAGAGTCAATGAGAGGCCGGTGGGATGAGGAGGACGATCTCGCCTTTCGGCTTGTGCGTTGAAAAGTGGGTGAGGAGTTCGGTGGAGGTGCCGTGATGGAGGGTCTCGAACTTTTTAGTGAGTTCGCGGGCGACGCAGATCGGGGCTTCCGGGGCGAGGTCGGCGAGGATTTCGAGGGTGGAGGGCAGGCGATGGGGTGATTCGAAGAAGAGGGTGGTCTCGCCGGAGTTGAGAGCGGCATCGAGCTGCTTGCCGCGCTTGCCTTTTTTGACGGGGAGGAAGCCGTGGAAGGAAAAGGGATGGGGCGGGAAGCCCGAGGCGACGAGGGCGGTGGTGATGGCAGACGGTCCGGGGAGGACGGTGAAGGGGATCTCGCCCTCACGCGCTGCTTTGAGAAGCCGGTGACCGGGGTCGGAGAGGCAGGGGGTGCCGGCATCGGAAATGATGGCGACCTTTTGCCCGGCCTTTGCCTTTTCTAACAGTTCCGGGATGCGGCGGTCCTCGTTATGGTCGTGGAGGGCGGTGAGGGGCTTGGAGATCTCGAGCCGGTTGAGGAGCTTGAGGGAGTGGCGGGTGTCCTCGCAGGCGATGAGATCTGCTTCTTGAAGAGTCTCGATGGCGCGGAGGGTGATGTCTCCGAGATTGCCGATCGGGGTGGGGACGAAGGTGAGCATGGTGAAATTTCTCGATGGGGGTGAGAAGACGATCAGCTTCGCTTTTTTCAGCTTGGTCGCCCTTGGTCTCGGAGTTGTTAGAAGCCATCCGAGAGGCGCGAGACGATGCTGTGGGAGGCCCGCTCGAGGGCGTCGGGGAGGGCATTGGCGCGGGCGGTCTGAAGGTTATCTGCGACGAAAAAGCGGGTGCGCTCTCTGCTGGTGCCTTGATCGAGAGCATTGCCGGGGCGGCTGGGATCGATGAGGATCCAATCGAGCGTGACTTCCATCTCGAGCTCTTCCGAGCGCAGGGTGTCGAAGCGGGAGGCGCGCACTTGGCGGTAGTCGATCGAGGAAAGGGTGACGCGGAGCGTGGCGTCTGAGTCCGAGGCGGTTCCGATCCGGTAGGTGCCATCGCCCACAAATGAATCTACTACGGAATTTGTGGTGAGGGCTTCGGCCCTTGGGAAAAGGACGAGGCTTTGAGCGAGGGGGATGTGGATTGACTTGATCGCCTTGAGATGGGTGGGCTTGAGCCCGCCGAGTTGGTAGCCCGCGCAGGAGGTGAGCGCGATGAGGCAGAAGAGGGGAAGGAAGAGGAGTTTCATCGCAGGCCGATAGGCGGGGGTGGGGTGTCCGCTGATTAGCCGCCGAGCTTGGCAATCCATGCTTGGGCTTTGCTGCGAAGCGGGCCGGGCTGGGATTTCCGGACGGTTTCGCGGTAGTAGAAGATGGCGGAGGAGGTTTTTTCCTTCTTGCGGTAGAACTCGGCGATGTCGTAGGTGCGCTGGATTTCCCCAGAGGATAAATTTTTGATTTCGCGGCGGGCGTCGGCGGCGCGCTTGCTCTTCGGGTAGCGGAGGAGGAGGTCGTCAAATGCCAGGCGGGCACGCTCGAGGTTTGCGCTATCTTGGTTTCCGTCCTTGGCCTCAGCGAGGAGGATCTGGCCGACGCGGAACTGGGCCTCGGGGGCGTAGTTTGATTGGGGGTAGTCGCTGACGACTTTTCGATAAGCGGCATTTGCTTGGGCGAACTTTTCTTTATTCTGCCAAACTTCTCCGATGGTGTATTGGGCGCGGGACGCGGAAGGGGAGCGGGGGGCGTTATCGCGGACTTTTCCGAGCATCATGACGGCTTTTTTAGCTTCCACGCGGGTCTTGAGCCCGATGAGTGAGGAGGTCTTCAGGCTGCCACCGGCGGCGGCGTGGGCGACGGCTTCTAAGCGCTTGATGGCCTCGGTGTAATGAGGTGAGGCGGGGTATTTCGTCAGGAGGCTGTCGTAGGCATCGAAGGCGTCGAGGAGTTTGCCGGAGCGGTCAAGGAGCGAGGCTTGGCGGAATTTTGCGTCTGGAGCGGCGGTGGAAAGGGGGTAGTCGCGTGAGAGGGTGCGGTAGATCCTGAGGGCTCTCGAGGAGTTTCCGGCGGCTTCGGCAGCGCGTCCTTGATCGTAGAGGGCTTTGGCTTTTCCTTGCCCAGCTTTGACCGTGCTGGCGAGCTGTGCGTTATCGAGATTACTACTGCAAGAGCTCAGGAATCCGAGCGTGACGAGAAGAAGAGATAGCTGGCGGAGGGGCATGGAAAAAAGCTACGCAGGGAGTGGGAAAAAGAAAAGAGGTCAATTTTTACCCTGATCGAGGAGAAGGTTTCGCTGAGAGGGAGGTGCCAGAAATGTGAGGGGCTCGGTGTTTAGGTGAGGAGCTCGAGGAGGTCTCGCGCTGATCGACCTGCTTCTCGCATTTCCTTGATCGAAGCGGCATCGTTTCGCTTGGCAAGGCGCTCTCCGGCGGGGTCGTGGATGAGGCGGTGGTGCTCGTATTGCGGTTCGGGATAGCCCAGTAAATCTTGCAGGATGCGGTGGACGTGGGCGGAGGGGAGGAGGTCGTGGCCGCGGGTCACGTGGGTGATTTCTTGCGCGGCGTCATCGACAACGACGGCGAGGTGGTAGGAGGTCCCGATGTCCTTTCGGGCGAGGATGACATCGCCGAGCAGGGAGGGGTCGACTTTGACTTCTCCATTAATGCGATCGGTGAAAGTGAGTTGCGAGGTCACTTTTTCTGAATCGAGACGCCAAGCGGGCTCGGTGGTCAGGCTCCTCTGAGAAATGGCGGCGTTGCTTAGTGAGCGGCAGGTGCCGGGATAGAGCGGTCCTTCTGAGCCTTGCGGGGCGTTGGCGATCTCGCTGATTTCCCGCCGTGTGCAGAAGCAGGGGTAGACGAGGCCGAGGGCCTTGAGAGTTTCGAGGGCCTCATGGTAGTGCGCGAGCCGCTCACTCTGGCGTATCGGGGAGCCGGACCAATCGAAGCCGAGCCAGCGGAGGTCGTCTTCGATCTGGGCATAGTATTCCTCCCGCACCCGGGTGTGATCGATATCCTCGAAGCGGAGGAGAAATTGGCCGTGGCCTTCCCGCGCTCGCTCGTAGGCCACCTGAGCCGCGAGGGCGTGGCCGAGGTGGAGGAGGCCAGTGGGGCTGGGGGCAAAACGCGTTTTCATTTTGGATTAAAAAGAGTTAGCGGGGAATCCGGTGCTGGTTTATGGATCGGGCGTCCATGAGCGAGCGGAGTAAAGTAGTTATCGTAGGTGCGGGCCCGGGCGGGCTCTCCTCTGCCATGATCTTGGCAAATCGGGGCTTCGATGTCACGGTCGTGGAAAAGGCGGATCGGGTTGGTGGCCGCACGGCCGAGCTTAATGTCGGCGACTATTCCTTCGACACCGGGCCGACGTTCCTCCACCAGAAATTCACCCTTGATGAGATCTTCGCCGAGACCGGGAGGGACAGCGCGGATTACATCGACTTCGTCGCTCTCGATCCGATGACGCGGCTTAGTTGGGGTGAGATATCGATCGATACTTCGCGCGATGAGGAGACGATGGCGCGGCGTATCGCGGAGGTTTTCCCGGGCGATGATGAGGGCTACCGCCGCTTCATCGCGGACCATCGGGACAAGCTCAACAAGGTCTTTCCCTGCCTTCAGCAGCCCTACCATAAAGTGAAAGCTTACTTCACGAAGGACATCGCACGGGTCTTGCCCTACATCGCGACGGCCAAGAGCGTGGTCGATGTTCTCGATACTTATTTTAAGGACGATCGCCTCAAGCTTGCCTTCACCTTTCAAGCGAAATACCTCGGGATGAGCCCTTGGAAATGCCCCGCTCTTTTTAGCATTCTATCTTATATCGAATATAAATATGGCATCTATCATGTTCAGGGAGGACTCAATAAAATTCCCGCCGGGATGGCTAAGGCGGCTCAAGAAGATGGCGCTCAGATCCGCTTAAATTGTGGCATCAAGGAGGTCCTCACCGAGGGTTCGACTACCACGGGTGTTCTCCTCGAAAATGGCGAGACCCTCCGCGCTGACCACGTCATCATGAATTCAGACTTCGCTCACTCGATGGTCCACCTGATGAATGGGAAGAGCAAATCGGAGCGCGAGATGGGCGGGAAAAAATACTCCTGCTCCACCTTCATGCTCTATCTCGGTATCGATAAGATTTATCAAGATGAGCCGCACCACCACGTCCTCTTTGCGGATGACTATCAGAAAAATGTCGATCAGATCCGTGGGGAAAAGGAGGTGTCAGATGACATGTCGATCTACGTCAGGAACTCCAGCGTGACGGACCCAACGGTGGCGCCAGAGGGTCACTCGCAGCTCTACGTTCTCGTCCCCACGATCAACTGCCGCCACGGGCACGACTGGGAGGCGAATAAGGAAAAATACCGGGACATCATCGTCAAGCGAATCGAGGAGCGCACCGGGATGAAGGATCTCTCTGAGCACATCGTGGCCGAGCGTGTTCTCACTCCGGACGATTGGCGTGATGAGGGAAATATCTTCCTCGGAGCGACCTTCAACCTCGCCCACACGATGGATCAGATGCTTTACTTCCGGCCTCATAATAAGATGAAAGGCTTCGATAATCTCTACCTCGTGGGTGGCGGAACCCACCCCGGCAGCGGGCTCCCGACGATCTTCGAGAGCGGACGGATCTCCTCGAACTTACTCTGCGATGAAGTGGGGGTGAGCTACGAGCGGGTGGATCTCGCCTCCGATATCCTCGCTCAAGCCTAACTGATATGGAGCCGCAATTTTCCATGCGCCCGATCGGGTTCGTTGAGAGTTGCTTTGGGGAGAAGTTCGGCACTCCGCGCCAGAGCGGGCTCGTGAGCTCGGCTCGGGGCCGCGTCATTTTCACTGATGAAGTCGACCCTGAGGCCTGTCGCGGGCTTGAGGAGTTCAGCCATTGCTGGCTTGTTTTTGTCTTCGATCAAGTGGCTGAAGACGAGGTTCGCTGGCTCGTGCGCCCGCCCCGCTTGGGTGGCAATGAGAAGAAGGGAGTTTTTGCAACCCGCTCGCCCTACCGCCCGAATCGGATCGGGCTTTCGCTGGTGCGCTTGGAAAAGGTGACCTCTCAATCCGTGGAAGTGAGCGGGTTGGACTTGGTCGAGGGCACCGCGATTCTCGATCTCAAGCCCTACCTTCCCTACGTTGAATCAGTTCCCGGTGCCCTCGGCGGATTTGCGGAAAACTCGCCCGAGAAACTCGCGGTGATTTTTCCTGAGAGCTTAAAGAGTGATCTCTCGGACAAAGAAATTCTCCTCATCACCGAGACCCTGGCGACCGATCCCCGCCCGGCTTACCATAGCGATCCAGAGCGTGAATATGGGTGCCTCCTTGCTGGGCGAGAGGTGAAATGGCGCGCGGACAATCGCTGCGTCACCGTTCTCAAAATTTCTTTAAAGAGCTGACGAGATCCGTCATTAAAAGTGTCTCCTTTTCCAAAGTGATGAATGTTCAAAACTACCACCAGCAAGAGCCCTTCACCACTAAGGACGGTTCGACGATCCGCAGTCTTCTCGACCTTTCGAACGCGCCGGTGAAGAATCAAAGTCTCGCCGAGGCGACCCTCCCGCCTGGAGGAGAAACCGAGCGCCACTACCATCGGGTGAGCGAGGAACTTTACTATCTCATCGATGGAAAAGGGACGATGGAGATCGATGGCGAAGTGAGGGAAGTAGGTCCCGGTGACGCCATTCTCATCCCCGCCGGGACTTGGCATCAGATTAAGGCTTCCGACGCGCTAAGATTTCTTTGCTGCTGCTCGCCCCCTTACGAGCATGACGACACCTACTTCGAGTAGAGCTAGTTCTCTGTGACAAAGTCGAAGACGAGAACCTTATCGAGCACCGGCTTGAGCTTCGTGACGAAGGCTTGGTGCTCTTCGTGTGGGCCGTAGACCTTAAGGCCAGCCATGTCCCTAAAGCTGACCACGAAGCAGTGGGTGAAGCCCTCCGCGCGATCTTCTGGGCTGACATTAGTTCCCCACTCGAGGCCGGTGATGGTGGGAATCTTTTTTTCAAGGGCGACGAATTCTTTCTCGATCATCGTCGTTTCTTCCTTCGTCGCCTCATCCTTGAACTTGAGTATCACGATGTGGCGGAGAACTTGAGAAACAGGTTCACTTTTTTCGTGGTGCTCGGCCATGGCGAGGACAGGAAGAAGAGCGAGGAGGCAAAGATATTTTTTCATCGAGGAAGGGTCACCTTTTCGACCCTAAAGTCGAGAAGTTAGCGTTCGAGCTTCCGCTGCATCCGCTGAAGATGGGGTTCGAGAAAAAAGGGTGCGACTGGGATGAGAGAACACGCGAAGACTTTCGCGACCGTCAGCACTGACCACTTGTAGCGGTCCCAGCAGATGAGCAGGAGGATGAAAAAAATGGTGAAGATGACCCCGTGAATCATCCCCGGAGTTCTGATGGCATCGGCATTTCCAAGCATCCGCTTTTCGTAGATCGAGAAGTAGAGGAGGACGAGGAAGGAGATACCATCGAGGAGCGAGAAGAGGCGCAGTAAGCCGAGGGGATATTGGAACATGGGTTAGGCGCGCTTTTGGGTGAGCATGATTTCATTTCCCTCGGTATCGAAGCAGAATGCGAGGTGGACCATGCCGTCCTCCTCCTCGGGTTCGCGCACGAGGCCGCCGCCGTTTTCTTTGAGCTTTTGGACTGCGGCGGGCACGTCGTCGCATTGGAAGCTCAAGCCCGTCCACGTTCGTTTTCCCTCGCCGCCGCCGTGGATCCCGATCGTCGATCCACAAAGAGTGAGCTCGCTCCAGACTTCCATCTCGAATTGAAGCTCGGCTCCGAAGGTATCTTGATAAAATTTGATCGCGCGCAGGTGATCCGCGGCCCACAGGGCATACTTTACCTTAAGAACTGTCATGCCAGAGAATCGCCTGAAGTGGGGAGGGGACAACTCTGAAATGAAATGATTTCCCTCCCTTGGCAAAGACCCTCACTTCCTGCTAGCGTCCTCTCGTGGATACGAAATTACTGGTCGCTGACTTCGAGGATTGGCGCGACGCAGTCGCCGAGGCGGTGACCTTATTAGAAGCGGGGGAAGTGGTCGCACTGCCTACCGAGACAGTTTACGGTCTTGCCGCTTGCGCCTTTCATCCGGAGGCGGTCGCCAAGGTTTTCGAAGTCAAGGAGCGGCCTACATTTGACCCACTCATCGTCCACATCGGACGCGAGAGTGATCTCGGAAAAGTGGCCCTCGTGCCGGAGGAGATCAAAGCGCTAGTTGCTCAGCTCATCGAGCACCACTGGCCTGGCGCCCTCACTCTCGTTTTACCGAAACATCCTGACGTTCCAGATCTTGTCACCAGCGGGCTCGACACCGTCGCGGTGCGCCTGAGTGCGCACGAGGTCATGCGGGAAGTGGCCAAGGTCCACGGCCCCATCGCAGCTCCGAGCGCGAACCGCTTTGGGCGCATCAGCCCGACTTCGGCGCAGGCCGTGATGGAAGAACTCGGCGGGCGCATCCCTCTCATCATCGATGGGGGAGCCTGCCGCGATGGTCTCGAGAGCACCATCATCGCCCCCACGATGACGGAAAAAGGTCCCGTTTTGAGACTCCTCCGCCCCGGCCCGGTCTCGAAGGAAGAGCTTCGCCTCATCGCCAAAGTCGAGAAAGTGCGTAACAAGCCTGGCGCGGCCATCGAGGCCCCCGGTCAGATCGCCAGTCACTATGCGCCCGCGACCCCGCTCATGATTGTCGAGAAGCCCGGGCAATTTGTCCCGGAGGAAGGCAAGAAATACGGCCTCCTCACTTACCGTGGATCCGGCGGAGCCTGCCTCATCAATCTCACCGACTGGACCGCGACTCAGACCCTCTCTCCCGGAAAAGGGGAACTCTCCGAAGCCGCGGTGCGCTTCTTCTACTGCCTCCGCGAGCTGGACGCCGCCGGGCTCG
>Ga0114957_1004705_pt1 | contig 11609 bp, 8 predicted proteins | sample BantaG_FD_87175 | JGI IMG/M metagenome (GOLD analysis project Ga0114957, IMG submission 87175) | Marine algal microbial communities from Bantry Bay, Ireland - BantryBay_4 metaG | ecosystem: Host-associated > Algae > Red algae > Unclassified | place: Bantry Bay, Ireland | collected 2014-11-21 | reverse complement strand
ATGAAAACAATACAAGGTGCTTTTTCACGAGCCTGCTTAAAGAGGTCACGTACACGTGATGCACCAACACCTACAAACATTTCCACGAAGTCAGATCCTGAAATCGAGAAGAAAGGAACGCCAGCTTCACCAGCTACGGCTTTCGCCAAAAGCGTTTTACCCGTACCCGGAGGGCCAACGAGTAGAACTCCCTTTGGTATTTTACCACCGAGTGAAGTATATTTTTTTGGATTTTTCAGAAAGTCAACGACCTCCATGACTTCTTCTTTTGCTTCATCAAGTCCAGCTACATCTTCGAAGGTTACATTTACTTTTGCGTTGGCATCAAATAGGGTAGCCTTTGATTTGCCAATATTGAAAATCTGGCCACCAGGTCCACCAGCACCACCACTAACTTTTCGCATAATAAACAACCAGATAATAACAATGATGGCGATAGGGAGTACCCATCCCAGAAGTGGGGTCAGCCAATTTGTTTTGGTTTTATAATTTGCATTGATACGCTCGTTGCGGGGGATACCCTCTTGAATGAGTGTAAGCTTTTCGTCAAAGCGATCAACAGAGCCGATTTCAAAAACGAAGTGTGGCCGGGGTGTCCCAAATTTGCTTTGAGCAGCTTTGGGATAATTGCTCAGTTTATCATCTTTAATGTAAACCTGTGCCTGTTCTTTATTAATAACTTCAATTTTTTGAACATCACCAGATCTGATCATACTTTCAAAGGTATGCCAGCCGATAGGCTCAGTTGCAGAGTTATTGAGGCTGTAGAAGTTAAGCCCAAGTAAGAACAACGCTAGTATACCGTAAATCCAATAGGAATTGAATTTAGGGGTAAGGGGCTTCTTGTTATCTTTATCTTCCATTTAGAAAATTGTATTAAAAAGATTTTTTGACATTTTTACCATCAAATTGATTGGTGTTATTGCTCGATTTTCCTGAAGGAAGGATTATCTAAGCGACGGGTTTGGTGTCAAAAAAAGTGAATGAATTTGCTTAATGCTGTAGTTAGAACGAATAAAAGTGGAAATCGTTGGGAAAAATCGACAGACAGTACAACTTTTCTGGTTAAAACCTACAAATTCTGGTATTCTGTGAAATCTGCATCACTCCAAAGGTCTTCCAATTCGTAAAATTTTCGGGTTTCTTTGTAAAAAATATGAACAACAGTAGAGAAATAGTCCATTAGAACCCAAAGAGCATTTTGTTGGCCTTCATAATGGCTGGGGAGCTGTCCGGCTTCCTCCTTAATTCGCTTATGTATATTATCGGATATAGATTTTACCTGAGTATTGGAATCACCTTCACAAATAATAAAAAAATTGGCAGGCGACTCTTCCAGTTTTCTTAAATCTAGCTTTAAGATCTTTTTTCCTTTAATGTCCTGGATAGCATCTATGATTAAATCGTTAAGTGCCTCTTCAGATATAAAGTTTTGTGGTGCTTCTTTTTGTGAACTCAAATTTGAATTTTGTTAAATTTGTTGATTAAATAGGTTGGGAACGTCAGAATGTAAGTGTTTAGCTAGCTTTTTAAGTAAATTTGGAGGGTTTTAGTTCACTTAGTTGCCTAAAAAACAAACTATTTTACAGATAGGTAAATTTAAGAATTTTTTATCAAACAACTTCATTACTTGCATACTATCGAAAACACCCTTTTTATAGGAAAAATTGTACATCACTTTGAGGAACTAGGGTCTACCAACGAATACGCTGTAAATCTTATATCAAAAAGCAATCCATCGGAGGGAACTGTCATTTCGGCTTATAAACAGACCAGTGGCCGTGGCCAGATTGGCAGTAAATGGGATTCTGAGCCCGGAATGAACCTGACACTTAGTGTTATTCTTTATCCCGGCTTTTTGGAGGCATCTCGTCAATTTCTCCTTACGCAGGCCATCGCTTTAGGTGTTTTTGATTGCCTCAAGGCCTATGTCGCCAGTAACTTATTTATGAAGTGGCCAAATGATATCTACCATGAAAATAAGAAAACAGGCGGTATTTTGCTCCAAAGCGGCCTGAAAGGCTCCCAACTCATGTGGTGTGTAGCTGGAATCGGTATCAATGTCAATCAAACCATTTTTAACCCAGGACTTCCAAACCCAAGCTCCCTCAAGGCAATCTGTGGAAAAACAATTGAACTGGAAGAACTAAGCATAAAGCTTTGCCAATCGCTCGAATACCGTTATCTCCAACTCAAGAGAGGGCAAATTAAAGCACTCCAGGCTGAGTACCTTGAAAACTGTTACCGCTTCATGGAAGAGGCTCTTTTTGAACGCCCCAACGCTGACGTCTTCAGCGGAAAAATTATTGGTGTTGACCCTTCCGGAAAATTGTTGATCGCCCATTCTAAGGGTGAAGAGGCTTTTGGTATGAAGGAAGTTCGCTTTGTTATTTGACCGTTCAGGCTAAAGCATTGCTGAGGCTGGGGGAGGAAACGAACTTGGTCTAGTTCAGCGACAAGCATCATGGTAAGCTGCTGCACTTAAGCCTCGTCAGACGAAATTAGTGTCGGTCAATCTGTCGGATATGGTGAAACCTGCACGTCTCTCTGCTCTACTGTCCCATCTCTATCAACAAGAAAGAAAGACAAAAAAATCCGTCTCCCATCCCGTATCTTTGCCAAAAATGTACACCTAACAGCGCCAGCATGAAATTCTCAACTCCCATCCCAATAAAAGAAATCGCCACAAAGATCAACGCTAAAATAATCGGCGATGATTCTCTCCTGGCTACAGGCATCAACGAAATCCACAAAGTCAGGGCCGGTGACATCATGTTTGTAGACGTACAAAAGTATTTTGAGAAATCACTCAACTCAGCCGCCACTATCATTATCCTTAACGAAGAAGCGGAATGCCCGCCAGGTAAAGCCCTCCTCGTTTGCGATCAGCCATTTGAAGCTTACAATAGTTTAGTCCTGGCGCACCGTCCAAGAGTGGCGCTCTCAGAGAATATTCACCCCACAGCCATCATCCATCCTTCCGCCATCATCGAACCTAATGTTGTGATTGGCCCGCAGGTACGCATTGGTAAGTACACGCACATACAAGCCAACGTCGTCATCGCAGAGCATACACAGATCGGTGATCATGGTATCATCCAGTCCGGCTCAGTCATCGGAACGGAAGCCTTCTACTTTAAACGCAATCCGGAAGGTTATAAAAAGTGGCGATCAGGAGGAAGAGTTGTAATTGAAGACCACGTAGATGTCGGAGCCTGCTGTACCATCAACAAAGGGGTGTCGGGTGACACCATCGTCGGTGCCGGAACAAAACTTGACGGACAAGTACATCTCGGACATGGCGTAGTAGTAGGAAAAAACTGTCTCTTCGCCGCGCAAGTCGGTATCGGTGGCAAAACGATAGTAGGAGATGAAGTCACGCTTTACGGACAAGTAGGGATCGCTCAAAATCTAGTGATCGGAGACAACGTAACCGTCCTCGCAAAATCCGGGGTATCCAAAAACCTCGAATCCGGAAAAGTATATTTCGGTACCCCCGCAGAAGAAGCTCGTCAACATTACCGAATCCTTGCGGCTCTTCGCCAGCTTCCTGCACTTCTGAAGAAAGACTACGATAGATCGCGTTAAAGGGATAAATCAAAATTCAACGATTCGAAATTCAACGATTCAATATTTAATCAATTTTATGAAAAGAATATTGAATCGTTGAGTCGACGAATAATGAATATTGATGGGTCTACCACCGCAGAAATTCGCGTTAAAAAAAGATCCAAATATTTCACCCAATCAGTCATAAAATAGACGAAGTCCCCCCACGTCCAATTCCCTGAAGGGAAATCATCAATACCATAGGACACCGCCTTATGACAAGCCCACCACTCACTCCCCAAAAATCTTCGATCCCGAAACCCGCAAGCCGCCCCCACGAACTTCCCCCAAACTCCGCTCCTTCACTGTCTCCGAATAAAACCACTCCGCCTTCAACTCGTCCATATTAGCGCTCAACAAAAGATATCCATGCTGATGCAAATTCACATATTTCAAATGTGGATTCCGCTGCTGATAAAGACCCTGAGCAAGCAGCACCGTGTCCATCGCAGCATATTCATCATAGTTGGAAGAGGTAATACTCGGTGTTCCTAATTCAACAGCTACCGTACTCCCGTTTTTCTGATAGGAAACCATATCTTTCGGTACCTCAAATGCCCAGCTACAATGTGTATCACCTGTTACAAAAACCACGTCGCTGATTTGATTTTCATCAAAAAAGGAAATTAATTTTTGTTTCTCCGCAGGGTAGCCATCCCAGGCATCCATGTTCCTTGGTTTCTCTGGGAAAATATCCCCTTGGTCCAGTCCAGCAAAAATTACCTGGTTACCAATGATGCGCCATTTGGCCTGCGAGCTCGCTAAGGTTTTGGTAAACCATTCCAGCTGTTGTGTGCCCAACATACTTCTATCTTCGTCATTGTAATTGGCATCATCCATATTTTCTGAGGGCTCCGTTCGACCAGCCAAACGTTCATCGAGCATAATCAAATCTGCCACTTTTCCCAACTCGATTTTTCTGTAAAGTTGTCCACCTTCACTTTCTCTTATCGGCATCCATTCATAGTACGCCTGACGAGCCGCTTCTCTCCGGCTAATGTAATCTCCTTCCGTGTCTTCCGAATGATTTTGCGCACCAGAAACATGCGCATCGTTACTTATTTCATGGTCATCCCAAACCATTACAAACGGATGCATCTGATGTACTTTCTGAAAATCCTGGTCCAGTCGGTATTGTCCATAGCGCGTTCGGTAATCGCTCAGTGTAAGTAATTCTTTGGCGGGAATATGAAGTCGCTGCAAAGTAGTATCACCATAACCTCCCGGCGCATATTCGTAAATATAATCACCCAGATGAACCACTGCATCCAGATGCTCCCGCTCCGCTATCCGGGCAAAGCTGTTGTAATAACCAAACTCATAATTGGTGCAACTCACTACTGCTAACTGCACTTCCTTGGTTTCCTTGGACGGTGCTGTTTTAGTGCGCCCCACCGCAGATGACTTTCCTTTTGTCGTAAACTTGTAGTAATAATAAGTATCAGTTTCCAACCCAGCTACGTCAACCTTTATGGTGTAATCCTTTTCCGGATTAGCGTTTGCAAAACCTTTGGCAATCACATTTTTAAACGCCTCATCTGAAGCCATTTCCCAGCGTACCTGCACCATCCCTGGGTGCCTTGGCGTAAGCCTCGTCCAGATAACTACCCGATCATAAAGTGGATCACCAGAAGCTACCCCATGATAAAAAGGTTGGAGGCTTTCGTTAAAAAGCTTAGCAGTTCCGTCATCCGGAAAAGTAGGTTTAGGTACCTCACCACATTGAGAAAATAATAGAAATGCTAATCCCAGAAACAGGATTTGGAAGTGTGATTGCTTGTTCATTGTTTTGGTTTTTACTGTAGACCTTTGACTGAATTTCCCTGCTAACTTGGGAATCGCTTGCGCGATTTTTTTGATGGGACACGGATCTAACGGATGAACACGGATTTTTTTCTACGATCGCAACAATTATCGCGGTAGAGCGAAATCCGTGTTCATCCGTTCAATCCGTGTCCCATCGCGGTCAAGTGAAACTTCCGTCTTCGGACTTCCGTCTCCTCCCTACTTCTTCCACTTAATCCCACAGCCCACACTAAAATGCTGCTCCTCAATAGCCTCCCCCTTCAACGTCGATTGAATCGCTCTCCTCAAGTCATTCCCCGTTACCGGAACACTATTTCCAGGACGAGATTCATCAAAGCGACCCCGATAAGTCAATTTCATGTCACCATCAAAAACATAAAAATCAGGCGTACAAGCAGCATCGTATGCTTTTGCCACTTCCTGATGTTTGTCATACAAGTAAGGAAAAGGAAATTTTAAAACTTTAGCAACAAGCTTCATTTTTTCAGGACTGTCGTCCGGATAGTTTTCTACATCATTGGAGCTTATCGCAATGAAAGAAACGCCTTCATCTTTAAATTCGTTGGCAAGTGCCACCAGCTCTGCATTAAGGTGAATGACAAAAGGACAATGATTGCAAATGAACATAACAACAGTTGCCTTTTTCGATTTTAAATCGTCGAGACTATAGTAGTTGTCGGATACCGTATCCATGATGTGAAAGTTTGGAGCGGTGGTTCCTAGTGGAAGCATGTTTGATTCTGTAAGTGCCATAAGTATGATTGTGTAGTTAGTAATTTTGAATGATTGAGTTTTGAATGGGCCTTCTAGCATGGATGGGACACGGATTTAACTGATCCAACGGATAAGGACGGATTTCCCTCTGTCGTTCCTGCCTGCCGAAGTGGAACAGGTAGGCATGGAATAGTTTATGACCGTAAAAAAACGCATTCCTTATCATATCTGCAGATAAACACGTTCGGGACTTCACACACGTTCGGGACTTCACATCCTACGAAAAAAATCCGTCCTTATCCGTTGGATCCGTTCAATCCGTGTCCCATCAAAAAAGAATCGCGGCAGCGATTCCGCGATAGAAGGCAATTTATAAACATCCGCTGTTAATACCTAAAACATATTTCCGTACCACGTCAATATCAGCAGCCGTTTCAGATCCAACAAATCCGGTGATAGATTGGTTGTCCAAACGCAATTGATATTGTTGTGTCAGTTTTATTGAAACGGGCAGGTAGGACCAATGCCATTTTTCTTCATTGTAGCCATCGGGTCGTTCAGCTCCTTTTGGAGTGTACGGTTGACAAAAGCCATATTCAGCAGCGTGTGCCGTCAGCCAATTGTACTCTTTTAAGCCTTTTCCCTGTTCGAAGTAAGAATTGACAAAAGCATTGACGTCGAAGTCAGTTCCCCAATGATGTCTGGAAGTACCCGGCATAGAACTGTATTCCAGAATCTTCAATGCCCGATCTTTTTTAAGCGGATATTTTTTCCTTGCGTTTTCTTTTCCTTCCAAAAGCCTTGTTCCGTTCCACTTCCCTTCCCAGATAACTTTTTGCGCGTCAAAGTTTCGCGTAGCTGATTTGATAATGAACTCCACCCCATCTGCTTTTGCCGCTTCCGCCATTTTGACAAAAGCAGCATAGGTATCCTTCCGCAAAAACATTCCTTTTCGCGAAGCATGCTCACTGCTGACTTCCACAAAATCGGCGTGCTTTTCCGGTACAAACTTTCCCATCAAATAATCATTGGTAATACTCGAATCCATTACAATCGGGTTTATAATTTTCTCTGTTACGACCGGAGTCGTCATAATCGTTTCAGCTTTTACAAGTAAAGGCAAGTCTTGTTGACCCGCATTCCCTTCCGAAGTCCCACATGAACTCAAGCCCACTAAAAAACAAAGCATCAGTAACCCTCCAACCAAGATGTCCTTTTTCATAAAATTAGTTTTTTAAAAATATAACGGCCCAGCTCAGCAATCCCCTCGCTTCGAGGTGGTGCTTACCGATCTTTAAAAACGCGTTAGCTAAATACCTTCGCCCCACCTTCGCCCCACGTTCGAGTGAGCTTCCCACTTCCCACTTCCCACTTCCCACTTCCCACCTCCAACTTCCAACTTCCCACTTCCCACCTCCAACTTCCCACTTCCCACATTGAGTTTGCTTACAGCCCCGCTGTAGAAGCCAACTCAATACTCAAACTCCATCTGCTCATAAGGAAACCCAAACAAACACTTCTTCCGAATCAACTCCGCCGCCTTAGCCGGCACCATCTCGTCCCAACCCTTCTCATCCGTCTTCAACATACGATAAACCTCTTTCGAAAAAATATGAAGAATGTCAGGGTTGAAGCCTTTTACATCTACAATTTGACCGCAGTTTAATAAATGCTGGTACAAAAATTTAATGCCTTCCGGTACCGGCAAATTCTTACAAGTCATCAACTCCTCAGACCCTTCCTGTAAAGAGGGGTAGGTATACAATTTTGTATTCCGACTAAAAATTTCACCAAAGGCTGCCAGTAATTGACCGTCCATGTTTTGGTGATATTTTTCACTTATCAGGTCGAGTACTTGTCGGACACCACGCGCCAAACCCAGTTTTTTTATTTTATAATCTGACAAATAACTAGTCAACTTCTGATGATCTTCGCAATTGGAAACCACTACCGTTTGCCCCAGCGCGCACAACAAATCTGCGCGATCTAAAAAGTCTTTTTCATCAAGATCGCAATCACTGCAAAGATTGTCCATCGTGATTTCTGTCAATAAATAAGTCTTACCTCCGTCGGGTCCCACATCATTTCTAAACTGCTCCATGCAGGAACGAATCATATCCATGTTTACCAAAGTCGCCGGACGGAAACTACCTCTAACCACCAACACATTCTTCTTGTACAAAAACTCAGAAGCATGGATGTTTTTTCCATCAGGACCAAACATCGCCACCTCGCTCAAACCATGCTTCACCAACATCAGACTCAACCAACGATTATCCAACTCCGCAAAGTCAGGCCCAGTGATACGTACCATATCAATGGTTACTCTGTCATGAAGGTTGTCCATTAAAGATTGTAACATTACTTCTGCATCATCATTGTAGTGATAGCAGGCATAGATAAGATTGACGCCAAGGATACCGACTGCTTGTTGCTGTAGCTTGTTGTCATTGTCGAGCATACGTACGTGTAAAATGATATCGTTGGGCTGGCCACCAGGAGTCAACTGAAACCGCAGCCCTAGCCAACCATGGCCTTTGACGGTTCGCGTATAATTGATCGCAGCTACTGAGTCTGCAAAAATGAAAAAGTTGGTTTCTGGTCGTTCATTCGTAAGTCTCGATTCCATCAGGTCGTATTCGTGATCCAGCATTTTGTAAATCCTGTTTTCACAAACATAACGCCCAGAAGCCTCTACCCCGTAAATAGCATCCGAGACCACTTTGTCATAGGCAGACATCGTTTTGGCAATAGTACCTGCAGCAGCTCCCACCTGAAAAAAGTATCGGGCCACTTCCTGTCCCGCCCCAATTTCTGAAAAGGTGCCGTATATTTTATCATTGAGATTAATCTCCAATGCTTTTTGATCTGTTTCGAGTGCTTGACGTTTCATAATTGACCGTTAATTTTGATTGGAATTGCTAGTTGTCTTTTGGGGATTGTAGAGCCACCCAAAATTACAAAATTATACGGAGTAAGTGGGAAAAGGGTTTGATAAATCTAGCTCAAAGTTGTGGGGTTTAGGAATGTGAAGTTTCCTGTAATTGCGTTTTAAAGACCGGAGAGCTCTATCGCGAAGCAAAGAGACTTCCGAGCTTGGGTGAAAAGTGGGAAGCTGAAAGCTCACGCGATCGCGGGTTCCACCTTAGATGGCGCTTCCAACTTCCCACCCTTTTTACATCCGAACAAAACTCAATCGCCAAAAAGCACCATCACTATCCGCTAAAACCAACCAGTAAACACCTTTCGAAAAATCAGCAACAGATTTTGTAAAATAACTTTGATTCCCAACTTCCCAATTAGCTATTTTTTGACCAGTGGAATTGTAAACTTGAATGTTATTTATTTCAATCGTCCGGTCCTTGTTCTCTATGGTGATTGATTCAGAAGTAGGATTGGGGAAGATGCTTATTTGATTGCTGGGGTCTTGTATTTCTTCTGTGTTTACGAGGGTTTCAAAATCTATGGGAATTCCCCATTCGACACTGTCTTTTTTGTAGTAGACTAGATCTTCATCTTTACCGGTGTTTTGGCCAGATGCTCTGTAGTAGTCATGTGTTAATCCAAGACAGACTTTGTAATCTTTGTCAACAGTCTCTGTAAGACATGCAGTTGAAAGGGTGTATTTTACCCATTCGTTTTCGCTGTCTTTGCCGATATGGGAAAACGAATCATCATCCCTGTATTCATAAGGATGTCGATTGATGATGTCATCAATTTCTAGATCGTAAATCCTAGTTATTGTGTCTAGTAGACTGTTAACAGAAGTTACATTGGTTTCTAAATCATAATCGTAGAAAGAGGATATGTGGACAAGATATCGCTCCATTGTATAGATGACGTTATCTGGATTGTTGTCGCGGTTAAGAATAATATATCTTGTATTGGTGTTACTTTGGCTTGAGAAACTACTAAGATATTGATAATAATGGCGCTCATCACCAACATTAAAATCAAAAATACTTGCCTTGTCTAATAACTGCTCTCCAATCTCAGGTTCATTCATCCCTATCAAAAACATAGGATTCAATCTTTCAGGAAAATGATACATATCAAAAGCCTCCACAAATCCAGATAGTTTTCCAATCCGAAAAATAAAACCGTTCATTTCATGATCAATGGAATCTCCATTCATGTCTTTTGCACTAATACTAAATGTTTTGATACTATCCATTACCCCCAGCGCCTCTTCGTAAACTTTGTCAACGACACTAGCTTCTAAATAATTACTTCCGTTCAAATCAAACATAAGCCAACTGTCACCGGGCTCCGCTTGAGTTTTTATTGTTATAGTACCTGCGGCCTTATTCCTAAACTGCTCAGTGCCATCTGGAAGTAGTGTCAGGGTGTCGCCTAGCCAGGAAGCTCGAGGAGATGCTGAACAGAATATTCTAGAATTATAAGCTGGAAATACATATTGATTACTGCTAGATAATAAGCTGTCGACTCGTATTCCAAACCTACAAGGTGAACAAGGACTTAGTCCATCTTCCTCTTCAACAAAAAAGCTTTCCGATTCAAAATAAGCCTCCCTATCAAAGTGTACACTCTTATAGTTCTGTCCCGTAAGAGCAATACTATAAAAAATGAAAAAGATGAAGCATAAAGAAATATGTGTTTTTGATAGAATTCCAATATGAGTTTTCATAAGAAGCTTTTTTGTAGTAGTTAGTTTATTTGGCCGTTTCCTTAAAGCTAAAGAATTTGCTTTTAAAAGCATGACTTAAATATACCATATGGCAAGTGTCTGACTAATTTAAACCACTCACGCGACTTGAGCATACTTATTGTGAGTTGTCATCCCGAGCGAGAGAAACGAGTCGAGGGATGCAATTGTGGAGTATTTTCAATTTCGAGCGAAGCCGAGAAATCCATCTCCGAGCAGAGGTAGATTTCTCGGCTTCACTCGAAATTCTCGTTGAACCAAGAATTATTCGTTGATCCCTCGACTCCTTTGTCGCTCGGGATGACAACGAAGTAAATATGCTTTCTAATTCTTCAACTCCTTCTTTACGACAATAGACTCCACGTCAAACGAGCAACTTTGACCTTGACTTTGACTTCAACTTTGACTTAAAACGGATATATGGAACTTACCAATCCCCCACAAGGTTGTTACCCTAGTCCTTTTTTCGTAATTTTGTACTTAGTTTTAATTAAAACAGAATCAAATTAAATGTTTCCAAAATACGACGTCATCGTAGTAGGTGCAGGCCACGCAGGTTGTGAGGCCGCCGTAGCCGCTGCCAATATGGGTAGCAAGGTCATGCTGGTCACTATGAACATGAATACCATCGCTCAAATGTCTTGCAATCCAGCAATGGGAGGAGTGGCTAAGGGGCAAATCGTACGGGAAGTGGACGCATTGGGCGGGTACTCAGCCATCGTGACGGATCACACCATGATTCAGTTTAGAATGCTCAACCGCTCTAAGGGGCCTGCTATGTGGAGCCCTCGTGCTCAAAGCGATCGGATGTTGT
>Ga0114957_1004703_pt1 | contig 11611 bp, 9 predicted proteins | sample BantaG_FD_87175 | JGI IMG/M metagenome (GOLD analysis project Ga0114957, IMG submission 87175) | Marine algal microbial communities from Bantry Bay, Ireland - BantryBay_4 metaG | ecosystem: Host-associated > Algae > Red algae > Unclassified | place: Bantry Bay, Ireland | collected 2014-11-21 | reverse complement strand
GATAATGTTGGCCGAAAACACATCATTTTTATCACCTAATAATACAAAGCGTTTGTTTATTTTTTTTATAAGATGAATGATTTTTTCGGGCGGAATACGCTTAGTAAAATGCTTTGCGCCAACTGCAATTGCAATATAAGGTTCCTTTAAAAAAGGTGGTTCATATTTATTATTGGGTGCGATAAAAAAATCTAAGCCCTTATTATCACTTTTAACATTTATGCTTTTGATTGCATCAAAATAACGGTTAACTATATGTTTCTTTGGCAAAATATTAATCTTAAAATTAACCAATAACCATTTGGCAATATTAATTTTATTAAAGCGAATTGTTTTTACACCACAAATAAAACTAATAATTCTACTTCTTACATTATTATGTAGATCAATAATTAAATCAAACTTTTCATTGCTTAAATGCTTTGCTGTTTTATATAAGCGTTCCTCTAAAAAATGAAGTTGATCTATATAAGGATTGCTTGATAAAATAGTTTTGTTTGCCCGTTTCGTTAAAAAATGAATGGCAGTATTTGGCAATTGTTGTTTAACACATCTAATAACAGGTGTGGTTAAAACAATATCACCAATTGAACTAAACCTAATCAGTAATATCTTTTCAATTGGTTTCAGTTAATCGCTGTTTAGTTTGGTTTAAAATTTTACTCAACATATTTTTTTTAAGCATTGCACTTGCAGTTAACACTGCCGAATTTAATGCGCCACCAATACCGGCAGTTGCTATATCTTGCCCTGTTAAATAAAAGTTTTTAATAGGCGTAATTGCTCTTAACGTTTTATCGTTAAAGCGTTCTGGTGTGTGCTTTAAACCATAAATTTCTCCTTGCTCATAATTAACGAAGCTTTTGGTAGAAAGTGGCGTGCTTAATTCGTAATAATCTAAATAAGGTTTGGTCTGCGGTACATATTCATACATATATTTCAGCAAACGTTGCGCTAATTTTTCTTTATAGCTTTCATAAGTTTCGCCCCGTTTGTGCCATCGGGTGTTTTCCCAATTTTTAAATTGATCGTATTGAGTAATCGTAATCAACTCTACCGTACTTCGGTTGGGGTAACGCTTTTTCCAGGTTGAATCTTTAACCGCTGGAAACGACATATAGACAACAGGCAAAGGAGCATTATCTGGGTCGTCAAAAAAATTAGCCATTGTTTCATCGTGGTTGTAGCCATTCTCTGGATAAATCCAAAAGTTGGTTTTCGGTAATTGTAATACTTCATTATCGGCATTTAGGCCAACATACAAACATAAATGACAGGCAGACGGATTAATTTTATCTGCTACCTGTTTAAATTTTTGAGTAGATTTTTCATCTTTCAAAAATTGATTAAAAGTAACTCCTGCACCTGCACTACTAATTATATGTTTGGCAAAAAGCTCCTTATCATCAGCCATTTGAACGCCAATAGCTTTGCCATTTTTAATCCTTATTTTTTTCACTTCGGCATTGGTAAATACCTCACCGCCAGCCTCGTTTATAGTTGGTTCTATGGTATTAAATATTTCTGCACTTCCGCCTACAGGAAAAGCGCCGCCGTGCATATAATGTTTAACTACTGCGCTGTGCATTAAAAAACTACTTTGCGCAGGTGGTAAACCATAGTCACCATATTGACCTGTTAGAACCCCAATTAATTTCTGATTTTGGGTAATATTTTCTAACATATTACGGGTGGTTACCGAAGCAAATTCCAATGTTTTTTTACGCATTCTATTTCCTACAAATTTGCTTAGTAATGGAGGCATTGCCTTTTCAGCAAAAAAATTTTTGGCCTGTTTAAAAGCCGCTGTAACCGTTTGGTAGTATTGTTCAATTGCCTGTTTTTCCTCTGGAAAATATGTTACCAAAGTGTTGATAAAAGCTTCTTTGCCAGCTACTAAATTATAGGCTTCTTTGCCAAAAAAAATACGATCATAATTGGCATCCATCTCTTCCCATTGCAACCGACTTTCCGAAACATAATCAAACATTTGGCGCAATACCGATTGAGGTCGATGTACATCACCGATGTAATGTATGCCAACATCCCACTCATAATTTCTTCTTTTAAAAACATGTGTAAAACCGCCTGGTGTGTAATGCCTTTCTAACAATAAACATTTTTTACCTTCTTTAGCTAAAATTGCTGCGAGTGCCATTCCGCTCATACCCGAACCAATAATTATACTATGGTATTTGCCTATTGGTTTTTGTTGTTTGTAAGATGTGGCCATATTATTTTATTTAGCCTTGCTATTAAACCACGCCACTAATTTAGCTCTTTCGTCTTTTGTCATTTTAGCATCGCTATGCGCTAATATGTAAGGCAAAAGTGGCATTTCTGTTGCTTCGGTGCGTTCGGCACATTCTTCTAATTTATGTTTTTGTTTACTGGTTTCATAAGCCGTCCATTCCGAAAAATTGAGTTTACTTACCCCTTCGTTTACGTGCCCTTTTACCCACCAACCTACTGGGTTAATATAAGTATACCACGGATAATTGGCAGTATGTGAATGACATTCATAGCAACTACTAATTACCCTATTTTTCATATTTTCATTTGCCGAAACTACTGCAAATAAATCTTTTGAGGCATCAACAGCAGGATTGGTTCTATCTATTTGAAAAAATTGGATGATTACAAAAACAGCCAACAACAACAAAGGCAAATACTTTTTTATCATACTTTTTATTATACCGTAAATATAAAATAAATTCGGCTTACTTTTTTTTATTAAGATGGCTTGTTGATTTGATTGCTCCATTTTAATAAATGTTCTGGTAGTAGATTTTTACTATCTAACTTAAAACCATTACTTTCGCTGCTATGAAAGAAACAGTATTAAGCGGAATGCGATCAACCGGTAAATTGCATTTAGGCAACTATTTTGGTGCCGCACTCAACTTCATAAAAATGCAGCAAGAGTTTAATTGTTTTTTCTTTATTGCAGATTATCACTCTTTAACCACGCACCCCAACCCAAGGGCATTAAAAGCTAACATTAAAGAAATGTTGGCTACGTATTTAGCAGTTGGCTTAAACCCTGATTTATGTACCCTTTATGTGCAAAGTGATGTACCCGAAATACCAGAATTGTATTTACTACTAAATATGATTGCCTACAAAGGCGAGTTGGAAAAAACGGCGTCGTTTAAAGATAAAGTGCGCAAGCCAGGGCAAACGGTAAATGCTGGTTTGTTAACTTATCCGGTTTTAATGGCTGCAGATATTTTAATTCATCGGGCCAATAAAGTACCTGTTGGTAAAGACCAAGAACAACATTTAGAAATGACTCGAAACATTGCCAGTCGTTTTAACCGTTTATACCAAAAAGAGGTTTTTCCGGAACCTACAGCCTTTAATTTTGGCGAAGCATTAGTGAAAGTACCAGGTTTAGATGGTGGTGGTAAAATGGGCAAATCAGAAGGGGAAGCAAATGCTATTTTTATTTTAGATGATGAGAAGGTAAACACCAAAAAAATTATGCGTGCTAAAACCGATAGCGGGCCAACTGAAGTTAACAGCGCCAAACCTGTTGAAATTGAAAATCTATTTCAAATTTTAAGCTTAGTTAGCGATGCAAATATTGTTGAGAAATTTGATACTGCTTATAAAAATTGTGACATTCGATATGGTGATTTAAAAAAGCAGTTAGCTGCCGATGTAGAGGCTTTTGTGTATCCAATACGCCAAAAGGCTAACGATATTTTAAATGACGAAACTTACCTAAAAGAGATAATGGCCAAAGGTGCGGAAAAGGCAAGGATAAGTGCAAGAGAAACAATTAAATTAGTAAGAGCTGCCGTTGGTATTGATTATTGAAATTTAACTTTGTTTACTCATAAGGTTTTTTATTTTTTGCAATAAGTAAGGTTTCATCTTTGCCTAATATTATATAAGTAGATTTTAAAATTGACGCTATGCCTTGTATTAACAGTAATACAAAACCAATTAACAATATAAATTTTAAAACATATAAGGCAGCCAAACCACTTGGCTCTTGTGAGGTTTCGCCTAACTTAAATGATGTATAAGCATACCTAAAACAAACAATTATTGATACTACAGACCAAGGCAGTAGAAACAATAAACCGCCAATTAAATTTACCCAAGCTTTGCCTTTAGGCGACCATTTAGCATAAAACAAATCAACCCTAACGTGCATATTGTGTTTAAGGGCGTAACCGCCAGCAAATAAAAAACTTATTGCAAATAAATAAGTACACAGTTCATTTAGCTTTTGAGAGAAGGTACCAAAACCATAGCGCATTATTACTAATGCAAATATTAACCAAACTAATAGCGTTGTACTCCAAGAAAAAAATTGACCAACCTTTTCGTTTATATTTTCTAATACAATAATGAGTTTATTCATACTTTAATTTGTTTATACTATTTAAGTTAAAGATACTTCTTTTGTGTTGTTTGGCAAATAAAAAACCCAGTAGCTATTGAGCTACTGGGTTTTGTATTATAATATTTTTGTTTTAATTACTTTCTTTTTAAAGAAGTTTGAACTGCTGGAACACCAATTTTTATAGCTCCAAAAGTCATTAATAATAACGCTAAAGTCATTAAACCCCATTGGCTTAAAGTAGGTACTGTTGAAGGCTCATCTCCACAACTATATAGAATAATACCTAAATCACCTGCTAAGCCTATATCACTAAAGCTTGTCCAGTCGGTAAAGCCAGCACCAAAATAATCTATAGGATCAATTAGCTGTGCTTCAGCCCCTGTTTGACCTGGGATTGCTGCACTTTGTACCCAATTCCATCTTCCACTACCATTTACCTCTACAGAAATCCAATAAGTTCCCATACCTAATGTGCAAGGTGAAGAAAATTGAACGCCTACATCAGCACCGCTAATACCACCAATACTTGAAGGCACTTCAGTATAAGAACATACCGCAGGTCCAATCATTCCGCCTGCATCAGTATAAACAGTTACGGTAACATCTGTAACTGTGCCAGCACCAGCTGAAAAGAAACCATAAGCAAGAATACCATCCAGCGTAGTTCCACCAGAACCTACCACAAAATCATCAGCACAAATTGCCCCTAAAGGATCTCCAGCATCGTCAACAGTAGAAGACACTACAGCATTACCAAGAGGATCTTCACCAGAATTAAAAAGCTCTTCAGCATCAACTCCACTATCACAACTAACCGTAGGTGGTGGTGGTACAAATACTGTTGCGTCTATTGATTCATCTAAATAAAATGAATTTATGCCAGCTGGATCGTCGCCAAAAGTATCGCCATAGCCATCAATTAAAATAGCAACAGGGTCGTTAGGTGCCCAACCTGCTGGGTAAGGTATTGTTATGGTTACTACAACTGGCGAGGCAGGAAAATCACCAAAGGTAGATGGTGCTGTACCTTCAAAAGCACAACCAGACCCTACAGATCCCCAAGCACCAGTTGCTGCACCTTCAATACAGTAATCTACACCCTCAATGGTAACTACAAAGCCATCTCCATATTCTCCTGTAGTACTCGCCCAACCAATATTTACAGTTATGTCTAAGCCAGTTCCATTATCTACATAAGTTGCTGTTGATGTTCCATCTGGAAAAAGATCTGCGTTTACAAATAAGGAAGCAGACATTAAAATTGCAATTGTTAAAAATATATTTTTCATATTATTGTTTTTTTTTAAAATTAACCTAATTCAGCTAATTTGGCGTTAATTTGATTGATCAATGCTTGCTTTTCGGTTGCCGTTAAAGTTGTACTTGCGTTAACTGCATCTCTTCTTGCCAATAAAGCATTTCTTACTTCAATATTATTGGGCTGATGAATTTTGACAGCTGAACTACCGTTAGCATTAATGTACTTGTTTGCTTGAAACGATTCTGCTTTTTTTGCACTCTTCTGAGCTAATGCATCATTTGACAAAAAACAAACTGCAATAACAGAGAAAAATAAAATGAATAATTTTTTCATGTTGTAAATATTTATTAAGATTAATTTAATTTTTAATAGTCTGAGAATAAAGGTTTTATATTTTGTATTAAATTTATAATATAAAATTACAAAAATTTGTGTGTTAAATGAAAAAAAAACGAGAAAATGATAACTTTTTAGATTGTTTGGCTAATACCAACATTAGCGTTATTTGTATTTTATTGCAAATGATATTGGTTTATGTTAATTAAAATACTTGCAAAAACAAGTTATAAGGCTGCTTCTTGCAAACAATAGGAGTTCCATTTTTTTTGATCTTCATAGGATTCTCTTACATAAATTGGTTCATAATAATATTGTATTTTAGCCAAAAAACAATTACAAAATTTTATTTGATCGTAATTCTCCAGCTTTTCAAACATCGATTCGCAATAACGTTGTTGAAAATCCATTTGGTCTTTAGTCCAGCCATCTTTTGAAACAACTGTTATCCCTTTTCCTGCTTTTGGTAGGCCATTGGGTAAATATTCTAATTGTATTTGTTCTGTTTCTGTATCGCCATTAACACTATTGTTTGAAGGTTGGGTTTGGCAAGCTGTTACTAATATGCTAACAAAAATTAAAGATACTATTATTCTATTCATTTTATAAAAAGGTATATTATTATAATAGTTTAGACATGTTTGGTTCTGGCACAACTGCTAATACTTCTTCATTAACTATACTTTCAAATTGCTTAAAATTCTTTTTAAACTGAAGTGCTAATTCATTTGCTTTTAAATAATACGCTTTATCGTTTTTCCAGGTTTCGCGTGGGCTTAGTATTTGTTGCGGCACATTAGGGCAGGCAGTAGGTATATCAATTTTAAAAACAGAATGAGTTCTATAGCCTACATTACTTAGTGTACCACTCAATACACCATTTATCATAGCTCTTGTATATTTAAGTTCTACACGTTTACCTATACCAAAAGCACCACCAGTCCAACCTGTGTTAATTAACCAAACATTGGTTTTTTGTTCTCTTAGTTTTACACCTAACATTTCTGCATATTTTACGGGGCTTAGTGGCAAAAATGGTGCGCCATAACAAGGGCTAAAAACCGAAACAGGATCTTTAATACCGGCCTCTGTACCTGCTACTTTTGCTGTATAACCCGACAAAAAATGGAACATTGCCGATGCTACAGATAGTTTTGAAATTAAAGGTAAAACACCGTGTGCATCGCAAGTTAAAAAGAAAATATTTTTTGGTATACCACCTAAAGAGGGGTCTAACCTGTTATCAATATGATATAGCGGATAGGCGGTTCTGGTATTTTGGGTTACTTCTGTATTTTTATAATCAACATCTCGTTTACCGGGTAAAAACCGAGTGTTTTCTACTATAGCACCAAATTTAATGGCATTATAAATTTCTGGTTCTTTTTCTTTTTCTAAATCAATTACTTTGGCGTAGCAGCCTCCTTCAAAATTAAATACGGATGTTTTTGACCAGCCGTGTTCATCATCACCTATCAGTTTTCTGCTTGCATCTGCACTTAATGTTGTTTTACCTGTACCTGATAGTCCGAAAAATAAAGCAGTATCAAAATTTTCGCCCACATTGGCAGAGCAATGCATTGAAAGCACGTTATGCTCTAATGGAAGCATATAGTTTAGCACACTAAATATACTTTTTTTCATTTCACCAGCATAGCCGGTTCCTCCTATTAAAACTACCTTTTCTGTTAAATTAACGATAACAAAGTTTTTGTTTGAAGTACCATCAACATTAGGGTCTGCCAAAAATTCTGGAATACAAATTACTGTAAATTGAGGATCAAAATCTTTTAGTTTATATTCTTCTGGGCGAATAAACATATTATAGCAGAATAAGTTTTGCCACGCTTGCGAATTGATAAATCTTACTCTTATTCTATATGTTTTATCGGCTCCAGCGTAGCCATCTCTAACGTATAATTTCTTTTCGGTTAGGTAGTTTTTCATTTTATCAAACAATTGCTGATAATATTGTGGTGCAATAGCTTGGTTTATTTCTCCCCAATCTATTGTTTCTGCTGTTAATTCATCTTTTACTATAAATCGATCTTTAGGGCTACGACCTGTAAATTGACCAGTATCGCACATTAAGGCGCCAGCATTAGTTAAAACACCTTCTTTATTAAATAATGCTTCTTCAATAAGCTCCGAAGGACTTAAATTGATTTTTACATCATTTGAAGATAGTATTTCTTTTATGGTGGAGTTTTTTAAACTCTCGGTTTGATATGGATTTTGTAAATCTTGAGAAATCACAATATTAAGATTAGTTTAAGACTGCAAAAGTAAGGATTACTTATGCAAAAAAAAAGTGATCAAAAATTGAATTGATCACCTTAAAATTTTTTAAGTGTAAAATATTAGAAGTGTTAATCTTTGATGAAACGTTTTGTTACTACTTTTGTATTATTGGTAACTGAAACAAAGTAGATACCAGAAACTAAATTTTTAACATTTAACTTATACAAATCGCTTCCACGTTCAGCTTCATAAGTTTCTTTTAAAATTGATCTACCTATTACATCAAAAATTTCAAACACCGTTTCTTCACCAGCATTTTGCAAAGTAATTTCTAAATTGTTAATTGCAGGAACAGGCAAAATAGATATGATACCAAATTCAGTTGATTCGGCTCTTGTCAGTTCGATATTGGCAATTTCTATTGTTGTACCGTCAAAATCTGTTTGAATTAATTTATAATAAGTTGTTCCACCAGAAGCTGCGCGATGCATGTATTGATAACTCGACGTTTTGGTATTAGTACCACTACCTTCAATTGTTGTTACTGTTTGGTAATCAATACCATTAGTGGAACTTTCTATTGTAAAAAAATCATTATTAATTTCTGTAGCAGTAACCCATTTTAGCAGATTACCAGAAGGTAAAGCTTCTCCGTTAAATGAAATTAGTTCAATTGGTAATGGATTTGCACACGAGACAACAAATAATTCTGATTTGATATCGCAGGCATTATCATCGGTAATTAAAAATGAATACATAGCGCCATTGGGTAAGTAATCACTTGTAAAGGTTTCACCAGCGGCAATAGTACCATTAAAATAATTTGAAACAACATTGTAAGAAGTATTGTCGTCTAACTGTGGTAATCCTCCTTCAAGGTCAAGGGTAAAGCTATATCCTGTATCTTCATCGCAAGTTGGCGTATGGTTAATTTCAATTGGTTCTAACAGGTTTATTTTAACTGTATTAGATACTACCAAACAAGGGTCTTCATAATCAGCATTACCGTTTTGTGAAGAAGTAGCAGCTACAACGGCTGTTGCCCAATAATTACCTGTTAATTCTTCTGTATTTTCAATATCTCTGCCTAATGCAAAAATATCTTCTTCATTTAAAGGCAAATCGGCTAAACCAATATTAGGGCCTGCACTATGTATTAAAAAAAATAGTGATTGATAAGTACCAAGCACGGTGCCAGTATTTCTTAGTTGCAATCTGTCTCCTTCACAAACATTTACTTCGGGTTGTGTATAATCATTTACACCAATTAAACCTGCATTTGAATTACAAGGTAAACAACGTGGTGTATATAATTTTTTAACAACAACACAACCTTCATTATTACCTTCGGTTTGGTTTAACAAAAATTCGAAACCAGAATGTGTTGGGTAATCTGTATATGTATAAGAGCCAGATTGCAAATCGGTAAAACTATCTAATCCGTCGGTGCCATTGTAAGTACCTTCGCCTTCAATGGTTAAAACTACGGTTACCTTATTATCTTCTTCACAAACGTAACTTACATCAAAAACCTCTAACTCACATAAATTTTCAATTTGCTCGCCTACACATTCGCAACTGCTGTTGTAAATATCGTTAATTGTTAAAACAGAATTATCGTCGCATCGTTGGCCAGGAAATGCAGTTCCACCACATTCGCCGTTACAATCATTACCTATGCAAGATCCATCTTCTACTGTAGCATCGGGATTGTAGTTACAGTACAATGGGTCGGTACATCCTAAAACTCCACCAACGGGAGTTCCTTTGCATGAGCAGTCTTCTCCATAAACATCATTTTCAGTTACTGTGTTTCCATCGTCACAAGCGGTGCCTGTTATTGCTGAACCACCACAGGCTCCATTACAATCATTAAATAAACAAGAACCGTTATCTTCTGTAGCATCTGCATCATAATTACAAGCATCTGCATCTGTACAACCTTCAGTAGCTGCTACTGTGCTGCCTGCGCAATTGCAGTCTTCTCCGTAAACATCATTTTCAGTACCTGCATCTCCATCATCACAGGCACTTCCTGCAACTGCCGAGCCACCACATTCGCCATTACAATCGTTAAATGAACAAGAGTTATCCTCCTCACAAGCATCAGGGTTGTAGTTACACGCGTTTTCATTTGTGCAGCCTAATATACCGCTACATTCTACTATTTGTTCTGGTAAAGTAATACTAATTGCACAAGGATTGTTTTGTTCGTTTCCATCTCCATCAATATAAGTAGTAAACTTTGTGTACGTGTATTCTGGAAATACTCCATCAACTTTGGGGCAACTATTTAATCCAGAAGTTCCTAAATTTTCTATTGTTTCGCATAGTTCTCCATTTGAAGCAGTTACTTCTACGGTTGCTGTTACATTACCATCGCATGCTGGTGCTTGCGTAACAACTGCCGACCAGTTTGAATTGGGAAATACACTTACCGTTATAGGGTTTAAACCTGCAATACCTAATAAAGGCACTAAGGTATTTAAATTATCACCTGCCATCATTAATGGAAGCGGACTTGATAAGTTTAAATCATAAGCAATCAAATTACTGTCGCAGCTTGGGTCGTTATAAAAAACGGTCATAATTTCGAGTGATAAGTCAAAAACATCACAAGCAGAAGAGCCAGCCGGAATTGTAGCAGTAAAGCATATTTGCCCAGATGCATTTTCATCAATTGCAGTTCCACTTTTATATATTGATTCTAATTGTACCGATGAAGGCGCTCCTCCTAAAAGTAAATTGTAATTAAATTCAATTAAGCTTGCATCAAAAGTGGTCTCATCTACATTTAAATCGAAACATAAGGCTAACTCATCATCTACACACAATGCATCTGGTAATGATGGTAAATTATCATCGTTGAGGAATACAGTAGCGCAAGATTGAGCTATTACATCTGAAATATATGTGAAACAAAAAAGTATGAGAATGAAGGTCAAAAATCGACTATTCATGGTATAAAATATGATTTTAAAATTTGTGCGAATATAAACCCTACATCGCTATTTTTACAATTTATCAACCTTTTATTAAAATTAAGATATTAACAGTTTATTAATTGAGAAAATACGGAAATAATTACACCTTTATAAAGTTTTGATGAAAAAAATAATTCGTTATGATTTTCTTTAACTAACTTTATACAACTATTGTTATAAATTTATCGTCTAATAACTTGAAACATATTAATGTATTGAAAACATTTATTTCGAAATATATAAACACACATAAATTTTGTGATGATTTCAAACTTGCTTTGATAGCACTTTTTATAGGCTGTATGCTTAGCTTTAAATGCTACAGCCAACAAAGTTGTGTGTTTTTGGAGTATGAAGATGTAGTATGTAGTAATGAACCTATTCAATTTGCATTAAAAACAAAAGGTTCTTGCATTGCAAATACTATTGTAT
>Ga0114957_1004700_pt1 | contig 11627 bp, 12 predicted proteins | sample BantaG_FD_87175 | JGI IMG/M metagenome (GOLD analysis project Ga0114957, IMG submission 87175) | Marine algal microbial communities from Bantry Bay, Ireland - BantryBay_4 metaG | ecosystem: Host-associated > Algae > Red algae > Unclassified | place: Bantry Bay, Ireland | collected 2014-11-21 | reverse complement strand
GGGCGGGCGGCGGCGGCGGCGGCGGCGGCGGCGACGGCGGCGACGGCGGCTACGTGTGGGCACTCGGCGGCAACCGCACCGCACCCGTCACGTACACGGGCGGATGGCCGCGGGGGGAGGCGCCCCGCCCGGGCGAGGGCGCCGGCGACTGCGTCACGGCCGACCGGCGGGGCGTCGGCGGCGCGTGGGCGCCGACGCCCTGCACGACCGCAGCCGTGTACGTGTGCGAGCTCCCCGGTGGAGCGGCGGCGGCGCTACCGTCAGTGTGTGGCGACGGCGGCGTCACGGTGATTGGCGACGCGCCCGTGGCGCAGACGGTCAACCCGCCGGTGGCGCGGTGCCCCGTGGCGGCGGCGGGCCCGCCAACGTGCGCGGCCGTGCCCGAGCGCCAGCGCCGCCCGTTTTGTCCGCTTGGCGCCCCGGGGGATGATTGTGCCGACCGCTGCTGCGCCGGCTGCACCTGCACCCTTGCGTCATCAAAGGGGGACCCTCGTGAGGGCGGGGGGGGGGGAGGAGAGGAGGGCGGCGGGCTCGGCCCCGCCGCGATTGCCGGGGTGGTGGTTGGGGGCCTGGTCGGCGCGGCGATCGTGGCCGCCCTCGGCTGGTTTTTGATGCCATGGATCCGCCGGTGCGTGGGGGGGGGCGGCGCGGACAACGCCGCCAAGCCCCTGAGCATCGCGTCGGAGGGATCGGCAGAGGGGGGGGTCAGCGGCGGCATGGACGGAGAGCCCCGCGGCGTGTCCGTGCCAGACACTTGGGACACGTAGGGAGAGGGGCGGGGATGGCTGGGGCGTGGACTGAACACAAGAGCTGACAGTCAGACAGAAGGAACGCTCCCGCCGCCGCTGAGCCTCGCGGCCAAGGCAGGGCGCAGCGGGGCTGGACGCTGCGGCTGCCGCGGTGGAACGAGCAACATGCTCGGGGATATTGCTTGTCGCGGTGGGGCGAGCAACATGCTCGCCCCACCGCGACGAGCGATATCCCCCGCTGCACTGGGCTTTTGCCACCTTCGTGATGAAGTGATGAAGGTGGCAACAACCCAGTGCTGCTGGGGATATCGCTGACTTCCTACTTTTGGCCCATTTTTTCGATGTTCAAAATGAGCCACATAGTCTGACACTGTGTCTCAGCCATCCACCCAGCGGAATCCATTGGATTGACGAATGGGCAGCTGACCTTTCTGATTTCAATAATGTCGGCCAAAATTTGGAAGGCAGAAATGTTGCAACATGTGACATATTCCAAGTCGAAACATGTTTGGTGACAAGATAAGTAGTCCCGTGTGGCAGGGGAGCTGAAAAGTTGGGTGCTCAGACTGCGGAGGAACGGAAGGAGTGGGCGGAGCTACCAGAACAACAGCCTGTGACAGCAGGTCGGCAGTTGGTGAATGCGGAGGAATGGGGTAGGGCGGCCGGTGGGGCTGGTGGCCACCGTTGGGGCACACGACTGGCCACCCCTTCAGCGGCGAGCGGCCGCCTCGTTGAAGATGGCGCTGGCGCGGCGGGCGGTCTGGCAAGCGGCGGGCGGCTCGAACCGCCCTTAGCGTAGCAGCGGTCGCCAGCGATGCAAGGCAGATGGTGGCGCCCCTTCTGCGCCTGCTGTCGCTCTGGCCACGCTGCCAGGTGCGGACACATACCCATCATGAAGTGGTTGTGCCCCCCTGGCAAGCCTGGGCTGACGCAGTCGCCGCAGGCGCCTGCCACCTACTGTCGCGTGCCGCAGGCAGCTGCCTCCTGCAGATACAGCTATTACTCGGAGTTGCATTCGTCACGCGAGTGCCACGACCGCGCGCTGACAGTCCCCAACAGAGTTTAGCCGTCACGCTGCGGGGGTCCTGTACCGATACGCACCACTCCCTCCACTGTGGGAAACGGACGGCAGACCGCTCCTTCCACTCCGCGGCCAACCATACGATTGTAGTGCCTGCAGGCGTCACTGATGTCGGCATCCGGGCCTTCACCTGTTTGCGGAGCAGCTACACTTCGCATGGGCGCTGACCTGTCAAGGCGCCGATACGATGTCGGTGTGCCTCATGAAATGCCATAGTGTGCTTTCTTTCGCGACAGTGGGGTCGACGAGGGATGGGCCAACGTTGTGCCAGGCGGAGCACCTTCCTATGTCTCCTTTGGTCGCAGACAGTCGCCCACCTCAGACAGGCAGCTACAGCTGGCTGGCCAACGGAGGCAGTGGTTTCCCAGCTGGCAGATATTTCCGAGGCCGACCCCGTCACACAGTCGTGGGCCAGCTTCCACTTGGAAATAGCCGCATGCAGGGCTCGTCGACAGACCCATACAACGCGTGAAGGTATGATAGCGACTCGCCTCCGCAGAGACGAGAAACGCACATTGTGTAAGTCCTCAACAGCAATTCATTGCTGTGCACTGGTGGAAGAGCTCAGATTTTTTCGTCTCTATCAGACCTCCAGGTGGCGGCACCAGCGAGGACCCTGCATGACGTGCTGCACGTTGATGAACTCTTTTCGTCCATCATGTGTACTCTCATGTAGCGGCGAGGCAACCGAGATAGGAAAATCTGGCGATCTCCGCACTCACTGGACCACTCAGCTTGCGGCAACAGCGAGCGTTACACCACCAAGCAACAATGTCTTCGTACTCGAGAGCCCGGCTTGGAGAAACAGCCACAGCTTTCATGTCACGGATATGTGCCACCGAGGTCCTCACGTGCGCTGCGAGGTCCACGAGGTGCGAATCTCCCCCTGCAGGTGCCTCGCTGGGCGTCGAAATATGGATGCAAAGACGCAACTTGTGAGGAATCGTTTGCGCCTCGCTCGCGCTTTTTGCACCTCTATGGAGGCGTATTTCAGCCACACGCGCGAAGATGACGCCGCGGCGGCCTCTGGTGCCTCTGTCGGGTGTGAGTTAAACCAAGGGGGGGGATGTGCCCCTGGCCGGAAACAGAAATTCGCAGTGCTAAGGAAGAGCCAGCAGGGCCCGGGTCGCCTCGTGACCGACACCTGGGGTGTGGTGGCGGTCGCTGACGACCTGTCCCCGCCCAGCGTGCGGCCAGATTGGTTGGATGGCAGATTTTTAGTGCAACGTAAGCAACGAGTACGGACGCCACGTTGGCAACTGGGCGCTCGGCCACCCCTGCAGGTCCACAGGCCGCCTCCATCGTTGTCATCTCTTGCGCATTCGCAGCGGTTCCACCCCTCCAGCGGAGCCTTCGACGGCGCGCGGCGCGCAAGCGGCGCCGACCCCTCCGTTCCTGCGAGGTGGGGGGACCCTGCAATCCGTTTCAGCCACAGGAACCGCCAATCCGTGACGTTCGTCAGGTGCGGAGCGGTGCAAAAAGCGACCACCTCTCGCTCGTGAAGGCCCCGCGGCCGAGGCCGCGCTGGCCAGCAGTGTCGCCACGAAAGAGTGTGGCCCCGCCAGCACCCCGTTTTTTTGAAGTTTCACGGCGGAACCGGTCGCCAATATGCTCTCGCCGCCTTCCACTCCGCCCCGACAACCCCCTCAGCGCGGTTGTCGACGGGGGAGTGGCCGCGTTGGCCCCCACAGACGCCGGAGGTGGGCCTGTGGCAGCCAGCTGGGGAGCCGCCCACAGACACACTGGGCGGGAGGGGTCGGTGGGAGGGGGGCGGCGCTGGGACAGTGGCTCCGTTTTGCAACGCCCCTCGAAGGGGGTGCCGCTGTTTGGCCAGACGCGTCGGTGTTGGCCCAGTGCCGCTGTTTTGACGGCGCTGGTTTTTTTGGGCCAGCCCCCACAGGCGCCCCCCGGTCCACGCTCCTGGGCGGGTGCGTGCTCGTGCTTTGCGCGCACGTGTCGTTGGGGACGTCCCAGTGGCCCGCCATCGCTGCGCAGATATAAACAGTCTGGTCGCGCCTGTCTCTGTAGCGGCACTACCGCTTCGTTGTACGGTCGCCACTTCCCTGTTCCCTATCCTTCCCCTCCTTCCATCCCTGGTGACGCGGGCGTGCCGCGCTCGCGCGCGCACACCTGCCTTGCGTTCCCGTCGACGTTGCCCTGTCCTCCTTTCCCCCTCCTACCTCCGTCGCCGTCCCGCGTCCCCCCTTTTTTTGATTTGACGAGTCTCCCGCACGGTCGCGGGGATGATGCACTTGCGGGAACGGGACACTGTGCGGGATGCGGTCATGGCGGGAGAAGCTGTGACCCCCTCCGAGCCGCGGACGGCGTTCATGGCGTCGTCGCCCGTCTCCGTCCGGTTTGTGTCGGACGTGCGTCTGTTGAAGCAGCGGCACCGGCCACGACCCAGCGAGTACCACTGGGAGAGTGACGACGGATTGTTGGGCTCGTCGCCCATGTCTGTCTCCCCGTCGGGCTCGCCTTCGTCCTCGTCGTGGACGATGCGCGCGCGATTTTGGCCCGCCTCACACTCGGGCGGCCGGTACCGGTCCGGGTCGACTGTGGCGACTTTGCCGCCGTCGGCGTCGAGCGTGTTGGAAGAGCGTCCAACCGCTGACCGCTTCGCGGAGCTTGTCCCGATGGGCTCGTCCATGCCCGACGTTCTTGGCGAGGATCTTGTAAGCGGTGTCAAGGGCGTACCGCTGCTCCCGGTGGCGCCCGAGCTGCCCCGCATGGACGCCGACAGCGCATCGCAGCTGGCGGCGGCCGTGCGGCAACTGGACTCTGCCATGTACGCGTATCTGGGACCTATTGCACGCAACAAGGTCGTCCGCGCGTTGGAGATGGCGCAGACGCTTTCGGTGCAGACGCAGACGACGCGGCTGGTGGAGAACGTGTCCGTCGCGGCCATCGTAGCTGATTTGCAGTGGGACGTGGACACTGTCATTGCGGCGGTCCTGCGTGGCCTGGTCGCGTCTCCGTCACTGATGTTTGCGGGGGTAGGTTCGGACGACACCCTCTCGTCGTACGTGGCATCGTCTGGTCTGTCGGAGGCAGACGTGGAGGCCAACGTGGGTGGTGACGTGCTCCTCATCCTGCGGCAAAATCACATTGTCGACAACGTTGTTGAGGTGACCAAGGATTCAGTCATGAGTGAGGCAAACTTTGCGACCCTGCGGCAGCTGATCCTGGCGACGGCCACGGACGTGCGGGCGGTGGCGCTGCAGCTGGCCACAGCCGTAGTCGCTGCACGGCGGATGGCGTCTGCGGGCGTGCCCTGCGAGGACCCGGACGATGTGGGCCACGCGGATGCGACGCGCACCCTCAGCCTGTATGCGCCGCTGGCCAACCAGCTGGGTGTGTGGGCCGTGCAGACGGAGCTGGAAGAGCTGGGCTTTGAGGCCCTGTACCCAGAGGAGTGCGCGCGTGTTCGGGAGCTGATCGGAGCCCGGATGGACGAATGCGCAGCTACGCTGGATGAGACGAAGCGGGAGCTTGAGCGGACATTGTCCCGCTCCCCTGCGGTCCGGCGGTCGGCGCGGTCGGTGCGGATTCGGGGCCGTGTGAAGGGCATATTCTCCTTGGCCCGCAAGATGACCCGGTCCGGCAAGTCGCTGGATGACATTCACGACCTGCTCGCCTTGCGCGTCATTGTGCAGCCTCGGGCGGCCGGGGACGATGATGAGGCGGCTGCGTGCTACGACGTGATGGCCGCCGTGGAGGACGCGTGGTCGGTGATCGAGTCGCGCTCTAAGGACTACTTGGCCAACCCCAAGCCCAATGGGTACCGCTCGCTGCACACGACTGTGCGATCGTCCTCTGGCACGCCGCTTGAAGTGCAGGTGCGCACGGAGAAGATGCACGTGCTAGCGGAGTATGGTCAGGCGGCGCATTGGATCTACAAGGAGACGGGCTCTTCCGAGCCGACAGCTCTGTTGTCTGTACCGGTCTCTTCCTTTGACGCCTGTGATCGCCCCCCCCTACCTACCACCGACGAGTCGCGAGTTCTCGGCATTCCGCGCCGGCCTTCCCTTCACCACCGGCCGGCCGCCTCTGCGCCTGTCCCCATCCCCAAGGCTGCGCACGCGTCGCCCGTGCAGGAACGCTTTCACTCTGCGGACGTAGCGGGTGCGTCAGCCTGGAGTGGTACGGACACCCTGCACGCGGAGCTCCGCGAGGCGCAGGCGCGGCCGGCGCGCCGTGGCCAGACTAGCAGCGCTGCCGCGTCTGAGGCCGCACTGCTAACGCTCGCGTCTGTTGGCCGCGCCATCCGCGACAGCTGGGTCATTGTGTGTGCGGCAGGCCAGCTGCACCGCCTTGCCGTTGGGTCGACGCTGCTCGACCTGGCGGTGCGGACAGGCGTTGTGGAAGCGGCGACGTTTGCCTCAAAGGGGGTCGTCGCGCTCGTCAACGGTCGCGTCGTGCCGTCGTCGTACCGCTTGCGCATGAACGACAACGTCAGTTTTGTCAGCGGTGACGATCGGAGAACGGCATGCACTGCTGCTACGTCTACGCGGCGGGGAGAGGTGCGCGTCGCTGCTTGAGACGGCTCGACGGCTGCGTGCGTTGGCCGCCCCACCATTGGGGGCTTGCCGCCATGTTGTCCGGGACCACGCGCACGCATCTTCCTCGTTTTGCGCAGGACTACCTGTGGCGAGGCGGTCCCGGACCTCGACGAGCTCCTGTACGTACTTACCCCCTTTTGTGGGCTGTACCGCCGCTGCCGGCAGACGACAGACCATCTTGTCTGCGGCACGACTGCAGCGCGGCGAGACCATCTCCGCGTTGACCGCCCGGCCCTTCCCTTTTGACCTGCAGGCGCTGGACGTCTGTTCTTCCTACTCGGCGGCTCCTTGCCGCTATTCCTGTCGGTTGCGGGTGGTGGGTCACACCCACCCCCGTGCGGACCGGCGACCCCGTCGCGACCTCCCCACGCGCGACCCCTTGTACATAGCCGGCGTCGGTCGCGCGGCGGATGGTGGTGACACAATTTTGAGACGCGTGCCTGCTTCGAAAGCGCCGCGTATCTCTTACTTTATTTTCCCTGCGCGGTGCCTGCGTCAGGCTGTGTCGTTGGGATGAGAGTGAGCATATAAAATAAAAGAATAAAAAAACATGCCAGCAGATGAGCACGATGGCATCCACGTGCACACCCGCTACGATGCGGTGTACATTAGTGTACCATGTGTACTTTTTAGACTATTCTTGCCGCACGCCATTTCTGTTCTCGCGCCTGTCTCTCTTGTCGGTTTTTTTTGTTTTTTTCGTCGGCCCTCTGTAACTCAATGAGACGTCCCTGGTCGAACTCACGGCCTCGGCCATTCACTCCCACCGCGAGGATACCCGTGCACACACATTCAGACCGCACGCGCTCACCAGCACTACGGCACCACTTCTCACCCGACGACCGACCGCGCGCAGTCAGACGCCGCTGCGGGGCCGAACGCGTGCAATAGAGTGAAGCTGACCTCGGCACAACACGTTGACTACACCACAGCAGATAGCAGCAAAAGTCGGCGCGTGCAAGAAAAAGCACGGTGTGCTCTGGACTCACAAAACCACGCTGCAGGCGCTGCCCAGACACATGTACAAGCCGAGATGGTGCCAACAGCAGAGTATGCATGCGCGACGGCAGTGACACGGTTGGCACAACACATCCAAGTATGCAGTGCGCGACGCCAGTGACACGATTGGCACCACACATCCAAAGAGCACACGAACAACAGAATACAGTACCTAGGAGCTCGCCGTTCACACACAAGAAAAAAACCAAAAGCAACCAGCCAGACTGCCCACCCCTCGCCGCCCGCTCCCCCCTCCCATCCCATCTCTGCTGCGGTTCGCCTACTCCTTGCGCGGGCGACGGTCCTTGTTACCCCCCTTCTTGCGGTCGTCGGTCGGCGCCGACGAGCGGGCGTCAAAGGTCAATACGTTAAAGATGGACGAGAGGAACTCAGTGTCCTTGTCCGTCGTCGTGTCCACCGCCGAGCGGCGGTTGAAGAAGCGCGGCTTGGACTTCTTAAATGTCCGCCCGTTCGCGCGGTTGCGCGCCCGCTTTTCCAGCTTAAGGTTGCGGCGGCAGCGCATCGCCACGTCGCCACCAAAGAGCGGCGCGCCAACGACAACCACGGGTGCGGCGGTCACGGGGGGCAGCACGGGGGCGCCGCAGATCGCGGCGGCGGAGGGGCGCGCCACGACGGCGGCGCCGCGGAAGGCAGAGCCGGCAACGGGCACAAAGGCCGGCGCCCGGTGGACGGCGGGGGTGTTCATGGTGGTGGGGTGGGCGGAAAGGGGAGTGGTGGAAGAGCAAGGAGTTGTGTGGGGGGAGAAAGGTGGAGGGGGGAGGGATATAGGGGGGGGAACGAGCAGCGTAGTGCAGCTCGAGGGGGCGGGACGGCGGGGTGGCGGCAGGGGACGAGGTCAGGGGGACGAGCACTTGCCTACACGCGCGAGCTGCGGCGGCGGTTGAGCTTTGCGACGCCGCCAAGCCGCAATCTCGTCCGTTGGATGGTAAATTGAGGACAACGCCGTGGAAAGTCCAAGACGGAGGTCCATTTATATTATTAAGTATAGTAGCTCCCCTTGATATGGTGCGCGCAAACGCACCTGGCTGTCGAGATTCGCCGAGGTCCACCTCGCTCGGGCAGCCAGCCCAGGCACCCAGCCCTTCTCCCCAACGCTCCTCGATCCTCGCCGCGCCGTGGCAGGGGCATCACGCTCGCCCCGCTCGCCCCGCTCGCCCCGCCGTGGCAGCGGCGTCACGCTCGCACCGTCGCCGCCCATTTTAAGACCTCTTCGCTGGCGCCACTGGCGACGTGGTGCTTGGTCTGCCTCCCACTTCTCTAGCTGCTGCGCTGTTGCAGATATCCGCTCTGCTGGCCTCCACGCTCGCCCAGGTGCCTGCGCCTCTGACCGTTGCACCGACGCGGACGCCCCCTGCTTCACTGACCTGCCTGCCACCCCACGCGATGGCCATGATGGCATTCTGTGGGCCGACGTCGGCTGCTGTTCGGCCTGCCGCTGGCACGCCCGTCGGTCGCGTTCGCCGTCGGCCAGCGTCAACCTTTGTCGCGCCGGCACCCACGCCGGCGCGGCTGACCGTCACGCGGCCGCCGGCGCGGCGCGGCGGCCACCCGCACATGGCCGCGTCGGATGACACGGCCGCGCCAGCGGCGGCCGTCGGCAGCGGCGACCCGAAGGTCGCTGCCGCCGCCAGCCCCGCTGGCGGCAATGGCGCCGTCGCCGCCAATGGCGACGCCGCCAACGATGTCGAGGAGGAGGAGGAGGAGAATGTCGACTTCGGGGTCATGTCCGCCCCCACCGAAGCCGACGCTGCACTCCTCACCGCCGCCATGGAGGGCGACATGGACGCGGTCGACGCCGCCCTCGCGGCCGGTGGCAGCCCCGACGCGGCCGACTCCAACGGCCGCACCGCCCTCCACATTGCGGCCGCCAATGGCATGCGACCGTCCATCGCGGCGCTGCTTGAGCGGGGCGGCAACGTCAACGCGGCGGACCACGACGGGCTGACGCCCCTCCACATGGCCACGGGCTACCAGCGCCCCGACACGGTGCGCGCGCTGTTGGCGGCGGGGGCGGACCCAGACGCCCGCTCCCACGTCGGCGACATGGCGGTGGAGCTCGCGGAGAAGGTGGTCGGCGTGACGCCCGAAAAGGTGTTTTGGCGAACGAACCCAAAGTACGAGACGGCCGTGGAGGTGCTCAACATCCTCGATGAACTGTACGAGTTTTACGACGAGGAGGGGGAGGGGGAGGGGGAGGGGGCGTCCACGCCGACCGACGGGAATGGTGACGGCGACGCGGCGGCGGCGGTTAAGACGACGGTGCGGAAGCGCGTGCGCGCCGACGCGGGGGGGGAGGAGGTGCCGGCGACGGCCGCCAAGACGGCGGCGCCAGCGGCCGTTGGGGACGTGCAGACGACCGTGCGGGTGCGCAAGCCGCAACAGGAGTGAGCGGCGGGTGGCGAGGCGGTGCCGAGACGTGTGCAGGCTGCAGACGGCGGGTGGGCGGGCGGACGCAGCGACATGCACGATGTCGTGGCGTGGCGTGGATGCGCATCGCAGCAGCCTTGTGGCCAGTCGGTGGCGGGGGTGGCGGTCATCAGGGACAAGGGTGCGTGTCACTACAGCAGGGGGGCTTGTCGGTGACCGAGGGGCGGTGCGGTGCTTACTCTATTTGGGGTCACTTCTTGGCACGCGGGCGGTTGTGGATGGCAATGGGTGGTGAGGAGATCCCGTGTCGGTACCGCGCAGGGTCTTTGTAGCCACTTGGGGGGGGGAAGTGTGGCTGGTTTGTCCGGCGTTTGTTCTTTCTTCTGTTGCGTTTGATTCTTTTCTTGTGCGTGAAGGGTGCTCGTTGTTGACGATACCCGTTTGAACGCTTGAGTCTCGAAAATGTAGAAACGCTTGAGTCTCGAAAAGGTAGATGCATGCGCTGCTGCGCGTCGGCACACGCCCGTGCGTTTTTTGTGGCGTGGAAACGGTTTGCTTTTAATCAGTCAACGCGGCTTTCGCGCAGCACTCGCCAAACTCACCACCCTTTGTTCAACAAGGATCAACAATGAGAACCATAATGGGCGCCCGGCCGCTGCTCCGAGAAGCAAGCATATGTACAGGACGAGCACCCCACAGCGACACAGCATACGTTCACGATCCCGTGAACGACAGGCTCCACTGCTCCAGAATCAAGCACCAAAGGCCAGAGCGTTTCGCGATGCTCCACTACACAACAAACGACGCAACCGCCACTCTCAGCGGACCGACCAATGACACCCACCAGGTGCCATCGGGGCACCTCTGCTGAAATTCCCAACTGATCGTGCACAACCGCACGAGAAGACCCAAACTTAGATGGCGCCCGCGCGGATGAGCATGCGCGACAGCTTCTCCGCCTCGGCACTCTTGCGCGCCTCCCGCAGGGGCGTCGTCTTACCGCCGTCCGCCACGCGGCCCGACGCGGAGCCCTTGGTGTTGACGTCCGCGCCGCACTCGACGAGCGCAGTCAGCGCGTCGGCGTTGCCACACGCGGCCGCCCACAGCAGGGGCGTCCACTCCACCACATTCTTGGCGTCGACCGCCGCGCCGAGGCCAACGAGCGTGCGGATGGTGTCGGCGTGGTTGTCAATCGCCGCCAAATGCAGGGCCGTGTGGCGGTACCCCTTGTTGACCGCATTCACGTCCAAGCCCCGGCTGACGAGCAGGTCGACGAGGCCCGGGTAGCCCTTGCGGGCGGCCAAGTGGAGGAGCGTCTCCCCATACGGCGACACAATGCTTGCGTCGGCGCCCGACACGAGGAGCAGCTTGGCCACCCCCGCGTGGCCCGTCACGCGCGCCTTGACCTCCATCTGCGGCGGCGCCTTTTTGGCATTCTTGCCCGTCAAGCCCGGGAAGCCCGGCGGCGGCGGCGGCCGTGGTTTGGTCGTCGGCAGGTTGTCAAACGCGTACATGAGCGCCGTGTGCCCAGTATTGGCCGCAGCATTCACGTCTGCACCAGCGGCAAGGAGCGCCTTGGCAATCGCCACGTTGCCCTCCGACGCGGCCCACATGAGCGCCGTCATGCGGCTGTCCCCTTGCGTCGACGCATAGTTGGCCGACACGCCCGCCTCGAGGGCGGCAGCCACCGCCGCCTCGTCGCAGAGCATGGCGGCGCGGACCATGGCCTCCTCGGGCGTGCGTTGTGGGGGGGGGGGGGGGGGGCCCCCCCCCCCCCCCACCCCCCGCGTCGCCGCCCGGGGGGGGGGGGCCCACCAACGGGGGGCGGGGGGGGCGGGGGGGGGGGGG
>Ga0114957_1004696_pt1 | contig 11632 bp, 10 predicted proteins | sample BantaG_FD_87175 | JGI IMG/M metagenome (GOLD analysis project Ga0114957, IMG submission 87175) | Marine algal microbial communities from Bantry Bay, Ireland - BantryBay_4 metaG | ecosystem: Host-associated > Algae > Red algae > Unclassified | place: Bantry Bay, Ireland | collected 2014-11-21 | reverse complement strand
CGCTCATTGAAGAGTTGCAACTGCAATTTCTTAGGTGGATTTTTAAAAAATAACAATTCATTTACATCTTTGGGCAAAGGGATATTTTCGTAGCCTTCTTCCACTAAAAATTTTTGCAGCATGACGAACGCACCTTTAACTGTCGTACCAGTAAAAGAAGTTTTATATTCCCAACCATCGGATTCGCCTCCAAGATACTCTTCGCCTGCTTTTGGAAAATTTGTTCGTAGCATTTTTTTTAACGGTTAATTGTGAACGGTGAATAGTTAACAAGTATATTTTCTTCGAAAATATTTAGCAAGGCAAATTTAACTAAAATAGATTTGGTGATTTTCTTTTTTCAAAAAAAAACGTTTTTAAAAATAAAAAAATACCGTAATTTGTTGTTATGAAAAAAATCAATCCTCCAATGAAAACAGCTACATTAGCAGTACTAACTTTTATGTTGTTTTTGACTGCTTGCGAAGACCCCGCAGCAAATAATAACAATACTCCTACAAATCCAATTCCTGATTCTCCTGAAGTTGAAGTTCCTGCTAATTCTTCGGGAATAACTTCTGATGATGGACGCAGACCGCTTTATTTACAAGGGGTTTCGGCTACATCAAATAATGATTTAGTAGAAAATATTTTTGATGGAAAAGATAATACTAGTTGGAAAAGTAAAAAAGGAGCTGCTTCTGACGAAGGGATAATACTCCATTTTCAGAATAAAATTTTTATCCAAAAAATAGAAATTGAAGGTGCTCAAGGAAGTGGGATCGCAATAGTCAATGAAGTGATTTTATATGGAGATGAAGTTCCTTGTGGAAAAGGAAAAATGGGAGAGTCAATTAAAATCGGAGATACTTACTCGTCGTTATTTATTCGTTTTGGGAAAACAAATAACACGACTGAAGTCAAGGTTGAGGACGAAGCAAAGAAAGGAATCGTTCGGAAATTTTCTAAATCTCATTCTATTGGGATTCAAAAAATCACCATGTGGGACGAAGATGGAAAAGAATATAATTTGATTTCGCCTAGAAAAATTGATGGAAAAATCATGGCTTCATCAACGTTGAAACCAACTCCAAAGTATGGTACATTTAATCTTTTTGACAATAAAAAAACAACTGCTTGGGTAGAAGGTGTGGATGGAAATGGTATCAATGAGCAACTTACTTTTGAATTGAGTGAAGCTGCAAATATTGATGCAATTCAAATTTGGAACGGTTATCAACGATCTCCTAATGTTTATAAAACGAATGCTCGACTCAAAGGATTTTCTCTTGGTGAAATAGGAGGGAAGGCTTACGAATATACTTTGCGAGATGATGATGCAGCGCAAAAAATTGATCTTCAAGTTCCTTTGAAAAATAGTTTTGAGTTGAAAATAAATAATGCTTACGATGGAAGTAAATATCAGGATTTGGCGATAAGTGAAATGTTGTTTTTTGAAAATGGAAGACCATTGCAATTAAAAGTGCGAGTAAATTCCACCAATAATGATTTGGCTAAAAAAATAAAAGGAACAAATCTAGCACCACTTCTAGATACTCGGATTGCGAATGAAATGGATTATAGACCTTCTGGTTTTTACTCAGATCGGTCAATTATCTTGCGATCAGATGGAACGTTCTCCATGTACTTAATGGAGAAACTTTATGCGGAAACAGAAGGTGGTGATGCCGAAACTTTTGAATCAATGGCAAATGGAACTTGGGAAATTCAAAGCGCGAATGCAACCAAATCAATCATCAAATTGACTGGAAAGATGGTTGACTTAACTGCTGCTCTTGCGGCACAAAAAGGGAATAATGAGCAGGCCGAAATAGTGCAAGTTTTTACAGATAAATTAACGATTGAAAATAATTTAATTAGAGGAGTGCAGGTTTTAGATGAGATTGTGATTCGTTGATTAATATTCAATGAGAAGGGCTGTTAGCACTCAAAGCGCTAACAGCCCTGTTCAATTTAATATCAAAAAATATTTATTCTGATTTAAAATCAAGCACTTCCATATCGAAAACCAAGTTAGCATTTGCTGGAATAACATCTCCAACAGCTCGATCTCCATAAGCTAATCCAGAAGGTATGATAAATTTTCCTTTTCCTCCTTTACCCAACATACGAACAGCTTCTTGCCATCCTTTGATTACTTGAGCAGGTTTGAATTTAAGCGGCTCATCTCTATCGAAAGAAGAGTCAAATTTTTTACCATTAAGCAAAGTACCTGTATAGTGAGCGGTAACATTAGATTCTGAACTAGGTCTTTCTAATCCTGCTCCCGCTTCTTCGATTACATAATAAATGCCGCTGGAGGTGAAATTGCCTTTAAGTTTATTGGCTTTCGCAAATTTGATGATTTTATTTCGATCAATATCTGCTTGAGTTTGTGGAGATTCAACCATTGATGAATCCAAGTCTTTGGTAGATAGATAATTTTTATCTGTACAAGACATGATCGCCAAGCTGCTAAGAATCACTAAAGCAAAAAGAGTGTTAATTAGTGTTTTCATAAAAATGAATTTTATTTTTAAGTGAAAAAAAAGTCGAATGAAGTTTCGGGATTGGGAATCACAAAGAAAAGCATAATTTATAAATATAAGGAAAGATTATCAAAATTGTTATTGAGTTACTAGCTTATTGAGTTATTTAGATAAGGGTTGTTTTTTCCCAAATTCCCTAACTTTTAATACCGATTAATTCAACTTCAAATTTTAAAACTGTATTTGGAGGAATCAGATTTCCAAAGCCTTCTTTTCCATAACATAATTTTGACGGAATGATAAACATAGCTTTCCCACCTGACTTCATTAATGGAAGTGCTTTTTTCCAACCATCATTCATTCTGCTCAAAGGATAAGTAAATGGTTTTTTTCCAGTCGTCGAATCAAATACTTTTCCATCCAAAAAAGTCCCATGGTAATTCGTGATGATCGTATTTTTAATGGTTGGATGATCTCCAATTCCTTCTTTGATGATCTGATAATAAATGCCATCAGGAGTTGATTCCATATCTAATTTATGATCAATGATATGATTAAGAATCAAGTTGCGATCTATTTCATTTTGGTTGGCAGGCTCCCCATAAAATTCATCCATAGTTTTATTAATTACTTGATCTTCAGAAATTGTTTTGGCAAAATTATTATTTGCAGTCGTCGAGGATTCCCATTCACAGGAACTGAATGTTAAAATAAAAAGAAGGGAAAGAATATTTCTCATGAGTGTTTTTTTGTATGTAGAGACAAGGCATGCCTTGTCTCTACGGCACGGGATGTGAATACTTTTATTGGGCAGCTCTAACTTTTGTCGTTTCTTGAATCCAACATTTTACTTTGAAAGTACTTCCTTCTTTGATATCAGGTCTAGAAAAAATATCTGCTTTGCTTGGCATATATTTTTCGTAACGTCCGATCAAATTATTGGCTTCACTACTTACACTTGAATCAATTCTTTTCGCTTCATTCCATTTGTCAATAGCTACCCAAGTAACGACTTGACTATCAAATCCAGTTCCAGGACCACAAAGAGAACCACTAGAAGCATATAATTTCCCAATCAAAACTAAAGGTTCACCCCAGTTTGATTTATATTTCATGGCATCTTGAGCTGCAGCTCTCGCTTTAGAATATTGTCGAGTGTGTGCATAATGAATCTTGGCAATACGGAGCAAAAAGCTTGCTTTTTGTTCTGGATTATCTGCGCTGCTAACATACCTCTCGTAGCATTCAATTGCTTTTGAAAATTGGTCATTTTCCAACGCTTCTTTTCCGCAAAGAAGATCAGGATTAACCGTTCTACATTTACTTCGATAAGCATCTGCGAGTGCCACTAATTTTGGATTTTCTTTTTCACATCCTGATCGTTTTAATTTACGATACAAATCTTCGATGACCTCACAATCGTTTGGATTCGATTCATACGCTGAATAATGTTTGGTAATAAAATAATCGCAATCGTAAAATCCTTGACTGTTTTCATATCGATCAGAAAGTTCTAAAGTATATTGTTCTACTTGTGTCCAAGCGTTTTTTTCTTTTTTATTTATTGTATTTTCTACATTGTGTTTGACAATCTTATTGACATTTTCCATGACAGTCTTTGCATCTTCAATACCTATTTTCTCTTCAGAATACAATCGGTAATTGAGTGACGAAAGAGGAATAATCGTACTGACTCTTGATTCATTTCCGTCAGCTTCGACAGCAATTTTGAGCATCGAATAAATTTCCTCATCAGTTACTCTATTTTTATATTTGTAGAAATATTCATACCCTTGCTTGCTCAGGTAATATGATTTTTTTTCGGGAAAACAGATGAGGGCTTTTTGATAAATCATCGCCATCGTATCGACATACTTTGCTTGCAAAATAGTGTCTGTTGTATTTTCGATAAAATCAGTATAAATTTTTAATCCATCTCGGAAGACATAATCAATTCGACCATTAGTTTTAGGTGCATTTTGATAAACATCTTTCCAACGAGGATAAGCTTTTTTGAAATCTTTTTCTTTGATTCTATCTCGATAAAGATTGTAATTGTCGGTGACTCGATCCGCTTTTTCAATTCCTAATTCATCAAATCGGATACATCCATTTGGATCTAATTCTTTGACAATTTCTTTTTTGGGTTTAGTAGTGACGATAGGTTCTTTAACTTTTGGCGTACAGCTTGCCCAAAAGAAAAGACCTAAAAGTAGCATGGCTAAAAATGTATTACGTTTCATATTTTTGAATTTAATTTTGTATTAACGAAGCTCCTGCTTCGTGACTGGGCTATTGAACTGAACTATTGAACACGAAGCAGGAGCTTCGTTTGTACTTGTCAAATCTAAGTTAAACCTTTGACTTATTTTATAAAGATGAAAAAAAAATGGAGTTGGGTGTTTATTCTAAAAAGAAAACCCTGATCCTTTGTTCAAGAATCAGGGTTTTCAATATATTTTAGTTGTAAAACTTAAATTTTATTTAAATCTAACTTTTACTGATTCACCAATCCAACAACCTACTTTTGCCGATGCACCTTCATTGATTCCTCTGGAGAAACCATCTGCCTTTTCAGGACGAGATTGGTTATATTTTCCGATACGCTTTCCTGCTTCTTCTGCTACACTAGGATCAATACTTTTAGCATAACTATATTTATCAATAGCTGCTAAAATTGCCATTCGTTGATTCCAGTCATCTCCACATCGTCGAGCACTTGAAGCATACAAATCACCAATCAACATAAATGGTCGTCCCCAGTTCGGTCTCGTTTTAGCTGCTTTTCGAGCAGTCGTTCGAGCCTTAGCATATTGCTTTAATTTACGTCCTTGCGTAGAAGCAATTCTGAAAAGGTAAGTAGCTTGCTTGTTTGGGTCAGTTTCGGAAGCGATAGCCTCTTCCCATTTTTCGATAGCAATTGTGTAATCACCAGCGTCATATCTCTGCTTGGCAACGAAGGCAGGATTATTTTTGTTAAAAGAATCTTGCGCATCTGCATTTGCAGCAGCAGCTAAGGTTTTATATTTCTCTTTCAACTCTATGATGAAAGGATCTTCATCGGTACATTTTCTTTTTTTCAATCTAGAGTAAACTGTTTTTACAATCGTCACATCATCTTTTCCTTCCTCATAATCAGACATATAAATACTTTTGAAGTACTCACAATCAAAGATTTCACTTTCTACTTTTTTAAACTCTTTGTTCATTCTAATTTTATACTTCGTATATAATTTAGAAACTTGACGAGCTCTTTTTTCTTTCTTTGCTTTTTCTTCAGTTTTATACTGCTCTGCTAATTCTTCTTGTTTGATGGTATTATCATCAGCAATTTCATTCAATAAATCATGAACTTTTCTAGCTTCTTCAGCAGGAACAGTTCCAGCTTTGAACAATGCTACAACTGAAGCTGCATAAGGATGTAATGCTTTATAAGTAATATCCTTACCACCCATTTCTACTGCTTCTTTAGCGACAGCATAGATTTCAGCAGGAGGACTTTTTACCGTTTTAAACATATCTTCAGCTTGACGAGCTTTCTGATCTGCAATTTTAGCTTTAAGCGCCTCATCTGTTTTTGCGCTTTTGATAACTATTTTTTTAGTTTCAAGGCATTCAATGCATTGCTTATGTAGTGCTATAATTCTGGCATTGTTAGCAGCTTTTTTCGTAGCATCTGTTTCCTTTTTATTTGCTTCTTTCAAAAGTTTGATTCCATCCCAAAACGGAGAAATTCTTTTTCCATCAGCAGCGGGAGCTACTGCCATTAATTTTTCCCAAGCTACCATGGCAGCTTCATAATTTTTTTCTTTAAGGTGATCTTTGTAAATCTGGTAATTAGATTCAGCCGTTTCTTTTTCAACAGAACCTGCTTCTAAATCTTTCCAAGTTGTACATTGACCAATTGATGTGTTTGAAATTGAAAAACTTACTGCCAAGAGCAGCGCCAACTTCATAAATTTTCGTAAATCTTTCATTTTTAATTAAATTTTCGTTTGAAAAACCAAGTATTATCGTTTAATGTAAATCCTAAATTCATTTTGAAATATGTTCTTCTCAATGCATCTTCTAGTCCGATCTGCCCTACTTCAAAGGCTAAATTGACAAACGATTTTTTACCCTGCGGTAAAATGACTGGAAGACCAAATCCAACCGTTGCCCCATATTTTAAAAGTTGATCATCTTGTACTGATCTTGGGTCTTGACTATAAAAAGCTCCGAATCTATAACGTACCTTTTTCAAATATTTATTGTACGATCTTGCGTCAGGGATATATTCTCCACCAAATCCTACTCTCCATACGTTTACATTTTCTCTGCCAGAATCTGATGCTGCTACTAAATCATTAAGATATTCCGACCAAGATTGATATTTGAAATCTATTCCTAATCTCGTTTTATTGACTTTAGTGTACATCAATCCTATTGCTACCTCTCCAGGCAAATAACCTGTGTTCTCTGTAGTCTCTGATCCTGAGACGGATAAAATAGTGTCAAGGACACCAATTGCTGGGTTTCGAGTTGACCAAAATCTATTTCGAGTTAAATTATATTTGTTTCGAGAATTTCCAGAAAGACCAATAGTTATAAATTCTGTTGGGATATTAGAATCTTCTTTGGTGGCTAAAACATGATCATATTGTACCCCAAGATTCCAAGTAAATCCTCCAACCAAAAAGTCATCGGTAAAATAATTATCATTAGAAAATTGAAGATCGGGGAAGGTTGCAATCTTATCATTTTCAATTTTTCCAAAGAAATATCCTAAGTTTATTCCTGCCGAAAAGTTTTTAATATTAACGGCATTTCCCCACATCACTTTATACGTTCCACCTGACCCTTGATATAAGAAATTCACGGATGTTAAGGTATCACCAATCGTTTGCTCTGTTAAGTTTTGAATATTATAATTTACATTGGAATAAGGTAATAGCGTAAAATTCATGCCCCAACGAACCTTCTTCTTTTTTTGGTCCAGTACTTCATTTATAGGGTTTTTTAGCGGGAAACCTAAAGATAAATATCTCAGGTTACCATTCCAAGTTTTCAATTGTTCATTTTGTCCCGTAGCATCTGTTAAGACATTATATTCCGAATATAAGCCCACTTCGAAGGCTGCTTCTCGTAGTCGAGCTAGTGATGCAGGATTAGCAATATTCATGTGGTAGCCATCATGAAATGCCGCACCTAATCCACCCATTCCTCCTTGAGCTGCGAAGAACTGGTCAGTCAAATCTCCAATGCCTAATCGAGAGTAAGGAGAGTTATCTTTTGGCTGCGCAAATGCTGTCAATGCTGTTGCCAAAATGATGACAAATCCAAAAAAAGTTTTATTCCAAAAGTTGGACATTATAGTTTAATATTTTGTTTAGTCCACGTAGAACTAAATTGTTATGTACAAAAATATGGTTCTCAAAATGTTTCGCAAGCGCATTAGAATCGCCCCCGGTTAAAATTATGTTAATCTTTCCAAAAGTTGTTTCGTAAGCGTTAATAAAGCCTCGAATTTCCATTACCGTACCCATTTGACCACCTACTCGAAGCGAAGATTCGGTATCATTTCCAATAAATTTCTTCGAATTTTTTTGCTTGACCAAAGGTAAATTTGCAGTAAAAACATCCATCGCCTTAAATCTCATTCGTATTCCAGGTGAAATTCCACCGCCTAAATAATTACCTTTTGCATCCATAAAATCATAAGTAATGCAAGTTCCAGCATCAATTACGAGGGTATTCTGTTTGGGAAAAATATCAAAAGCTGCAACTGCGCCAGCTAATCGATCTCTTCCAAGTGTGGCAGGTGTTTTATACTTATTGGTAATAGGTAGATGCGTTTTATGACTCAATCGGATGTAAAAGTATTTTTTTTGTAAAAAATTCTCTACCGCTTGACTGACACTTGCAGTACTAGAAAGTGCTGCGTTTTCTATTTTTCTATTTTTGACAAAAGATTTTACCGTTTTCAAATCACACTTTTCCCAAATTACTTTTTTTAATAATCGTTCACCTTTATATAAAGCGACTTTGGTGCGAGTGTTTCCGATGTCAAAAATTAAATTCATGTAGTGATATTTTTTGCTACTGACTTGGACTGACTATTATGACTTACTTATTTTATAATTCTTTTTTGTAAAATCCATAATGGGAGAGTCATAAAAAGTCAGTCCAAGTCTGTGGCAAAATCATTAATGTTTAAAATGCCGAGTCCCAGTCATCACCATCGCCAATCCATTCTCATTACAAAACTCAACGCTCAAATTATCCTTAATGCTTCCACCAGGTTGAATCACCGCAGTAATTCCTGCTTCCTTTGCAATCTCCACACAATCAGGAAATGGAAAAAAAGCATCACTCGCCATCGCCGCACCTTGCAAGTCAAAACCAAAATTTTTCGCTTTGGTAATTGCTTGACGAAGTGCATCTACTCTGGAAGTTTGCCCACAACCCATTCCGAGCAATTGATTGCCACGAGCTAGAACGATAGTATTTGATTTTAAATGCTTGCAACATTTCGCAGCAAAAAGTAAATCAGCTATTTCACTTTCTGTTGGTGCTTTTGTTGTCGCTACAGTTAAGTCGGTGGCAGTTTCAGTTTTCAAATCACCATCTTGCTGAACGACTCCGTTGAGTAAAGTTTTAAAAATGGTCTTCTTGACATTGAATTTTTTGATTTTTAATAAAACCCGTTTTTTCTTTTTACTTAATAATTCTAAAGCTTCAGGAGAAAAATCTGGCGCAATCAAAACTTCATAAAATAATTTATTGATTTCTTCCGCTGTCGCTAAATCAACTGTTGTATTGCAAATCAAAATTCCACCAAACGCAGAAACATTATCTGCCTCCAATGCTGCATGCCATGCTTCCAACAATGAATAACGAGTTGCGACTCCACAAGGGTTGGTATGTTTTAAAATCGCAAAAGTTGGCTCATCATTCTCGAACTCAGCCATCAGTTCCACCGCCGCATCAATATCTACTAAATTATTGTAACTCACTTTTTTACCGCCCAATGTCTCAAACACCTCATCAAATTTCCCAAAGAAAATACCTTGCTGATGTGGATTCTCTCCATATCTCAAAACCGTTGCATCTGAAAGACTTTGCTTAAAGGCATAAGTTTTCGTTTCGTCGTCAGCAGCTTTCGCTTGATTGTCCGCATCGAAATAATTGAAAATCGTAGTATCGTAATGAGAAGAAATTTGGAAAGACCGACGCGCCAATTCTTTTCGGTCAGCCAAGTCAGTATGCCCTTGTTTTGTTTTTATCAAATCTAAAACCATGGCATACTCCGCTTGGGAAGGAACAACAACTACGTCTTTATAATTTTTTGCAGCAGCTCGAATCAAAGAAATTCCACCGATGTCAATTTTCTCGATAATGGTACTTTCGTCCGTCGTTTCTGCAACAGTTTTTTCAAAAGGATATAAATCAACAATCACCAAATCCAATTCTGGAATTTCATACTCCGCTAATTCTGCCAAGTGACCTTCCTCTCGTCGAGCCAAAATTCCTCCAAAAACTTTAGGATGTAAAGTCTTCACTCGACCATCCAAAATCGAAGGATAAGAGGTCGCACGTTCAACAGGAATCACTTCAATGCCCATTGCCTCAATTGCTTTTTGAGTTCCTCCAGTAGAATAAATATGCACACCAAGTGCATCCAATTCTCGAACAATCGGCTCAATACCTTCTTTGTGAAAAACAGAAATTAATGCGGATTTAATCTTTTTAGGCTCCATGGTATGTCTTTAAAATTGATTAATTTTTTAAAAAGAAGGCACAAAAGTACGGATTTTAATGGTCAATGCTGAATGGTTAATGGTTAATTTTTCTAACTGTTAGCACCTAATGGTATTAACCATTCACCGTTAATCATTCACCATTATTTCAGAAACCTGACATTTTCAAAATAATCGGTTGCTAACAGATGATGAAAAAATCTACCTTGCAATTGTATTTAAGATTAAAGCTATCAATAAACTAAAATTAACAGTTAACCATTAATCATTATTAAAAAAGGCTTAACAACTAAAGCTATGAATGAAAAACTAATTCTATTCAAAATTTATCTTTTGTCACATCACACTTAAAAACCAAACTCGATTTCCCGTAGCTTGACTCTCCGAGTCAGGTTGCGAAACGGGTGTTTTTTCAAGAATATTAAAATGGATTTTCTCAAAAAAAGAAAATGAATATTTTTTATAACAATAAGCACACGTTTCGGATATCTCTAGTTTTCCTAATTTTTATTTTTGGGGAAAATGCAATTGCACAAACGTCGATAACTGGAAAAATAAGTGATAAGGATACTAGCGAAGATATGAATTAGTGCAAATATTATTATTTCACAAAACAGGATTTTCATTGGAGGAGCAACAACTGATATTGATGGAAATTATAAGATAGAGATTGATTCGGGGAAATATGATATGGAAGTTTCTTATACAGGTTATCCTACTCAAAAAATAACTGGAATAGTTGTGATTGAAGGACAACCGACTAAAGTAGATGTTCAATTAAATGCTAGTTTGGAAAATGTATATTTTGATATAGTTGTAACTGGGATGACCATTCGAATTATTACACCATGGGATATGCTTCGTGGAATAAAAGTAATGGATAGTCAGATTCAGTATCTTCCAACTCGAAATATTTTTGAAATGTCAACTTTAGCTCCAGGAATATCCTTCACACAATGAATCGAAAGTTTATGTGAATAATTGAATAACGTGCTTTTTCAAGTTGTACAATCAGGCTCCAATTTGCATTGTACACCTAATGTTTGAGCTTGAGCTGCATCGTGAGATGCGGCTTTTTTTGTTTAGCCACAGACGAGCACAGACTTAACTGACTGACGAAATAATACGATTAAGGAAGTCAGTAAAGTCAGGGAAATTCTGTGGCTAGAAATCTTACAACCATTTTGAACTCACCTCTCGTCGATTAGATAAAGCATATTTTTTAAACTAAAAATTTAAACCTATGAAAAAGTTTTATGCGATTCCTTGGATAATTTGTTTCCTCTTTATTCAAAATATAACGTAACTATTCAGCAATAAAGATTGCCGATTAGTTTTTGAGGAATATCATTATTTGTAAACAAGCTACGGATTGCATCAAAAGCATTAACCCCTTGTTTACGAGCAGTACCGATGTAACTTCTG
>Ga0114957_1004694_pt1 | contig 11634 bp, 3 predicted proteins | sample BantaG_FD_87175 | JGI IMG/M metagenome (GOLD analysis project Ga0114957, IMG submission 87175) | Marine algal microbial communities from Bantry Bay, Ireland - BantryBay_4 metaG | ecosystem: Host-associated > Algae > Red algae > Unclassified | place: Bantry Bay, Ireland | collected 2014-11-21 | reverse complement strand
CACTGTATTACTCGATTTTGTAATCCACTCAAAGTGGGAGGCATATTGTTTCTAACGATAAAGGTAGTAGTCACAGAAGCGGCATTTCCGCAACGGTCTGTAACAGTAAGTACAACATTTGTAGTGGCATTACCTTCATTGTCACAAGTAAGGTTTGGTGTTGCCGGACTGGAAGAAAATACTAGATCAGTATTATTGTTTCCACTTGCAACAGAGCATTCATCTGTAGGATTCAATCCACTCAGCTGAGCTTGAATAAAAGCATCAAATGAATTTTGTATATTATCATCACATTCTGCAACACCAACAGCAGCACTTCCCTGAATAACAGGAGGTGTATTGTCAACAACTGCTACGATAGCTGTGCAACTTGTATTTCCGCTACAAGTAGAAGCTGAGAAAGTTACAATTTGGTATCGCTGCGTTCCAGGAACCGCTAGTGGTCCGGCATTACAGTTTTGATTGATAAATCTATTAGGGCTAAAGTTATTTGTAATCGTAACATCTTGCCCAATACAAGCAGTATTCACTGTTGCTAATTCCGCGTAAGCATCAAACTGTGCCTGAATCATTGCGTTATTCTGTGGACATTCGATAATACAAATATCATTAGGGCAAACAAATTCAGGTCCTTCACTATCCAAAGTACAAACTTGATCTCTTGATACTGATCGTCCACAATCATCTGTTACGGTGTAAGTAACAGAGTAACGCGCACCATCACAATCATCCGTACCACTGATTAGGGTTGGTTGACTGGCAGTTACTTCTACAGGGCCACCACAATTGGTAGTTGCCATTACTGCTCCAATATTAGGAACAAGGTTTACTCGACATTGAACAATGTCTGGGCCAGGGAAGCCAGTAATTACTGGGCCACCAGTTCCAGCAGGCGTATTGTTGGTAAATACGGTAGTAGCGGTAGCGGTATTACCACAATCGTCTGTCACTGTGTAAGTGAAAGTAGCCGTAGAGCCAGGACACTCTGGTCCAGCAGCTGAAAAAGTAGGAGCAGAAAGTGTAACGGTAGCTCCCAAACCACAATCTGTAGTTATAGTGGCGTCTTCAATACTAGGTTCAACGTCAGCAATACAATTACCACTGATCGCCGGAGGGATAGTAATGGTTGGTCCTCCAGGAGCAGCAATAGTAATATTTTGGTCTACACTAACGGTGTTTGTTGCATCATTAGGATCTGTCAGTGTGATCGTTCTTACGAAAGAACTTCCGCTACATTGGTCGCCAGTAGTGGCTCCATCTACACTAGCAACAAGCAATGTTCCGCAATCAGCAGTAGCAGTAATTGTTCCTCCTTGAGCAAGAAATTCTGCTTGCGTTGTTGGTCCGGCAGGTGCCATTGTACCACAAGCTAACATTGCATCCGGTGGAGGAGTTGCTGAGAAAGTACACGCTACAAATGCGCCGCTACTAGTCAATCCTACTCGAATAGGATCAATTGCAGTAGAAGATTGGCAGCTTACTGATCCGTCAGAATCAATCACTAAACTAATACAATCACCAGGATTGAGGGAAGAAAAGATCAGTCCAGTCAGGTCACCATCTAAGTCACTTGCTAATAAAGTACCAGCAGTACCGGATCCAGCAGGACCAGAATAGATAGATAAATCATCAAAATTAACTTCTATCTCACCTTGCAAGAATTCTACAGTGATCGTTGTAGAATCAGCAGCAGGACAGTATTCAGCCAAAACAACGCCTGCCTGACCACTAGCATAACAGTTTGAAGCGGCCTCATCAAACAAAGGAGCGACACAAGTGCTAGTAAATTCAATAGGTGTAAATCCAGCAGAACCACAAGTAACGGAGCCGTCAGAATTAACATAAACACTAATACACTGATCCGCTACTGCACAGGTCAATGATAGACCAGTTAAATCTCCTCCGGTACCATAAGCATTGTATATCAAATCTCCTGCAGTACCTGATCCCATTGGGCCACAGAATACCTGTAGTTCATCAAAGTTATTCTCTACTTGTCCAGCGGTAAAATCGATCTGAATTGCCTGACCCGAATCGGGGCAGATATCGACTGCGACTGGGATTAAGGTATTTATCTGGTTGTAGCATTCAGGTCCAAAAGTACCTGCGCAGTCACCCGGTACTGCTGGAGCACTTACCAAGGCAGTCCAGCCACCTTCAGAAACAGAGTTATCAGAGATAAATTCTACGGTAAGACAGCCAGAAGCATCTGTGGAGGTAAAAATATTATTAGCTGGAGCGGCACTATTTGTACCATTGATGTCATTAGGTCCCCCTTCTATTCCACCACCGTCGTTGCCATCACCTGGATTACCACCAGCACAGGTAGCAAAACCATCTTCCCCACATCCGTTGAAAAGCTGTGTTGCAGCAACACTATTTCCGTCGTAGATATTGAGGAAATCCCAACAAAGTGATGTATTGAGTCTTGATTCGATATCAAGCTCCAAAAATTCTATCGTTACTGGCTGACCAGCTATATCTGGGCAAATAACAGCGGCGGCATTGGAACTAGACAAATATTCTCCAGCACCTACTATATCACAGCCTGCTCCGCCATTATCAAAATAATTGACCGCAGGAGCACCAGCAGTAACGGTAAAGGCCTGATTCATATTGAATGGATGCGTAATGTTCTGTGCCTGTAGCCATCCCACCGAGGTGAGTAAGCCACAACACGCTAGTGCGAAGACACGGAAAACGATTGTAATTCTTTTGTTCATATTCATGATTTTGTTTTGAAAGATGAGCGAATCTTGTTTTTGTATTATAATTTATTTAAATAATCAATTGAGGAACCGGGGCAATGTTTTATTTATCTAAAATTATTAATAATAGACAATTGGGGTTACCCGAGTGAGGTAAATCCAAGTATAGGCTTTTGAAGAAAAAAGAAATGCTTTGCTTATTTGGCGGACTTTGGGAATCCGTCTACTGTTAAGATAATTTAAACATCAATGGCTTTAGGGATTGCTAAATTAGGTGTTTTATGATATCCAAAAAGCTAATTTAGGTTGATAGCACGTTTAATAAAGAACGAAGTTAAATCTAAATTAACAAAAAAAATAGAAATTGTGAAGTTTTTTTCCATTTTTTTACTAAAGTTTTTACAATAAAGCGTAAAAATAACAAATTTTTTAAAATTAAGTCGTTAGGGGATTCAATAATACGATAATAATTAGAATAATGCTCAATTAAATAACGCTTAGTTTTTTTGTTAAAGAATTTCCTTCTTGGTCTATTATCTGAATTAGGTATATTCCAACGTATTTTGGAGTAGGTAGAGAAAGAGTAGAGGTTCCCGCAGTAATGTGCTCTTGATGACTCATTAGTACCTGCCCACGAATGTCGAGTATACGAATTTCTATGGCCTGGTTGTGACTGGTTGAGAGTTTAATATTGAAATTAGTACTACTATTACTAGGATTTGGGAAAATGGTACTGGCGGAGAAAGAAGCCAGATCAGTTGTTTTGGTGGTCAAATTGAGGGGAAATTCGAGTATTTGGGTACATCCATTGGCATCCGTTATGGTTACAGTGTACGTTCCGGGGTTTAATTGGTGTACTTCAGAAATAGTCACACCATTACTCCATTGGTAAATATATGGCGAAGCACCGCCAGCAACTTGTAATATAATAGCCCCCAGTTCGTTTCCTTCGTTTTCAATTACATTGGCCTCTACCTGAAAATTATCGAATACCTCTAAATAAAGGGTTGTGAATATTTCGCATCCTCCATTAGAAAGAATAATTCCCTCATAAGTACCTGAAGTGGTATATAGACTTCCGTCAAACTCATAGGACTCCCCAGCACAAATCGTTGCCTCAATTTCACTAGTACCTGGATAGAGATCTAATGTTAGGGTAACCATACTATCACAACCTTGCTGGTTTTCAAAAACCTGTGTGTAAGTACCACTTTCAATAATGTTTTGATTACCAAAAACATAAAATTCTTGCTCACAAAGTAGTTCCGTCATCGTCAACTCATCACTATCATTCACCAACAGGTTCAACATAATTGTACTATCGCACCCACCTGCCGTAGACCAAGTGACTTCATACATTCCGGCTTCAGCGTAACTATTATCACCTAGTTCATACGTTTCTCCTACGCAAATTTCTACCACCTCACTAACTGGATCAAAAGCATCTACAATACTTAAATTTATCGTTACCAGACTATCACAAGCACTTGCTGATGAAAAATCATAACTATAAGTACCAGCAGTATTATAAGCCTGATCGCCCAAAATGTATATAGCTCCATCACAAATAGCCACATCATATATATATGACTCAGCTTGTACCGTCAATTGCACATCATAATTTATGATACAGGATTCATTTTCAACGACTTCCTGATAATGTCCAGTTTCAGAAAACGTACGTCCTCCTATTGTAAGGCTTTCTCCATTACAGATGGTGGCTGTTTCTTCAAAAAAGTACGTACAGCTAAAAGTAGCAACTGCATTGTCTTCCGCACTAGTAGTGTAAATATATTTGCCATCGGCGCTGGTAATAACATTGGTAATTCCCTGAATACCGTGTACATTATCCTCATCATTTCTTTGTACTTGTTCAAAAAATAAATGACCATTGTTTACATCTCTACGATAAGCAGCGATGGTGTGTTCGGTTTGTGAAGAAAAATAAACAACTGTTCCCTCCGGATTAAAATTAACCGTTGTTACTCCTTGTAAACCATCAAACATTCCCCCTCCAAGACCTTCGTCATAGGTGATTTGAAAAGTTAGGCTTCCATCATTATTGACTAGGAACTGACTAACACTATTTGTAGTTTCATTGACACTGTATAAGTGATTTCCGTCTGGACTTATGTCCATTTGCACGGCATCTGGTACGGCGTACATCTCCTGATAGGACAATGTCCCGTCCTCTGTATCTATAGCAAACTGAGCAATCGCCTGATCTTCGCTACCCAGCGCATACAGATGTGTACCTGAAGGATGCATAGCGATTTTTTGGATACCCAAGGTTCCTCCTTGACCATTTTCTCCGTCAAAATAAGCTTCCACAAATGTTAATGTTCCATCATTGACATTTCGAGCAAAAACGCCAATCGCATTATCCCAGAAACCAGCCACAAACAAATAAGCTCCATTATCTGTCATCACCATACTGTTAGCACCACTGATACCATCGACTCCAAACAAGCCATCTTTTTGACTCTCGATAAGCGTTAGACTTCCAGTCGCTGCATCTCGTTCAAAATGAGTAACCGTATTATCCCAAAATCCAGATACGTAAGCATCTGTGCCATCTGGGCTAAACAAAATTTCGGTAACGCCATTCAAACCATCCAATCCTCCCCCATCTTCCAAGAATTCCTGAAAATCTAAGCTACCATCGTCTGTATTTCGATTAAAAATAGACATCGCATCCCCATCCTTACCCGCTGCGTACAAATGATTTCCATCCGGACTCAGCGTAGCACTTACCACTCCTTTAAGACCGGTAATTCCCAGTCCACTTCCTCTTTCGCTAAAGCTAAAATCTAACGCATCACTATTCTCATCTCGACTAAAAGCAAGCAAGGCATTACTACCAAAATCGGCTACATAAATTTCATCAAAATGCTCGTTTACAGCGAAGGCCACAGGAAAGTCAAGATCAGTTATATTTTGTGTTCCGTCTGTTAACGTTTCTTTATAAGTAAGTGATCCTGTTACTGTATTCCGATTAAAAACAACCAGTGCATCGCTTCCTGTCCCTGCGGCATAGACCTGTTCGTCGTCGGCACTGACCACTACTGCTGCCGTTCCTAACAACCCGGTAATTCCATTTTCTTCATTAACAAAACTTGTCATATAAGAAAGCATTCCAGTATTACTATTTCTAGAAAAGACATCTAAACTGTTACCATCTCTACTAGAAACATAGGCGTTTTTTCCATCCTTACTTATGTCTAATCCAAATGCTCCTTCAAGCGGGTTATTCGGAATATCCTCACTCAATAAAGCGCCACTATAAGTTAACATACCCGTACTTGCATCTCGGGTATACCATGACAAAGCTTCGTCGCCATAGCTAGTCACCATTACGTGTCGGCTATCGGGTGTTACTTTTACGGTGACAGGATAATTCATATTATTATTACCCTGCTGATCGTCGCGCAGGATTTGGATAGGAGATAAAGAACCATCATTTACATTTCTGTTAAAAACAGATAAAGCGTTTTCATTTCGTCCAAGAACATATAGATAATTCCCATCGGGGCTGAAGTCCATCAGAAAGGCACCCTCTAATCCTTCGATATTATTTACACCATCCTCATACTTGCCCAGATAAGTAAGTATTCCTGTAGTTGGATTTTTTGAAAAATAAACCAAGGCATTATCGGTCTCACTGGTTGCGTATATATGTCGATTATCAGGACTAACTTTTACGTCATAGGTATTTGTAAGGCCCGAAACGCCTTCGAGTTCGTTTATCTGTGCATTGATAAATTCCAGCGTTCCATCGGTGTTGCGCCGAAATACGGAAATGGCACCATCGTCATAACTACTGACATAAAGAAACGCTCCATCAGGACTAGCGGTTACAGCAGACGCGTTATCGAGGAATGGTCTTCCGAGTTTTTCAAAAACCATATCTTCGAAGTGCAATTGTGCCAGAGCGGAAAACCCTGTTGATAATAGTAATAAAAGAAAGATCAGAAATTTATTATTCACCATGATAAATATGAGGTTGGGTTAGCATCTGATCATAACCGGAAAGGGCATAGCGGATCAGCTACTGACAGATATATCAGAATAATGTGCATGGGGGAACAGAACTAATGTAGTGGTCAGTAGAATCAGGTTAGTAAAATAGTAAACATTTGGTATTTGGGAAGAGAAATAAAAATTTTCCCAAATATATAAACTATCCGTTAGAATCGAGCAAATAATGTACCAGATCATTAGGAAGTTGTTTAAAATAAGAAAAGCCCCATTCGATATGAATGAAGCTTTCCGTCATGGTTATGTTGAATATTTATAAAAAAACTTGGTTTTAAAAGTCTGGGCAACGTACTTTGGTCGGTCTTCTTTGCCGCTTATTTTCTAAAATATGAACGATAGATATTTCAGGTCCTCCCCTACCGTTACTTGCTCTAGTCAAGCTCGAAACGTTTATATCAAAGGTGAAGGTAAAATAAGTTTTTTCGTAGTCTACCCGTATTGCTGCGATAAAGGCATCTGTTCCTACTAAGTCAGGATCGGCGTGCCAGCGTAACCATCCACCAAAGTGTACTGAAGATGGTGCCTTGGTTCGTTTACTTTTCAAGGTTTTATATTTCCAAAAAGAACCTATTGTAATCTCTCGGTGAGGTCCTTGATCCTTAATGATAAAAGTAGGCTTTATATAAGAACGACGTCCCATTCTAAAATCTCCTCCCCCGTGAATGACCCATTTACGGTATAGTTGTTCTCCGTTGTCTCTATTGGTTTGTGAATAAAAAGCAACCTTAGGTTGATTGATATGAAATAGTGATCCACCAACATAAAAAGAATTATCTCGATCCACAGCATAAAACCAGGAAAGTCCAGCGTTGACATCCCAATAAGTGATTCGGTCATTGGTACCAGCGGTGACAATAGGTTCGTCATCATTAGCAATGATTGCGTTGTAATTAACACTGTTAGTCACAAAGGAATTTTGTATTCCGAAGGATACATAATTAGAACCGCTACCGTCTAGTGATTTCAACATAGATATTGCTAAACTTGCTGAAGTGGTTCGAAAACCAAGATCACCTGCTACATCTGTATAAAGCTGAAGTCCTCCTCCTACGAGATCGGAATTACGCATTACGAATAATTTACGGTCAACAGAAGCGACTACTGTTTTATAGCCGTTGGTGACACTTTCCCACTGTGTACGCCCATTGGCGATCAGACGGGTATCTCCGTTAAACAATCCATTTAAAGAAGGATTAAGAATGGTAGGGGAAGCATGAATATGCGAAAGGTGTATGTCCTGTCCGTAGGTTGTTAAGGTGGCGCATAATAATATGCACAACACACTACCTCTGTAAAGTAATTGCATGGTTAGTGATTATAGTTTGATTATGTAATTGAAGTCGTATAAAGTACATTACTTCAGCAGGAAACAGAAACTATTTTCGTGTGTTTAATAAGGGAGGTAGTAAAGGGGAGAATAAAAGAAGGGAGTATTATACAGTAAATAAAAGTCAATTTTCGTGCCAAGCGTTCTAAAAGCTAAGTAAAACGTTCAAGACAAAAAAATCAAACAGGCAGTCTCGTCTTCATTGAGGCTGCACTGTTTGATATAGAATATATGTATATTATTAATTGATTACTTAAGTATGGTAATATTACCCGTTCTGGTGAATTGATCGTCATTCAGACATCGGCCTTCCAGATAGTAAATATAAACACCAGGGTTAAGTGGTTTACCCTTATGAGTACCATTCCAACTGATGGTAATATCATTAGATTCAAACACAAGCTCTCCCCAACGGTTGTAAACGCGTACCAGATCTACACCAGCAATTCCCTTAGGAATAATCTCAAAGTCATCATTCGCACCATCACCATTCGGTGAGATCATATTCGGAATTTCAAATTCTCCAATAGTACAATCACTGTCTACTTTCACCGTCACTGATTCTTCATTGCTACAACCCACCTCGTCATCAATACGTGCATAATAAGTTGCGCCTTCTTCAGGAGATACTGTAATTTCTCGACAGTCTTCACAAATAGGTTCTCCTTGCTCGTTGTACCAGCTTATCGTTGCAAATGGATCAACCGTAGTAGCGATCAATGTAGTCTCTTCTCCTTTCAAAATAGTCACATCTGGATAAGGAGAAACGCTTACTTGCGCACCTGTACTTACAAATACGGTTACTTCAATACTGGTTTCTGATCCTAAGCAAGACTGAGAAGTCACAGTATAGGTCGTTGTTTCAGTAGGTGAAGCAACTGGATCATGGCAAGTAGAGCAACTCAACCCGATACTTGGCGACCAAGTTACTAGATCCGCTCCATTGACAAAGAGTTCAATAGATTCGCCTCGGCAGATATACTGATCTTCTGCTGTGAGCACCGTCGTAGTATCTACCATTAGATTTGTCGTCACAATACTATCGCATCCATAGAAACTAGAGAAATTGTCAACATAAATACCTGGTTGATTCTGGAAGGCTCCTTCAAGGAAAACACTATCTGTGCTACAAATCGTTACATCAAATGTGTCTGCATATACATCTCGTATTATCAAGGTAGTAGTGATTACACTATCACATCCGTTTATCGTCTGTAAGGAATCGATAAATGTTCCTGCGGTAGTTTGGAAGGCACCTCCCAAGAAGATACTATCGCCATTACAGATTTCTGTGGGAACAAAAGGTGCATAAACTGGATGAACAATTAGTTCCGTTACGACCACACTATCACATCCGCTTACCGTCTGTAAAATATCCGTATAAATTCCGGAATTGGTTTGATCCACTCCTTCCGCAAAGTGAGTATCTCCTTCACAAATTTCTACTATCACGTCCATATCGAACGTTGGCATTACTGTCAATGTCGTTACAATCACACTATCACAATTATTAATTGTAGTTAAAGTGTCATAGTAAGTTCCATCCATATTCTGATCAGCACCGCCAGCAAAATAGAATTCATTATCACAGATTTCAACATCAACTGGTGTTTCATAAACCGGATGTACCGTTAGATCTGTCACTATGTATTGTGGACAACCCGCTGTTCCTACCAGCGTGTCATAATAGATACCCGTAGAGTCTACTAATCTTCCGCCAATATTATAGGTTTCTCCTTCACAGATATTTGCGATAACATTCGTAGTGAATGCTTCTACCACTATCAAGTCTGTAACAATCGTACTATCACATCCATGTTCGCTAACAAAATTGTCTGTATAAACACCAGACATCGTCTGCCATGCACCTGCAAGGAATAGTGAGTCACCTTCACAAATTGGGATTTGTGGTTCTTGATAATAAGTTGGACGAATCACCACATTAATAGTGTTTGAGATTACACTACATTGTGTTTCATTAATATCATCTGGATCATTGGACACCCTCAGTCGATAGTCACCTGCGTCCATCATATCCACCGTAACTGTATAATCCATATTATTTGCTCCTGAAATATCCATCCATGTATCACCATTGTCAGTACTAAACTGCCATTGGTAATAAGGGGTCGGATATTCAGTAAATTCAGAAGAATTAAGTGTTAATTCTTCACCATCACAAACTTCATTACTGTTAGCAGCAGAAATCACTACATCTGGTCCACAGCCTTGGAAGGTAATGACCTGACTAGCAGTAGCAGAATTTCCACAGGCATCTGTAGCCGTCCAAATTCTGGTTAGAATCTGAATATCAATACATTCTCCATCTACTTGACTTTCGGATAAACTAAGCGCAATGTCTTCCGTCGTTTAGCAGGCATCTATAAATTCAGGCGAAACAACTGGTGGCATACTATCACAATCCACCGTCATAGACCCTGGTACACTAGTAAATACTGGTGCTTCCGTATCCGGTAATACGTCAAATGTAGTAGTGGTCTCACTAGTGTTTCCACAATCGTCAGTAGCTGTCCAACGATAAGTAATCGCATAGCCGCCACACTGATCTGCTGTATATGGATCAATTGAATGGGTTACTACGTTATTACCACAAGCATCGGTAGCAGTTAGTACCTCTGCAACTGGTAGTTCATCATGACAATTGATCGAAGTAATACTCATTGGCTGCTGATCAAATACAGGTGCATCCGTATCAGGTAGTACGTTGAAGCTAGTGGTTATTTCGCTAGTGTTTCCACACGCATCTGAAGCTACCCATCGATAGGTAATTTCATATCCGTCACAAACATTTTCTGTATATGGATCAATGTTCGGAGTAACCGTTACATTATTACAGTCATCAGTTACCATCAAAGTCTCAATAGCGGGTAATGGATCATGACAATTAATGTCCGCAATCGCTGCAGGTTCGGTATCAAAAACAGGACCTTCCGTATCTGGTAATACATTAAAGCTAGTAAACACTTCGCTGCTATTTCCACAAACATCAGTCGCTACCCAACGGTAGGTCACCTCATAACCATTGCACGAATCTTCTGTGTAAGGGTCAATGTTTGGTGTAACCGTTACATTATTACAATTATCTGTTACCATCAAGGTCTCAATAGCTGGGAATGTATCATCACAATTAATATCCGCAATTGGAGTTGGCTGTGAATTAAATACCGGAGCTTCTGTATCAGGTAATACGTTAAAAGTTTGCGTCTCTACTGTTTCATTTCCACAGTTATCCGTCGCTACCCAACGATACGTGATCGCATAGCCACCACATAAATCAACTGTAAACGAATCTATGCTTGGTGTCATAGTCACTTGACTACAATCATCCGTTGCCGTCAAGGTCTCTTGTACTGGTAGCGCATCATCACAATTTATATCTGCAATAGCTGCTGGACTTGCGTCAAACACGGGTGCTTCCGTATCCGGTAATACATTAAACGTCTGCGTTTCAATCGTCTCATTGCCACAGTTATCCGTCGCTACCCAACGATATGTAATCGCATAACCACCACAAATATCTTCCGTAAACGGATCAACACT
>Ga0114957_1004693_pt1 | contig 11637 bp, 4 predicted proteins | sample BantaG_FD_87175 | JGI IMG/M metagenome (GOLD analysis project Ga0114957, IMG submission 87175) | Marine algal microbial communities from Bantry Bay, Ireland - BantryBay_4 metaG | ecosystem: Host-associated > Algae > Red algae > Unclassified | place: Bantry Bay, Ireland | collected 2014-11-21 | reverse complement strand
AGAAGTTACCAAAGTGAGTTCAAGTTCAAACTCTAGCCTCACGTGCGCGCGCATCTACTAATTTTATTGTAATAATCTTTAATGGTTATGAAGTTTGTCAAAAATTAAAAACCGATAATCGAACCAATCATATTCCCATCATTATGCTAACCGCCAAAGCTACTCAAGCTGACAAAGTAGAAGGACTTCAACAAGGTGCCGATGCCTACTTGACTAAGCCATTTGACAAAAAAGAATTGCTGGTGAGAATAGAACAATTGATGGAAAAACAACAAAGGCTTCAAACCTATTTTTCTAAAAATAAATCACTTCCAAAAGAAGCGAAAATTGAGAATGAATTTTTACATACTTTGATAAAAACAATCAAAGAAAATATTAGTAATGAGGCATTTGGATTATCCCAATTATGCGATGCTGTATTCTTAGAGAGAACTCAATTATATCGAAAAGTAAAAGCACTTACAGGCAGTTCTCCTTCTGAATTAATTCGAAAAACGAGAATGGAACATGCCCACTATCTCCTACTCCATTCTGAAAAAACAATCAAAGAAATCTCTTTTCAATGTGGTTATCAAGATCCAAGTAATTTTTCCAAAGTGTTTAAAAAACAATTTGGACAACTTCCAAGTCAAATACGTAACTGATTGATTATCAGCACAATAAACCAAATACAACATTTTCACTATTCATAAATGCAACCTTCTCCCTAGCAGATTGCAACTAATAGCCTACCTCCTATCTTAAAAAAACATCACTTTTGATTCAGACATTAAATTCATTTTTAATGTAAGAAACCCTCTACTCATACCTTATTATAAAATAAACAAAATCTCTTTAAAATAAACGTAAAAGTTAAAGCTTCATAACCCTTTTTTATTGAAAATTTTACCAAATGAAAAACCTTTACAACCGCAAACCACTATTCTATGAAACTATTTTTCATCAAAAAAAACTCCTCACACTATGACTTTATTTAAATAAATAACACCCATTTCTTGACTTTTCAACAATCATTTTTATTAAAACTTAAAACCCTTTCACATGAAAGCTCTAAAAAATCATTTTGTTTTTGTTCTTACTTTTTTATTTTTTTTTCAAAATTTAGTAGCCCAAGAAGGAACTAGAATTCTTCCTGATAAGGCTTGTATTAATTGTGAAACGATCGATGCTTCTGCAGTATTAGAAGTAAGAGAAACGACTAAAGGAATTTTAATTCCAAGATTAACCTCAACGCAACGAATGGCAATTCCTTCTCCTGCAAATGGATTGTTAGTATTTGATATTTCGACTGGTTCATTTTGGTATTATTCAAATGTTACTACAAGTTGGGTTGAATTAGATAATGATGCGACCAATGAATTACAAACTATTTCAGTAAGTGGAACCACATTGACTTTAAGTAATGGAGGTGGAATGGTTTCTATTGCTGATGATGATAATGATGCTACTAATGAAATTCAAATGTTAAGTATTTCTAACAATAAATTAACATTAGATAATGGTGGCAATACGATTGACCTCATTGAAATTGCCGATACCGATGGAGATACTCGAATCCAAACAGAAGATTCTGCTGACGAAGACATTATACGATTTGATATTGGCGGCACAGAAAAATGGGTTATGGAAGGATCAAGGTTAGCATCCAAAAATACTGGAAATTCAATTTTTATTGGTGAGCAAGCAGGGCTTAATGATGACCTTTCGGCTAACAATAACGTGGCGGTTGGTAATTTTTCCTTGACCAATAATACGTCAGGTAATTTAAATAGTGCCTTTGGTTACCGAGCCTTATTTTCTAATGTGGTAGGTCACTCCAATACCGCAATAGGATATGAATCCATGTTTTCCAATACTGCAGCTGTCAATACAGGAGTAGGTTACCAATCCCTATATTCCAATACAACGGGGCGATTTAATACAGGTATTGGTTATCAGTCATTATACTTAAATACAACAAAAGAAAATAATACAGCTATCGGTTATTGGTCTTTGTACAATAACACAGGAGAGAATAATACAGCATTGGGATCAAGAGCTTTATATTCCAATACTACCGGAAATTGGAATACCGCCGTAGGTTCACATGTCATGGATAATAATTCCACAGGAACATTTAATACTGCTTTAGGATATAAAACTATGGAAAGTAATACCTCTGGAGCAAATAATACTGCTGTAGGGGTTCAAGCTTTATCATTGAATACTTTTGGACATAGAAATTCTGCTCACGGCTATTGGTCTTTACGAAATAATATCAATGGATTCAATAATACGGCAATGGGCTATTTTTCTTCTTTTTCAAATACAACAGGAAGTAATAACACAACCTATGGAAAAGATGCAGATTATTATAATGAAACTGGAAGCCAAAATACCATCATCGGAACCGAAGCTGGAAAAGGAACTGCTGCACATAATAAATCAGGAAATATTCTTATCGGTTATCAAGCTGGTTTTGATGAAACGAATTCCAATAGGCTATACATTGAAAATTCTAATTCTTCTACCCCTTTAATTTATGGAAATTTTCAAGATGATACACTTAGAGTAAATGGAACATTTGATATTAATAATGCCTATCATTTTCCATTAACGGATGGAAGTTCAGGACAAGTTTTAAGTACAGATGGTTCAGGAGTTATTTCTTTTATTCCAAATGATGATGCGGATGCTAATCCAACAAATGAAATACAAATGCTAAGTATTTCAGGAAATGATTTAACTCTTGATAATGGAGGTAACACAGTTGACCTCATCGAAATAGCATCTGTGGATGGCAAAACAAAAATTCAAACAGAAGAATCACCTTCCGAAAATAAAATACGTTTCGACATTGCTGGAAGAGAAAGGTGGGTTATGGATAGCACTAGACTTGAACCAATAAATACGGGACACTCCGTTTTTATAGGAAAATTAGCAGGTGAAACTGACGATCTAACTGATAATTATAATGTTGCGATAGGCTTTCAAGCTATGTTGGATAATACAACTGGAGAAACAAATATTGCAATAGGAAAAGATGCCCTGTATTCAAGTACAACTGGAAATGCTAACATTGCAATTGGAACAGGTGCATTATATACTTCTCCCGACCAATCTGGATTAGTAGCAATTGGGGATTCTGCATTATATCATAATGATGCAGAAGGTAATACTGCTATTGGTAACAATGCACTTCTGGAAAGTACTTCTGGAAGATGGAATACCGCAGTAGGATATGAAAGTGGAAAAGGGAATACGGCAGGTTTTGCAAATACCTCTCTAGGATATCAAGCTATTCATAAAAATAATAATGGAGATTCTAATACGGGAATTGGCTACCAAGCCTTGGAATCTCCAGCGGGTGGGAATGCAAATGAAAATACAGCAGTAGGTGCTTTTGCTATGAAGAATGCAACCAATGGTTCTGGAAATACAGCAGTCGGTTATAGCGCACTCGAAAGTAATACAACCTCTGCACAAAATACGGGTATAGGATACAAAGCTTTAGCTGCTAATGTAACAGGTGGAGGTAATATTGCAATTGGTCATCAAGCTCTTAGAAATCCAACTACCACTTCAAAAAATATTGCAATAGGAATTAATGCAATGAGTAATAGAGGAAATTCAGGAACAAGTAATATTGGAATGGGGGAAGCTTCCCTTCAAAGTAGTGGAAACAGTTCAGAAAATGTAGGAGTTGGAAGGAGTACTTTACAACACTCAACAGGTAGTTTTAATTCAGCTTTTGGATCGGATGCGATGAAATTCAATACTGGTACTAATAATATTGGTATTGGTAGAAGAGCATTACGAGGAGCAAATACTGTAATTCCAACTACAGGTAATCAAAATGTTGTCATAGGAAATCTTTCGATGGATGCCAATACTTCTGGGACTGATAATTCTGTTGTTGGTTACTTGTCAATGACAGACAATACTACTGGAAATAAAAATTCTATGCTTGGATCCATCGCTTTTGAAAATAATACTTCAGGTAAAGAAAATGTTGGTATTGGTTACCAAACAGCTACCTCAAATCTTAGTGGTGATTCCATCATATGTATAGGAGCATATGCTAATGTGAATTCTAGTACTTTTACTAATGCCATTGCTATAGGTCATTCTGCCACAGTAAGTGCAAGTCGAAAAATTCGAATAGGTAATTCTAATATTAATACCATCGAAGGACAAGTAGATTGGAGTTTCCCTTCAGATGGTCGATTCAAATATGATGTAGAAGAAAATGTTCCAGGGTTGGAATTTATTTCCAAACTTCGTCCAGTCACTTATCATTTTGATGTAGAAAAATTTGATGAGTTGATTCGACCTGATGGAGTAGAAAGAAGTAGTTCCAAAAATAATAATGTATTACATTCAGGTTTTATCGCCCAGGAGGTAGAAGCAGCAGCTAACGAAATTGAATACGATTTTCATGGAGTTTCTAAACCCACTAATCCAAAAGATAATTACGGATTACGCTATGCAGAATTTGTAGTTCCTTTGGTAAAAGCAGTTCAAGAAATTAATGCTAAAGAGGAAGCGGTTGAAGAAAAAATGGAAGCACTTGCAGATGAAAATGCGATTTTGAAAAATCAATTAGAAGAAGTAGAAGAAAATTACAACAATGTAATTACAAAAATGGATAGAATGGAAAAAATGATTGCACAACTTCAAGGTTGTTGTGTAGAGAAAGAAGCATCTCAAAATTCTAACCTCAATATCCAACTTGGAAATACACAAAATACTGAAATTGCCTACCTCGAACAAAATGCGCCCAATCCATTTTATGATGAAACAATCATCCAATATTTCCTTCCAGAAAAAGTCGATTCTGCCACCATGCGTTTCACCGATTGGCAAGGACGTAATTTAAAAACAATACCATTACAAAATTCAGGTCATGGTACAATTTCTATTTCTGCAAAAGAATTAGCTGCAGGAACGTATGCTTATACTTTGATTATGGATGGAAAAATTGTGGATACGAAGAAGATGGTATTGACGAAGTAATTCGCTTTTTTATGTAAGTCAATTTTCCAAAACTGATTAAAAAATAATTTTGAAAAACTGTAAAATATAATCGGCTTTGGAAAACCGACTTACAAAAACTGCTATTGAATTAATTTTCGATAGCAGTTTTTTTTTTGTAATATAGCATAGGATTAAAATGCAAACGACCTAAATGAAAAAACCTTTAACTACACTATTCCTTATTTTAGCCTTGCTAAATTTAAAAGCACAATCCAATTTGTTGCCAGCCATTTCTTTGAAAAGCCCTATCGACTCATTTATCAATATCACCAATCAAACTTCGGCTTTTGTAGATAAAACTGCTCAACTTAAATTTGAAGAAATAATTCTGGAAAAATATTCTACTCAATTTATTCCTGCAAATGAAGTGGTACTTGATGAGAAATTCGAAAGAGCAAAACATCGATATTGGACGCATTTTATTATTAAAAACACTTCCAACGAAACTTTACAAGTCAGGTATAAAGGAAATACAACTGATAGTATCACACTTTATATAAAAGATACTTTAGGTGATATCAAAATCCTTATGGGAGGAAGATGGACACACGGTGCTGATGGAAAAGTATCCTTTCCTTTTTCTAATCGGATTTCTATTCCATTAAAAATTCCAGCGCATTCCCAAGTAAAATGTTGGGTAAAAAAAATGAATGAGTATGGATATAATAAATTAGTGGAAAGACTTTATCATCCCGATTATGAAATCAAAAAAATCTCTGATTCTTATTTGACCTATACCAGTTTTGTTCGAGGCTTTTTCCTCCTAATGATCTTTTTGATGATCTTTACTTTGTTTCAATATTTACAAAATGGCGACAAAGCTTTTATGTATTACGGCTTATACATACTCTTTCTTTTTTGTTTTTATCTCAGAGAAGTCAGTTATTTCGATCATGTCATTCATTTGATCCCAATTGAATTTTATAAATATCGGTATTACACTTTTTTAGCATCTGCAATGTTTATTAGTTACTTATTCTTTGTTGCTCATTTTATTAACGCACCAAATAAATACCCTAACTTTTACAAATTAATAAAAGGGATGGCAGGTATCACCTTCCTCTTTTTGGTTGCCCACCAAATTCTAGCTTTTAATGATGCGAATCAAAGTTGGAAACTCATGCATTATAGTAGATTCCTTAATAATATTTTGATCCTTATCGCCTTGGGTTATTTGATACGTGTAAAAGATAGATTAGTCCGTTTTGTTTTTATTGGTTCAGCATTACTTTTTTTGGGAAGTTTTCTCACCTATTTGGAATCCACGTTTTTTAATTGGTTCCATGATTCTTGGTGGGATTCTGATCAGATATTTGCTTTTATTGGGATTACTGCCGAGTTATGTTTTTTCACCATCGTCTTAGGGTATAAGCAATTGTTGGTACAAAAAGAAAAATCAAAAATTGAAAATAGATTGTTATTCAAAGAGCAAGAAGCCACCCGACTCAAAGATCTAGACCAAGTAAAAAACACTTTTTTCACGAATATCACTCACGAATTTCGAACACCGCTCACCGTCATCGAAGGCATGGCAGGTGAAATTAAGGAAGGAAAAATAAAACGATTGATACAGAGGAACAGCCGTCAATTATTACAACTCATTAACCAACTACTTGACCTTGCTAAAATAGAATCAGGAAGTATGCCGATGAATTGGATTCAGGTAGACATCATTAATTACCTTAATTATCTAACAGAGTCATTACAATCTTTTGCTTTTTCCCAAAAAATAAGTTTAGTTTTTTATTCCGAAGAAAAGGAATTAAAAATGGATATTGATGAAGAAAAATTGCAAACCATTCTAATTAATCTTATTGCCAATGCCATTAAGCATACTCCTGAATATGGGAGAATTTTAATTGTTGGATCAAAAAAAACTATCGAGGAAAAACCTTTTTTTACCTTAAAAATAACCGATACAGGATTCGGTATTCCAGCTGCCGATATGCCATTTATCTTTGACCGATTTTTTCAAGTCCATCGTTCTGGTCAAGATAGAAATCAGGGAACAGGTATTGGTTTAGCTGTGGTTAAAAATCTAATAGAATTGCATCATGGCAAAATTCAAGTAGAGAGCCAAGAAGAAAAAGGTACTACATTTACATTGACTTTTCCAATTACACAAAGTGCTCCTTTTACTCAAAAAGATTTTAAAGAAAATGATTTTAAAAACCTATCTTTTTTAAATCAATCGTCAATTGATTCATTTGAAAAAACAAATTCTATCATAACATCCGATGAACTGCCTACGCTTCTCCTTATCGAAGATAATTATGATGTAGTTCAATATTTAAAAACAATTTTAGAAAATACCTACCAAATTATTTTTGCAAAAAACGGTACGGAAGGAATTGAAAAAGCATTGTTAGAAATTCCAGACCTTATCATTAGCGATGTGATGATGCCAGAGAAAGATGGATTCGAAGTATGCCAAACGCTCAAACAAAATGAGTTGACGAGTCATATTCCTATCATCCTTTTGACTGCCAAAGCCACACAGGAAGATAAAATCCAGGGGCTTCAATTTGGAGCGGATGCTTATTTGATGAAACCATTTGACAAAGAAGAATTATTTGTTCGGTTGGAGAAATTATTGGAATTGCGTAAAAAGCTACAAGAGCGATATCATAATTTTTCCATTATCGAAAAACCTCTTCCCAAAAAAGAATCCGCTGTTTTTTCGAAAGAAGACTTATTTTTAAAAAAACTAAATCAAGTTATTCGAGAAAATCTTAGTGATGAAAAATTTAATAATACTATTTTATGTAAAAAAATGGGGATGAGTAATACCCAATTATATAAAAAATTAAAAGCATTGACAGGTTTTTCGATTGCCAATTATATCCGTCATTGTCGATTAGAATTAGCCTATTCTTTATTAGAAAAAACCAATGACTCAGTTTCAGAAATCGCCTACCAAACTGGATTTTCCAACCTATCATGGTTTTCCCAAGCCTTTAAAGAAAAATATGGTGTCACACCATCTGAAACACGTAAGTAGTTGTTTTTCAGCACTTTATAATCTTTGTTATTAATAAAAGACTAAATAACTAAAACTTTTTTTCCTAAAAAAGCTAAATAACTAAAACCTCTTTCTTCCTCCTTCCTCACCTTTAAGGGATATTCATATTAAAGTTTTTTATACCCTAAAACCAAATGAACTTTATTCACCCTCTTTTTTTTTTAAACCTTTCTTATGAAAACCTTGAAATATTATCTCTATCCATTCTTTTTTTTCATGTTGCTTTCCAATTTTACCTATGCCCAAAACACCATTTATGTAAATGATAACGCCACAGGTGCAAATGATGGTACTTCTTGGAATGATGCTTTTACTGACCTTCAAGATGCAAATGCTATTGCTGTTCCTTTTTTTGATAAAATATGGGTAAAAGAAGGAACTTATCGCCCTGATAGTGCAAGTCCTGGAGATAGGAATTTATCCTTTGAGTTTAAAAGGGATATATTTTACTTTGGAGGATTTCCCGATACTACAACTAATAATATCAATCCCATAGCTTACCCTTCCCTCCACCCATCTATATTAAGTGGGGATATTGGTATTATTGGAGATTCAACTGACAATTCTTACCATGTGACTGTAATAAATCCTGGAGCCTCTTTTATTCATGTAGATGGATTTGAAGTGACTGAAGGTAATGCGGATGCTCCTAGTAGTACCGATGAACAAAATGCAGCTGGTTGTAAAATATTTTCAACTGGTGGAAATACAGATATGTTTTTTTATAACATGAATTTTAGTGAAAATCATGCTAACGGATTCGGGGGAGGTGTAAATATTACTGCCAATACTTTTGGTACTTCTACTATAAGCCTCAATATCTCTTTTTTTAATTGTTCATTTTCCAGTAATACGGTTAATGTCACTCCAGGGCATGGTGCTGGAATAATAATTTCTAGCGTCAACGTTGGAGCGACTACCAATGTTAATTTCAATGCCTGTAACCTCAATGGTAATTCAGCATCGACAGGAGGAGCAATTTATTTAAAATCACAGTTTGGAGGAATTTTGAATTCTACTTTTTTTGGATGCAATATTAATAACAATACTGCTACAGGAAATGGAGGGGCTATTTATGAATTTGTAAATAGTGGAAGTACCTTGAAAACAGATATTATTTTTGGTTCAATTAATTCAAATTTAGCTGCTAATGGGGGAGGTATTTATTCTGATATTACTGATGGTATTTATCAAGACAGTTTATTTAATGTGGGTTTTGGAGGGAATACTGCCACCCAATCTGGAGGAGCCATTAGTTGTCAAGCCAATAATTCCACACTTACACCTATTTTTGATAATTGTGATTTCATCAATAATTCTAGTTCTTTTTCAGGAGGAGCTATTGAAAATCAGTCTGATAATGGAGGCTCCTTTTCTCCAAAATATTCCGACTGCTTATTTTTTTCTAACTACACTAATAGTTCTACCTCTGGTAAGGGTGGTGCTATCGCAAATCTTAGTGGAAGTGGTCCAATTGATCCTGAATTCATTGCCTGCAATTTTTGGAAAAATACTTCGAGATCTGGTGGAGCAATGTATAATGAAGGGTTTAATAATTCAAATCGACCGACCATAGTTAATTGTATTTTCAATGAAAATAAAGCTACTAATTTTGGTACTGAAGGTTGGGGAGGTGCGTTATTTAATGAAGGTTCTGTAGGAGTTTGTGAAACAACTATTATCAACTCTTCTTTTTCTGATAATGAAGCTCTTACTGCAGGTCAAGCCATCAGAAATGAAGACGCTCCAACTACTATCGCTAATTCTATCCTTTGGGGTGGTATCAGTCCTGACATCATTTCTGAAACTATGATTGGCAATACCACAGTCACTTATTCTGACATTGAAGGAGGATATACGGGTACTGGAAATATCAACCAACTACCCCAATTTACAGATGCTCCCAATAATGACTTTACGTTGTTACAAACCTCTCCATGTATCAATACAGGCATAAATGATTCTCTTCCTTCAGGCATCACAAAAGATTTTTACGGAGAAGATAGAATTCAAAATACAACCATAGATATGGGAGCAAGTGAGAATTTTATTTGTCCAATTTATATTCCAGACTATACGGAGGATTTTTCTACTTATTTACCTTTATGCTGGGTTGAAAAAGTCGGAGGAATCCCTCTTTCCACACCCCCAGATGCCAATTCTACTTGGACTGAGGATGCTTTTGGTAATATTGGTTCTACAAATAACTCTGCTAAAGTTAGGATATATGGCGACTTTGATAATACCAATGATTGGTTGATGTCTCCTCAATTTGATCTTACCACAGGAGGTCCATATTTATTAACTTTTGATATTGCTTTGACGGAAAATAATTCTACCAATGCTGCAACCCTTGGTTCGGATGATCAAATTTTTTTAGTAGCTGATTCTGATGGAAGTTCCGTCAATCAGATTTTACAAACATGGACTAGTAGTAATTCAATTTCTGCTACTGGCGATAGTTATACTTTTGATCTTTCTTCCTACTCTTCATCTACTTTAAGCTTCGGTTTTCAAGCTCGTGGAGGGAATACTATTGACCCAGAGGATAATGATTTTTTTGTAGATAATTTTGCTATAACGGCTTGTGCTACGGCTACTTATTATCTTGACTCAGATGGTGACGGCTATGGAGATGCTTACCATAGTGGGGATTCCTATTGTATTGGATTTGAACCACCGAATTATGTGTCAGACAATACCGATTGTGATGATTCTGATCCGGGAGATACTGATATTACCGTTTCTGGCAACCCTATCGTTTCTGACCACTATATTGCCAATAGACAAATTATGTCTTCCGATTCTGTAGATGCTGGAGGAATGACGATTTTTCAAGCTGGGGAAGAAATTATTCTAAGTCCTGATTTTGTAGCATCCTCTGGAACAGGTAGTGATTTTATTGCCTTCATCGATCCGGAATGTCCGCTGCCATTTTCTCCTTTAACACAAGAGGAAACGGAAGAGGAAGTAGATATTTTTAAAGAAAAAATAACACCATCGGAAAGTCAAGCTGAAAAACCTCAACAAGCCACTTTAGCCATTTATCCAAATCCAACTAAACGACAAACTAACATTGTTTTTACAATTCCACAAATCGGGGTCAACACTTTAGAAGTTTATAATAATACAGGAACATTAGTCAAACGATTGGCTGAAGGAAAATGGTTGGAACAAGGCGAATACATTGAATCATTTGAAACGGAACAATTGCCCGCTGGCATCTATCTAATTGTACTAAGAACGGCGAAAAGAACCATCACTAAAAAGTTAATCGTCATTGAATAATTGGGCTTCCAAAATAGAATATTATGGTTGACCGGGTTTAGATTTCAGGCTATTTTTCTTAAAAATAAAAACTTAAATGCCCAAGATGATACTCAAATACAATCAGACGAAATGGTTTCTTTTTTAACAGAAATTTCAAGGTTCGACCGCTATCTAACTAGCTACCGATAGCAGTTTTTTTTACGGACTATTAGAAAGTTTAACCTAATTTTTAAAACATCTGCCTATACTGACAGATTAAATCTTCACTCAATGAAAATTGTAAATCCTTACCTTAGTTTTTTATTTTTTCTCTTATTAAATATTCAATT
>Ga0114957_1004689_pt1 | contig 11646 bp, 8 predicted proteins | sample BantaG_FD_87175 | JGI IMG/M metagenome (GOLD analysis project Ga0114957, IMG submission 87175) | Marine algal microbial communities from Bantry Bay, Ireland - BantryBay_4 metaG | ecosystem: Host-associated > Algae > Red algae > Unclassified | place: Bantry Bay, Ireland | collected 2014-11-21 | reverse complement strand
GATGCATTACCCCCAACTGTCACATCTGGTGGCATATCACCTCCTGTCGCACTATTATCAGTATTAATTGAGATTGATGCTGAACCAGTCTCTAGATTATCATCAACTACAACGAATGAATAAGTTGAAATTGAAGTATCCGTGTGAGCAGTGACAGTCACTTCTTTAGTAAATTCCGTTCTGTCATCACCAAAGAGTAAGTTTAATGAAGATCCTGGATCAGAGCCATCGATTGTATATCTTGATGGATCAAGAGCTACACCGTCTTGCTCGACTGAAAATGTATTAAGTTCAGCTTCGTCAGATGTAGCTGTCAATAATACAGTGAAAGAATCACCTGGATTCACTATTGTGTCCGCACTTACATAACCAATCTGATCTACTAAGACTACCTGAGGACCATCCTCATTTCCAGAACCAGGAGGATTAATAATATCATCATCACATGATGTGGTAAATATCGCAGTACCGATTAAGAGCATAAGCCCTAATAATTTGAATTGTTTCATACTTAATTAAATTTATTTTTTGTTTAGATGTTAGTGTAACGCAAAAGTAATGTAGTATCACATCGCAATTGACCATTTAACAACGTTTTAATAGTAAATAGGGGTTTATACTAGTGAAAAAAGAATTTTATCTCAATATTACTCTCTTAATTTTGATTAACCTCTTGATTAAGCCACTCTATTTATTCGGAATAGATGCTGAAGTTCAAAACCAAGTCGGCAACTCTGACTATGGAACTTACTTTGCCCTTTTTAACTTTCTCTACATCTTTCACTGGGTTTTAGATCCAGGTATTCAGAACTATAATACTCAAGCAATTTCTAAAGACAGAGACTCACTTCAATTACGACTTGGCTATACACTTGCGAGTAAATGTTTAGCAGCAATTCTGTTTGTTGGCATAGCTGGTCTTTTGAGTATGCTATTTTTTGGACAAGAGTATTGGCAAGAAATCATCCTCGTGGCTGCAAGTATGATTGCACTTTCATTTATTGTTTATTTCAGGACACACTTTTCTGCAATTGGCCAATATTATACTGATAGTTTATTGAGCTCATTAGATAAGTTGCTCTTGATTCTTAGCTTAGGTTATCTCCTTTACTTAAGTGAAATAGAGATGAGCATCACCCTCTTTATCCAAGTCCAGTTTATCTCTCTCATTGTAACATTGTTGATAGTGGGGCTATTATTCATTCGTCGATTCGGAGGAATAAGATTAAATTTTGACGTCAGTCAGATTAAGGGTCTTCTGCGTAATTCATTTCCGTTTGCAATTGTTTTCATTCTCATGTCACTCTATAGTAGAATGGATGGCATAATGCTCAAGTCTCTAGTTGACGATCAAGCAGTATCAGCTGGTATCTTTGCTGCAGGGTTTAGAGTCTATGATGCAATGAGCATGATAGGCATGCTGTTCGCTAGCCTCTTACTTCCAATGTTTGCCAATGTACTCTCAGACAAAGAGAAACTCTCAGAACTCTATGAATCTGCTTTGAGGCTCTTACTTATAGTGTCTACGCTACTCGGTATCATAGCATACCTCTATAGTGAGGAAGTAATGTACGCTATCTATACAGCAGCCTCTCAGTCACATGTAGAAGTATTTCAATGGTTGACTATCAGCTACTACCTCGTTGCTCTCACCTACGTGTTTGGAACATTAATCACCGCAAGTGGTAAATTGAAAAAACTCAATTGGTTATTTGTACTTGGAATACCAATCAATTTCTCATTAAATTGTTGGTTGATTCCTGACCTTCAAGCTGTAGGAGCTGGTATTGCCACATGCATTACACAAGCCGTGATTTTGATCGGCCAGATAGTCTTAGTTTACAGACAGTTCCACTTTAAAGTCAATAGCAATCTTATTTTACATTATAGTCTCTTGTTTGGAGTCATTTTTGCTACCTCTCTAATGATACATTACTCTCTCAGTTGGCATTTTATCCTCGAAGTAGGACTCATTAGTATTATTGGTGTTGTTTACATATTGGGAAGTAGATTTTTACGTTTAGATTTTATCTTAGGTGCAAGATCAGATGCACCATAAGGTCAAAGAATAAAAACTAACCTAGTCTTGAGCTCAATGGATAATAACGAAAACTTACTGCGTCCTATCTTGCTACTTTGGAAGCAGAAGAAACTCATACTTGGGCTGAGCCTACTTCTCAGTATAATAGCTGCAGGACTTAGCTTGCTCAAGCCTAACTATTACGAATCTAAATCCATATTCTACCCAGCAAGTACAGACCTTTCCAAGCCACTACCAATAGGAACTCAATCAGTAGACATTGACTATTACGGTACAGGTGATGACCTTGAACGCCTCCTAGCAATAGCGAGTAGTAGTGAACTCAAAGACTACCTCATCGAGACCTTTGATCTCTACAAGCACTACGATATCAATCCGTCAGTAGAAATGGCTAAATATATGATGAGTCTCAAACTCGTAAAGCACTTCAAAACTAAAAGAACTAAACTTGACGCAATCAGATTATCATTTGAGGATCAAGATCCAGAGTTTGCAAAAGACATGGTCAATGCTGCAACTGCAAAACTCAATGAAATAGCACAAAAGATTATAAAGCAAGGTCAGAATACTCTCATTCAAAGTTATACACTTGCTGTAAGTAACAAAACTACAGAACTCAATATACTCTCTGATAAAATAGGCAAGCTGAGAGCAAAACATGGCATCTACAATTTGGAAAGCCAATCACAGACATACTCAGAAATCCTACCAGAGATTGAATCAAAACTCTCAATTGCATCTGGAAAATACAAATTGATGCAGAAGTTCAATGCTCATCCAGATACGCTGGCTACATACCAATCAATAGTAGGTAGCTATACAAGTCAAGTCAATAAGCTCAAGAGTAAAATAACACTATTTAATGAGGGATACTTACCCACTCTCAACGCTGAGGCAGAACAAGAAGACTTTATGAAACAATATGTATTGGACAAGCAGAGATTGAGTCAGTTACAATCAGCATACAACTCACCGTTCAGTGCAATCCACCTCATCGAAGCAGGAGAAATACCATTTATAAAATCTAGGCCTAAGAGATCTTTCATTGTAATCGGTGTTGCCATCACAAGTACACTTTTCCTAAGTATGCTAGTATTAATCCAAGACTTTGTTAAATCTCTAATAGCACTCAACAAAGAGTAGGATGCTTGCGACATTCAATCAAGATCACAAATTATTGATAAGTGGAGCAGGATTATTTCTACTCACAATTGCTTGTGCGATTTACTTCGAAGTTTGGTATTTGATTGGAATTCCTTTCTCTATCGTCCTTGCGGCTTACAGCATACTGAATCCCAAACTCATTTATTACTTACTCTTTGCGTTGATTCCATTTTCGACTGAGATCAATTTGCCAGGTGGTATCGGGTTAGATTTTCCAGGAGAACCTTTAATGTTAGTATATACAGGTTTAGTCATCTTTTTAACAATAGAGCACTTACGTAAATGGGATGGAAATTTATTTTATAATGGAATGACGGTCTTGATTATTTCATTGTTTGGATGGAGTATTATCTCAACAGTATTCTCTTCACAACCAATCATCTCACTCAAATATCTTGCAGCCAAAGTTTGGTATATCTTACCTTTTTACTTTGGGACATTGATAATCTTTCAGCGAGACATTACAAAAGTTAGGTGGCTGATTAAACTCATAGTCGGAGTTACACTAATTGCAACTTTATATGTTGTTGCTAGACATTCGATGATGGGATTTGCATTTAAAGCAGTGAATGGAGCAGGTAGACCCTTCTTCCGTAATCATGTTACCTATGGAGCTCTTCTTGTATTGATACTTCCTTATCTCTTCTACTTATGGAAGACATCACGGAATCCACTGAGAATCATAATCTATGGACTAAGCCTCTTGTTTTTTGGATTTGCAATCTATACAACCTATACTAGAGCTGCCTACGTCTGTGTTGTTGGTATTGCAGCTGGCTATTTTATGATAAGATTTAAACTCACTTCAATAACACTTATCGCTGCACTTATATTGAGCTCTGTCGGTATTGGCTATTTGATTCATAAAAATCAATTCTTACAGTTTGCTCCTAATTATGAGAAGACGATATCTCACCAAAATATCAACAACTTGATGGAAGCCACAGTCAAGGGTGAGGATGTGTCTACTATGGAAAGAGTCCATAGGTGGGTTGCTGGTATGCGGATGGTCGCAGCCAAACCTCTTACAGGATTCGGTCCTGGAGCATTTTATGAATCATATGAACCTTATACTCTCAATAGTTTTGAGACATTTGTGAGTGACAATCCTGAAAAGTCAGGTATCCATAATTACTATTTAATGACCTGTGTCGAGCAAGGAATACCCGGTTTTATCTTATTCTTTTTACTAACGGCATTTCCACTTTTAATGGCCCAACGAGCCTACCACAAACTCAAAAGAATAGAACTTAAGTCACTAGTCATGGCAGCTGCACTTTCTTTAATATCCATAGATTTGCTCCTCCTGATCAATGATCTCTTAGAAGCAGATAAAGTAGGATCGTACTACTACTTGTCCATAGCAATCATCGTTCTCTGCTACATGGCTGCAAGTAAACAATCTCACAAATCAGCACCGGCTCTACCTATAGATGGCTAATTAACCCTATCAACAATCCAGTCATTAGATATTTAGTGTATTTTTGTTCAAAATATTACGCTTTGTCAGAACAAAAACCAGACTACTCTAAGATATTTGAAACTGAGTTTCTACCGCACGCAGATGCGTTGAAAACCTTTGCTTTTCACCTAGCTTACAATGAAGAAGATGCCAATGATCTCGTCCAAGAGACATTTATGAAGGCACATAGATTCATTGATAGATACATGGTTGGAACTAATGCAAAGGCATGGTTGTTTAAAATCTTGAAGAACGCTTACATCAATCAATATCGGAAAAAATCTAAGCAACCCACAAAGGTGGACTTTGAAGATTTTATTAGTTACCACGACACCGATGAAGATGGAGGCGCTACTGGATATCTCGACCTTAGGGAAGAGCTCTTCCAGAGTATGATGGGAGATGAAGTCACTAATGCAATCAATGCTTTACCAATTGACTTCAGGACAGTCATCCTACTCTGTGATATCGAAGGATTCAAATATGAAGAGATTGCTAAGATTATAGATATCCCAATAGGAACAGTAAGATCGAGACTCTTCAGAGCTAGGAACATGCTCAAAGAAAACCTTAAAGACTACGCTGATAAGCTCGGTTATAGAGATATCAGAGGAGAGAAAAGAAAGGAAGAAGAGTAGACATATACTTTAGACAATTTTTTATAATTTGCTTTTGATTCGTTAAATACTAATTTCAAAAATGGAAAATCCGAAGAGTACTCATTCAGTCGAACAAAATATTAGCTTGTACTTTGACAGTGCATTAAGCAAAGAAGACGAGATACAACTCATCCAAAAAATCGGTAACGATCCAACCTGCTGCGCTAGCTTCCAAAAAGAAAAAACCGCTAGAGAATTTCTCAAAAACAATCTCAAGAGATCAAGCTGCTCTAAAGATATGATCAACAATTTGAGAAATATAGGAAACACTCATTAGCTAGGCTACCTCTCATTTCATACAGACTTTAAGTTGCCGTTACTCATGTAGTAATGCTACTGTTGTATCGTATCTATGCTCGACACTTCAATCGATACGTGCCTATCTCACTCACACCTATTTCAACTCAATATGCTCGATAAATTAGAAGCTATACACCATAAATTCCTAGAGACACAAGAAAAACTCTCTGATCCAGAAATCGTAACTGACATCAAACGATTTACCAAACTCAATAAAGAATATAAAAAACTCGATAAGGTCAATACTGTCTATCTTGAATACAGTAATCTCATTAGTAATAAAGCTAATGCTGAAGAAATGCTCAAAGATGATGATGCTGAGATGAAAGAGATGGCAAAGATGGAGCTCGATGAAATCAATCCAGCAATCGAAGAACTCGAAGAAAAAATAAAAGTGATGCTCATGCCTAAAGATCCAGATGATGATAAAGATGTCATCATGGAAATCAGGTCAGGTGCCGGAGGAGATGAAGCAAGTATATTCGCAGGTGATCTCTATCGGATGTACAGTAAGTACTTTGAGACAAAAAATTATAAAGTAGAAATCGTTGACATCAATGAAGGTAGTGTAGGTGGCTATAACAAAATCGTCCTCGAAATCACAGGAACTGATGTATTTGGAGAACTCAAATTTGAGTCGGGAGCACACAGAGTTCAGAGAGTGCCAAAGACGGAATCACAAGGTAGAGTCCATACATCAGCAGCTACTGTTGCAGTCATCCCTATGTATGATATAGAAGAGATTACAATCAAAAAAGATGATCTTAGGACAGACCTCTTCCGTGCTAGTGGTGCAGGGGGACAACATGTCAACAAAACTGAATCGGGTGTTAGATATACCCACCTCCCGACAGGTATCGTAGCAGAGAGTACAGACTCAAGATCACAACACAAGAATAGGGATATTGCGATGACAAGACTCATAGTCAAAATCAAGCATGCTCAGGAAGAAGCAGTCTACAAAGAACAAAAAGCGCAAAGAAAGTCACTTGTAGGATCAGGAGATCGATCAGATAAGATCAGAACATATAACTATCCACAAAATAGAGTAACAGATCATCGTATCAATCTCACTCTCTATAATCTAGATAAAATCATAGAGGGCGATATTTCTGGAGTGATAGAAGCACTAAAAGTCGCTGAGAATGCAACTAAAATGCAAGAGGGAGAGCAAGCAATTTAAGCTGAGTTGAATCTAATTTTAAATTTTTAAATTCTAACTAGGTATTCTTTCAAAAAGCACTAATTTTGCACCTCTATAAAGCACTGCCCAAGTGCTGGAACTGGTAGACAGGCATGGTTGAGGGCCATGTGTCCTTTAGGGCGTGAAGGTTCGATTCCTTTCTTGGGCACAATTTAAAGGTAAATAAGCAATGCTTATTTACCTTTTTTCTTTTTATTAGCTTTACAATCACTTCTGCAAATTTAGGTAAGGTTAAAAACTGATGTTAGGAAATTTATTACTCACCATCACACGTTTGTATCTCTAGAATTAGCTCACTTACTAAAAGTAAAAACATATACTATGACTCGTCAATCACTCGTAAATTTTGTAAAGACAATCACACTTGTACTTTTCACAGGACTTTTATTTGTGCAATGTCAACGAAGCCCAGAAAAACTTCCTAAATACAAAAAAGAGTTCAAGGCTCAGATTGCAAAATTTGAAAATCAAAAAGAAAAGACCGATAGTAAAATAGAACAAGGAGTAGTCGAGCTCACTGGAATCGAGAAGGCTCTCGCTGAGGCAAAAAACGTAGATAAGGAATTTAATAAAGTCTATGGCAATTGGAAGCGAGTAGACAATAATGTACAAGCACTTTACCGTGACTACGAAAAACTCAAAGAAGATGCAGATAACCTCTTCGGTGCTATGACAGAACAAACACAATCCATCAATGATGCAACAAGTCGTAACCAACTCATGACTGCAATCAATAAGATAAAAGGTGACTACGATATCAATCTTAAAAGAACACAAGTCGCTGTGAGCAAATTACAAGGACTCCATTCTGAAGCAATGGACATCATCAAAGGACTAGAAGTAGCTGTTGCTCTCGGGCAGATCTCAGAGATAAATTCTGGACTACAAGGTATAGAAAGTAAAGTGGCCGATATTATGACAGATCTCAATCAAAGTATCGCAGAGAGTAAGGCACTCTATGATGATAAGATTGGTAACTTTTAAAAATACGTTTACCTAAGGTTGTAAATAAAAAAAGACCCCTACTGACAATCAGTCAATTAGGGGTCTTTAAAGTAGCGTGAGGCGGGCTATTTTTGTAATAAACACTGCTATCTCAACTCTCATAATCACATTGATTGTCAATATGTTATGAAAACAGCTTCTCAAAACCTCTCATATTCTATTAAATATAACGACAACCAAGTTGCCTCCAGTTGTCGCCTGTCGTATCTTAATTTCGCTAAACAGATACTTAACAACAGAGAGATACTCCTCAATGAAGAATGTTGCCACAATTCCAGAGGTCAGGTTTAATCTAAAATCCCACAAGGAAAAAGTGAACGTCTTGCAATTTTTGCTAAGTTTCTAAGCTAAAAGTATTCGCTTCTGAATACTATAACATCGGGCATTTTGACTATGACATTCTAAAGACTTATGTAAACAAGCAGAATTGTTCAAAGGAAAGTTGAAGGACTTTGGTAGTGGAACAACAATTGAGGTGATAAATTCTCATTATATAGAGTTATATGAATCTAAGTAAGATATATTATTCAAAATATGTTCTATTCACCCTTACTTTAAAACTCCAAATCCACCTCTACCTTTTATATGATTTCAAAAAAAGAAAGTCTAAGGTATTCGATGCCCATTATAAATCTCCAATCTTGTCAAACTAGCATCACACAAAGTATAATTAGTTCTTTGAAGATTTATGAAAAAAAGCTAATTTTGAATAGGTCTTAAAACTGGGATATGTCTAACTCCTGCCAAAACGAATACATTTATCTTTTGATATTTTTCAGCATCGCAATCAATTTATTAATAAATAAAGGTCTTAATATGAAATTATTCGCAGCAATCCTTTTCATCCTAATTTCTCTAACATCGGGCTCATCTCAAAATTTCCTTTCAACTAATGAATGTACAACTAAACTAAAGCAATATTTAGAGGATTATAATCCAGATCTATATCAAAGGGATGTAGATATAAAATATTACAATAATGAATTTGCATATTTTTCAGAATATTTCATTTTTCAATCAGAAGAATTTGATATAACTGTTACTAATAGGTTTGGTCCATTTCCACAGTACAAGGAAACATGTAGACACACTCGAGGGGAAATAGCTGTAAATATTAAATTCCGACAGTTGGAAGGGTTTGACATGGATTCTCAAAATTTGGATTACCTCGTAAATTCTTTTATCATACCCATCATAAATAAAAGATTTGAATCATTCAAAATGAAAATATTATTCATTGATATTCATTTTGATGATTTTCTTTACAGCTACTATAATAGACCTCTAAGTGTTACCACAGACAGTACTCTTCTGAAGTTAAAACCTCAGAAGAAATCAGCTGGATCTCTTGAACAACTTGATATTGATAGGTATATAAAAAAATATGGAGAACCTCACCCATTTACTATTTCTGGAACAGCTATATTTCAAATTGTAGTAACAGAGAGTCAATATGAAGATTCAGATGGTTTTGAATTGAAAAAATCTGGATTATTGCTAAAATGTGGGTCAGCAGATTGCATCTATAGAATGATAGATGAAAATAAAATATTGGAAAATATCATGTTTATAAAGCCTTACGATAGTTATAGATTTTTCTATTATTTTGATAGTACACCTAAAGACAAACCTGTAATATTTGCAGTACAGGGTCTTAGCAACCAAGCACTTAAAAGAGAATATGAAGCAGTGGGTGGAAATATTTGGCAATACATTAAAGAAGACAAGATGAAAGAACATCTAATAAAATTAATACCAACAATCACACAATTCAAAGACAACAACTCAATAGACATTGCTTTATTTATAGCTGAGTATGGTGAAGCAAATAAAATAAGAGACTACAACTATGATAGACAAAATCAAACTATCACCAAAAAATAAAATCCATGCAAAAAATACATTTAGCTATATTCCTAATACTTAATTTCTTCCTTTCAACAGGACAGACTACATACTTTGGTTCTCCAAGTGCTGTTGTCAGGTCGATGGAAATTAATTCTTTAAAAGAATGTGTTCAGCATATTAATAGTGGAGCTGTATCAAAAAACATAGCAGAAAATGAATTAACACAAATCAGGTATAACTTCTGGGAAAAATTCAATAATGGCAACTTAACGGATGCTGATTATGATAATTATTTAAATGCTTTAACACAAAAAGATTTCTATATAGTTATGATAGAATTTTTAAACAGCTTAGACGGAGAAGCAGAAACAGTTTCTGGTGCATTTAATGGAATTGGTGATGTTTGGGAAATGCTCTCTGGAGGTAGCTTAGATAATGGAATTCCGAGTTATTGCAAAAATGAGTTCAATGTATGGGTCAATAGTTTTTCAGGTATAAAAGCATTCAATGGATCAGCATTTACAAAAGAAAACATTTCGTTATATGAGAGTTATTTAAAGAAACGTAACAAATATGAATTTTATATTAAAAATCAATATTCTCCTATAAAAATAGGTTCATATCAATCTAGACTCAAAGCTTATTTGGACTTTACAGAAGCCGTCTCAATTAAAAGCACTAATGAGTACATAGCTGAAACAACATTGTATTTTACAGAGCAAGAAATCAATAGTGCTCTTGACTACATAATAGATTATTCGCGTTTAGAGTTGTTTTCAACTGATGACTACCTCGCGATTTATGATTTAGAATTTAATTTGAGCTCGTTTGACAAAGACAACTACTCTATTTATTTGATAAAGAGAAGAAAGGGAATCGAATGGAAGGATGCCAAATTAATATATAAGAATAGAGTAGATAAATATGGCAATTCAGTGATTGACAATTTATCAAAAAAATACTTTGAAAATAGAAATTCGACGACATATAGTTGTGTTGGCTCTCCTTATATAATGCTTGACAATTACATCCGAAATTCTAATAATCCCCCTTCGAATTGTGATTGTTTTTCACTTGATTTAGGCAATAAACTTTTGTGGGAAGATATATTCAGTCTGAATTATGACGAGATACCTTCTGTTTCTCATTATGACAACCTGAATAACACCCATATAAAATCAAAGTTTAAAAGAGCTTTCAATCTTGTAAGAAAGTATGGTGCGAATTTAAGCCACTATGAAGATGGCTTTCCAATTTCATTTGAAATAAATTACTCTGATTTGAAGCGATACAGTGAATGGCATTGTATTCGATCATTGTTAGAAGGAATGGCAATAATAGAAAATGATTATGAAACGCTATTATTCTTATCATATCTATATGCAAATGACTACAATAATGAAAATGAAATCCAAAAGGCAGTAACAGATACAAATAATGAAATTAAATCTAATAAAGATGCAAGTATAGAGAAGATTAAAAAACTAATCGGCACAGCATTACCAAATGCATATTTCAATCGATCCTTCTCTTCATTCCCTTCAATCATGAAGCAAGTTAATGCCAAATACCTTTTAGAAGAGAAGCCAAATAATGATATATCTAACAAGGTAGATTATGCAAATAACTACTTAATTAAATATATGTCTAATAATCCTGACACACCCGAACAAAATCAATTTACACTAGAAGATTTAAACTCCATTTGGACTGGAAGACTTGGTAATAACTTAATTGTATTTGAATTTGGAAACTCAAGCTACTCTAAAGACACTAAGTATGAGAATTTAAACTTTAATAAAACTGAAGATGGAACATTTGAATATCAGGATAATAAACTTTCAACTTTTGGATTGTTTGATAATATTACAGCGAAGACAAACGATTTCTTAATTATATGGAAAAGCGAGAATGAAATTTTATTAAAAACCATTGATTTAAGCAATGGAAGAGTATTAAAAGG
>Ga0114957_1004687_pt1 | contig 11648 bp, 6 predicted proteins | sample BantaG_FD_87175 | JGI IMG/M metagenome (GOLD analysis project Ga0114957, IMG submission 87175) | Marine algal microbial communities from Bantry Bay, Ireland - BantryBay_4 metaG | ecosystem: Host-associated > Algae > Red algae > Unclassified | place: Bantry Bay, Ireland | collected 2014-11-21 | reverse complement strand
GTTATTTTGGAATTAATGGAGTTATAAATTTCGCGAATAGCCTTAGCTATTTAAGGAATTTCTAACGAGAAGTAATTTCAAAAGAAGCATTCAAAACGGGCAGAATTTAGATTACAGTGTATTAAATACACAGTGTATTAAACAATTCTTAAACTACACACACCATATGGAATACGTTGGACTAATTCTGGAAATCATCTTCCTTGCGCTGGGAGTCTACATTTACCTTTTTTCAAGAGGTGTTATAAAGTCTAAAACGCCAGAAGCAAAAAAGAAAGCGGCGGCCTTTCGCGATAAAAACGGACGATGGTTGCGACTTGTCGCTATTATTTTAATTGCAGTGATGAGCATTGAGATTGTATGGCATGTTCGGGATTTGATGGGGTAGGAAGTAGAATGCGAATGCGAATGTCCTGCATGCTCAACTGTCTGAATTAGAATTTGTAGGATGAATGGAGGGTAGGATTTCCCACGATCGCAGGCATCCTACCATCTTCTAGCCTAAAAAATCCTACATCAAACAATGTAAGCAACAACAAGCACCCAAAATGCAAACTACAACTCCCATAAAATCCATCAGAAACCACTTCATTATTACCTCAATCCACATGATAAATTGGAGCCAATTATACTTGTTTTGAGAGATTTAGGAGCATGGCTAATCCAGGAAATAGAAAAAAGCGAAATGAGCGCACAGCTTCCTTTTCCAAAATATGGCACAATTACGCCCCCACATTATTACATCCAAATGCCCGAATTTTGTTATTATTGCAACTCAGCATGCTATTAATTTGCTGGGACTACATTATTAATTCCTTATTAAGTTGAAAATCAAGGACATACATAGCTAAAAATGAAAAAAACGATACTACTTACTTTATCATTTTCCCTGCTTTTTACAGCGTTTTCATGGGGGCAGATTGCAACAGAGGCAGCAGCAAAGGCAACAGCAGAGAAGAAGATCGAGGAAAAGGACCTTTATGATATAAACACCATTCGGGAACTTCGACTGAATTTTGAACAGTCCAATTGGTCTGAATTGATGGATTCTATACGCCTCTATGGAGATGGATCTTTACTGGGAACGGCAACAATTGACGGAAAGAAATTCGAAAATGTAGGCATCCGATATAGAGGAAGTAAATCATTTCAGGTTGGAAACAAACGAAATGCTTTCCACATCAAGTTGAACTATATCAACAAAAACCAAGCTTACCAAAATTACAAAACCATTAAGCTTTCAAACGCACTTCGCGATCCGAGTATGCTGCGGGAAGTCATGTCTTATCAAATGGCAGGGCAGTACATGCCAGCTCCTAAAGCCAACTACGCTAAGTTGTATATCAATGATAACTACTACGGTGTTTTTATTAACGTACAGGCAATCGATGATTACTTTTTGGAAAGTCACTACGGTTCCAGCGACAATACTTTTTTCAAGTGTAGTCCCAAAATGCTGGACGAGCCCAAACCAATAGCCGGGTGTAAAAACAAAATATACGCTTCTCTCGAATACGAAATGAATGCGCAATGCTACACCAACAATTATGAATTAAAGTCTGAAGATGGTTGGGATGATTTGATTGGTTTAACCAAAACGCTAAGCAAAAATCCAGATAAAATCGAAAGTGTATTGGACGTAGATGAGGCACTGTGGATGCTGGCATTCAATAATACACTGGTCAATCTAAGCAGCTATACTGGTCAGCATTCTCAAAACTATTATCTCTATCGCGATTCCAACGGACAGTTTCATCCGGTGATCTGGGATTTGAATCTTTCATTCGGAAGTTTTAAAAATACGGGTTCAGGCTCTGACCTAAAATTGGCTGCACTCCAAAAAATGGACCCACTTTTACACGCTGATAATGTAACCAAGCCCTTGATTTCCCAATTGCTTAAAAATCCAATGTACAAAAAAGTGTACCTGTCGCACATACGCACCATTTTGTACGACCACTTTGTAAATGGAGAATACGAAAAGGAAGCGAAGCGTTTACAACAATTGATTTCAAACGACATGTTTAATGATCCATATAGATTTTACGATCATGCTGAATTTTTAAACAGCCTGACGAATACAACAGGTAAGCGATCTAAAATTCCAGGTATTGTTGAATTGATGTCAAAGCGAGCAAAGTACCTGAAGAAGCATCCTGAATTATCGATCTTTCCACCTGAAGCAGAAAACGTAACCGTTGTAGGTCGTGAGAAATTTGACAATTCAGAAATCAAAACCTTTTGCGTACAGGCCAAACTCAAATCAAACGCTAAGCGGGTAAAATTATATTACCGCTTCGGTGGCGATTCCAGCTACCAGGTCATGCCAATGTCCGATGATGGAAAAAGCAACGACGGTAAGCCAGGCGATAAGCTATATGCTGCCACGGTAGACCCAATGGGCAAACACGATAGCATGGAATATTTCATCCTGATGGAAAATGTAAAAGCGATTAGTTACGACCCACCAAACTATATGAATAAGCCTTATGAAAGTAATATTAAGTCCTTAAACAAGTAATATTTTTGAAATTGAGCCCGATTGCCTATTGCAATCGGGCTCAATTTAACCTTTCCTTACCACACCGAGCATCCCCATAAGATAACATATTGCTAATTCGGTTCGTTATCACATAGCCTCCATTCGTTTAATTTTAATTGACAAAATGAGAAAGCTGTACTTTTTCCTGTTTTTATGCTTAATTCCGTTTCTATCTGATGCTCAGGATCTTTATGATATTAATAAAATCCGTGAGATAAAAGTCCGGTTTGCCCAACCTAAATGGGATGTCATACTGGATTCCCTCAAACAAGCTGGGAACGATGACCGCCTGCTGGGTTCTGTAACAATTGACGGGATGCTATACGATAGCGTAGGAGTCCGATACAAGGGAAATAGCTCCTACTTCAATACCCGTCAGCAGAAATCATCCAAATTACCTTTCAACATCAAGTCTGATTTTATTCGCGATAATCAACGCTTTCAGGGAGATTATAAATCGCTTAAACTGAGTAATGTTTTTCGGGACCCTAGTTTTTTGCGTGAAGCAATGGCTTATGAGATTGCGGGCAAATATATGCCCGCACCAAAAGCCAACTTTGTAAAACTCTACGTAAATGATCGCTACCTGGGTTTGTACAACAGTACAGAATCAATCGACAAGAAATTTTTGCAAGACAAATACGCAGAAAAGGATGGCATTTTTATCAAATGTGATCCCAACTGGCACGCCAAACTAAAAAAAGGCTGCATCAAAGGCGAAAAAGCCTCACTCATGTACCAGGGCGATGATCCGGAATGCTATCAGGGCAACTACGAACTAAAAACAAAAGAGGGCTGGAAGGACCTGATTGAATTGACCAAAACACTAAACCAGCAACCTGAAAAAGTGCAGGAAATCTTAAACGTCGATCAGACTTTATGGATGCATGCTTACAATAATGTACTGGTTAATCTCGATAGCTACAGCGGAAAACTTTGCCACAATTATTATATGTATCGCGATTCATTTGGTGTCTTTCAACCTATGGTCTGGGATATGAACATGGCTTTCGGTGGCTTTCGCCATGATGGTACGGGTACAGCTTTGTCTAATGAAAAATTACAGGAGCTAAGTCCTTTTATTCATTACAAAAGCCCGAACCGCCCATTGATCAGCCAGCTCCTGGCCAACCCGCTATATCGAAAAATTTATATCGCACATATGCGCACCATCCTGAACGAAAACTTTAAACCCGGTGCCTTCGAACGAAGAATAAACGAAGTGCATCGCCTCATTGACGCTCAGGTACAACAAGATAAAAATAAGCTCTACACCCACGAAGATTTTAAGTTGAACTTAAAACAATCTACCAAAGCCGGAAAGAGCAACATCATCGGCTTGCTGGAACTTATGGATGCCAGAGCAACTTATTTAAGAGATCACCCATTGCTGAAAAAGACACCACCTGCACTTTCAAATGTTCGACATACCAAGTCAACAGACAAGGTCACGGTGATGGCAAACGCAACGAATGTAGAAACCGTTTTTGTCATGTTCCGAACAAAACCACATGCTCCTTTCAAGCGCTTTCGCTTATTAGATGGTGGAGAAGACGGCGACCAGACAGCAGGTGACGGAATCTATTCCATGGCTATTGAAGGTGCCAGCGGTGCGCAATATTATATAATTGGTGAGAATGAAAAATCAGCGGCTGTTTCTCCGGAGCGTGCGGCTTTTGAATTTTATAAGGTGGAGTAGAGAGGGGTTAGAAGTGGGAAGCTTCACTCGACCGCGGAGCTCCGCGTTAGATGGCGCTTCCCACTTCCAACTCCCCACTTCCCACTTTGATTTTCCCAAAATCAATTGAATGAATCTTCTAGAGAAACTGCAGGAAAAATACATCCAGGAATTTAACGACAACATTCCTATCGATGAGTTTGTACTAAACATTCTCGTCGTTGCGGTACTGGTGTTTTTGTTGCGGGCATTTTACATTCGCTTTGGTACGGCGATTTCCAATCGTACTCGTTTTTCCAATAATTTTTTGCCATTGGCATTAGGAACTTTGTTGATCATCATGATTGTAAAATCATCGGTGGCTTTGTCATTAGGACTGGTGGGCGCCTTGTCGATTGTGCGATACAGAGCGGCCATAAAAGATCCGGAAGAACTAACCTATCTTTTTATAGTAATTGGAATTGGCTTGGCAGGAGGAGCCAATCAACCCATCCTGGCAGTAGTCGCATTTGTATTAATTGTAACATTGCTTTATATCCACAAACATCTGACTGGACGGCAGGGCTTCAAACAAGAAGACCGAATGTTTGTCAACGTCACCACCGACCTCGATGATTTAAAACAGATTTCAAAACTCTTATCAGATCATTTTTCCTTCGTCGAACTCAAGCGCATGGATACGCTGGAAAAAGGCCTGGACCTTTCTTTTATTTGCAAAGCAGATAACTTAGACCAAATTGCTGCCGTTCAAAAAGCAGTGACCGCTCTTTCCTCCAATACACGACTTTCCATTATTGATCAACCCGATTTGATTGTATGATTATTTCGGAAAAAAATAAGCCAGCTGTTGTCTCTTCTCCCAGAACGGTAGCTTTCTTATTGCTGGGCCTTTTGGTGCTTTTTGCGATTTATCTTTTGTCAAAAAAAGGGATGGCAAATGAGACGCACCATAGCCCCGATCTGATTTTCTGTGATGCAGAAAATGTGGAAGGGGATCAGTTCGTTTCCAATGGTTTTAAAATTAATAATGGCGCTACCCAAAGTGATGAACAATCGTTTAGCGGAAGCTATTCCTCCAAAGTAGCTGCAGGAGCAGGCCTCCAATTTGGATTTGGCTATGACCTAAAAAAACCAACACCGGGCGATCAATACAAAGCCAGTGTCTGGCGCTTTCGCGAAAATGGAGGACAAGGCTTCCTGGTAGTCAGTGGCAAAGGTCTCGAAACGGAATTGTACAAGCGGGAAGATTTAGTTAGCCAAACCAAAGGCGCCTGGGAGCAAATAGAACTTGTGTTTTCCATTCCTATTGTCGAGCAACTGGAAACGATGAGCATTTATGTTTATTCAGATGGCAGCAGCGAAATGTTTTTTGACGATTTGAAAATTGAGAAACTGGGAAGTTTGGAAAAGGACCTCAAGGATTTCAAGATAGACACACTGCGTTTTTCCATTGAAGAAAAAGGAATGCAAAAACTGGCTAACAAAAGAAGCACAGCACTCCGCAACCGAATTTTGGAAACAGGTGAAGATGACTGGGTGAAAGGAAGCATCCTTTCGGAAAAGGAAAACAACAAAAAAATAAAACTGCGTTTGAAAGGCGATTGGTTGGATCACCTGAAGGGCGACAAGTGGTCCTTTCGCGTAAAGATGGGGTCGAATGAGGCCTGGAATCGCCTGCGCATATTTTCGGTGCAAACACCCGCTGCCCGTTATTTTTTGCATGAATGGCTGTTGCATCAATTTTTTGAAAAAGAAGATGTGCTGACGACCTACTACGATTTCGTGATGCTCGACCTCAATGGTGAATCAAAAGGCGTATATGCCGTAGAAGAGCATTTTGATAAAGTACTTTTAGAATCGCGGCAGCGGAGGGAAGGGTCGATTATCAAGTTTAGAGAGGATGGCTTTTGGACGGCTATGAAGCGACAAATGAATGCGACGAATCTGATTCAACATCAACTCAAACAAAACGAAAAAGACTGGTCGGGTTCCGACATACGTGCCTTTGGAGAAAAAGCAGTTTTGTCATCGCCCTTGTTAACGGAGCAGTTTGAAGCAGCTCAAAATTTGATGTATCAGTTCCTGCAAGGTCGCCCGGTTGCTGAAGTTTTTGATGTGGAGCGACTCGCCAAATACTACGCGATATGTGATGTAGTGGGAGGCTATCACGGAATCAGTTGGCACAACCAGCGATTTTACTTCAACCCGCTGACTGCAAAACTGGAACCCATTGGTTTTGACGGTTTCTATGAGCCACAAAAAGACCGTTCCTTTTATTTGGGGCAAGGTGCTTTGAATAAAGCTTTTGCCAATAGCGAATCACTGGATCGGATGTTGTTTATGATGCCTGAGTTTGTGGCGCGCTACAATTCGTTTTTGTATGAATTTTCCAGCAAGGATTATTTGCAAAATTTTATGTTGGAAATAGGAGAGGAGCTGCGCTATCGGGAGCGACTTTTGCAAACAGAATTTGTGGACTACGATTTTGATGAATCGGAATTTATGCTCGAAGCACTGGGCGTACATTCCATGATATTGCCACAAAATAACCTCAGCCTTAAAGTGTATGCGAGCCCGTCTGATGGCGAAAACCAAGGACTTAAAATCGCCAATGTAAACAGTATGCCATTGGAAATCATCGGTTATGGCCGCTCTGTCAATAACATCAACCAATACTTTGAAACACCTCAGCTGTTGCCGGGTTTTATGCCCCGACAGGCTTTGAAAGCGATGAACCACAATAGCCGCTCATCAGCCTTATTGTTGGACACATTTACGCGAATGACTGGTGCCATTAATTATGAACGTCAAAGTCCTTTGTTGTATGAAAATGTATCGGTTGGAAAACAAGCGAAGTTTTTATTTTTCCGTCCTTTAGGTCTGGATACTGTTTTTTATGCTGAGATTGCTCCCTGGTCGGCACCACAAACGGAATGGCAGCCGCAACAAAGTTTTGCGAAAGCGGCTATGAATTCCAACGATATGTATCGGGTAAGTGAAGGTGTTGTTTATTTCCCGAAAGGGAAACACGCGATAGAGCAACCACTCATTTTTCCAAAAGGTTATCGAATCCATTTTGAAGCCGGGGCTCAATTAGACTTGACCAACCAAGCATTTTTCTTATCCAATTCACCCATCTTTATGTATGGTACTCAAGAGGAGCCGGTGGTGATTACATCTTCTGATAAATCCGGACGTGGTTTTCACGTCATGCAAACCAATTCCCGCTCAGAACTAAATCACAGCATTTTTGAATACCTGAATACGGTGAACGAAGGAGGATGGACACTGACCGGAGCGGTTACATTCTATGAAGCGGATGCCCATTTTTTGAATTGTCTGTTTACCAAAAATTCCTGTGAAGATCAGCTCAACATGATTCGCTCAGAATTCACGCTGGAAAAAAGTGTTATTTCCGAAACGTTTGCAGATGGTTTGGACTCGGACTTCTGTAAAGGCAAATTACTCAATTCCCATTTTTATCAAACTGGAAATGACGGGATTGATTTATCAGGTTCCGTCATTCGAATCGAAAATGTAAACATTGAAAATGCAGGAGACAAAGGAATCAGTGTTGGTGAACAAACCGATGCCACCATTTTTTCTGCAAAGATAACTGGCGCCCCAATCGCCATCGCAGCTAAGGACTTGTCAACGCTATTGATCGAAGATATACAACTCATCAATTGCCGTCAAGGCTTCACCGCCTTCCAGAAAAAACCTGAATATGGTGGCAGTAAAATGGTGGTCAATAAATACAGCTCTGAAGGTGTTAAGAAGTTGTACAGTATTCAGAAGGGCTGTGTGTTGCTGTTGGGTAAGTAGCTGCTGGTGGGGGAGTAGAGGAGTGGGAAGTGGGAAGTGGGAAGTGGGAAGCTTCCCAATAACGCGCTCAAAGACCGAAAAGCCTGTCGGGCTAGCGCCCACTAGACGGGTCCGAAGGGACTTTCGAGCTGCGTTGATATAGGAACTCTCTTTTATTTGAGTGCATAACAGTTTAGGTGTCGTTATTTCAAAGTCAAAACGAAATATTGAATCGTTGAATCGTTGAATGTTGAATTTGCCCTACTCCTTCGCCGAGGCTTTGGCCCACACGTCTATCGCGTTTCTTACGTATGAGCACCAATCAAAATTCAGCGATTCAGCGATTCAATATTATTTACGCTAAAAGACACCTAATATTTTCAAAAAGTGGCACCTAAGCGGTTATACAATCCTTTGATTTACTCAGCTCGGAAGTCTCTTTGCTTCGCGAAGAGCCAGTCTGGCAAAGCGTCAGCCTGACAGGCTTTCCGGCCTTCAAGTACGTTAGAAGGCGCTTCCAACTTCCCGCTTTCAACTTTCCACCTTCTCTCTTTCCAGCCCTCCATTGTCACCCACACAGCCAAAATCAGCATTTCCACCAAAATTAACCACCTCTATCCCCAAGTTTCCCTATTTTTGTAGCCTATGAAAAAGATACTCTATACCCTTTTGTTTCTGTCCTTCTTCTGTGCTGCTTTTGCGCAGCTGCCTGACGATTTTTATGATGAGCTTGTGAGTGAGGGTTGGTCGCAACCAACGGGATTTCTCTTCGATGAAACAGGGAGGACCTACCTTTGGGAAAAAAATGGGCGCGTATGGATAGTAGATGAAGATGGGAATAAATTGCCTGATCCATTAATAGATATTTCAGAAGAAGTGATGAACTGGCGTGATCATGGGCTGCTCGGTTTTGTTTTAGATCCGGGATATCTGGTGAATGGTTATTTCTATCTTTATTATGCGGTTGATCATCATTATCTTATGGATTTTGGAACAGCTGAATATTCTCCGGACAGTACCCACATACTTCAGCCAAGTATTGGACGGGTTACCCGCTACACTGCTGATCCTTCCACTAACTTTACGACTACCTTGCCAGGAAGCAGGCATGTCCTTTTAGGCGAAAGCAAAAATACAGGAATACTACTGCTTCATGAATCGCATGGTATCGGATGCCTGCTGTTTGCAACTGACGGAACGCTGTTGGTTAGCTCCGGTGATGGAAATACCTATGAAGGATTATTTGATACAGGTGGGCCCGACAATGGTTCGTATACGGAGCAGGCATTGGCAGAAGGCATTATGACTCCTGATTTGGATGTTGGTAGCTACCGGTCGCAATATCTTGGGAGTTTGAATGGAAAAATTTTGAGAATTGATCCGCTTACAGGAGACGGTATTCCAAGTAATCCATTTTACAAGGCAACCGATCCACGTGCGGCACAGTCGCGGGTATGGGCGATGGGATTCCGAAATCTTTTTCGAATGGCATTAAAACCTGAGACAGGAAGTCATAACCCTGAAGATGGAAATCCGGGTGTGATCATAGCTGGTGATGTTGGTGGTTCGCAATGGGAGGAATTGAATATAGTAACAGAAGGCGGTCAAAACTTTGGCTGGCCATTAGAGGAAGGTTATTCAGGGAATTGGTATTACTGGAATAATCCGGCACCATTAAACTATCTGGAAGTAAATCCACTTTTTGGAAGTAGCAATTGTGATCAGGAGTTTTTAGATTTTAAACAATTGTTTTCAAGAATAAGTGCTGATGAGGTTTACTTCTTTGGTAATCCTTGTAATGGTAATGAAGATATTTCTGCTTATACAAACACTTTTGTTGGAAGGCCGCCAGCAGTTGCCTGGAGCAATGCATTATGGAATCCTCCGGCCCGATCTGTCGGACTAGGATTTGATGGGAATACACCAGTTGGCATTGAGTTAACGGATCCTGCATCAACTATTGAGGGTGAAATATTTGAAGGATTTTCCAGTATTACCGGAGCTTTTTACGAAGGTGATTCTTACCCGGAGAAATATCGTGGACGCTTATTTAGTGTTGATTTTTCAGGATGGATTAAGACGTTTGTTTTGGATGATAATTTTAAAGTAATAAAGGTAGAACACTTTAGAGAAGAGGCTGATGCGAAATTTTTGCAATTGCAATTTCATCCGGTAGATGATTGTATTTATTATATTGATTACCAACAAACGCCACAGCTTCGAAAAATTTGCTACGGTGGTAACCCGCCGCCGGTAGCCGTCATTGAAACAGATACCATATATGGAGTGAGTCCGCTCACGGTTCAGTTTGATGCCAGCTCATCCTTTGATCCTGCTGAACAATGGATTAAATCTTATCATTGGGATTTTGGAGATGGGTCGGAAAGTAACAATGAGGTGACTACTCATACATTTACTGCGGCGAATGGAGCTCCGACTGCTTTCACCGTTGTACTGACGGTGACAGATAGTTTGGATTTGTCTGCTTCCGCAGAAAAAGTTATTTCGCTCAATAATACACCCCCTCAGGTTGAAATTACCAGTTTTAATGATGGTGACTTTTATCCAATTTCAGGATCGACCATACTGCCGCTTATCGCAAATGTAGTAGATGCGGAGCATAGTAATGACGAATTAATTTACGAATGGCAAACCTTCTTGAATCACAATACACACTATCACGCTGAGGCGATTGACAATGCGCAGAGTACACATGTTTTGGTCACACCGGTTGGCTGTGCTGGTGAATTGTTTTGGTATACAGTCGAGCTGAAAGTCACTGATCCGGCAGGTTTATCCACCAAGGTGCGCCAGGAAATTTTCCCTTATTGTGGCCCGCCGCTTTTTGATATGAATACTATTTCGGCTACAGCCATTAACAAGATCGTAGTGATTGACTGGTCATTAAATGATGAAGATAGCATTGTTGGCTTTGAAGTGCAGCGACTGACAGATCTGACAATTTTGGACTTTGTGAATGCCGCTAATCAAAGTTCGTATACATTCGTAGATGAAAAACCTTTGGTTGGACTAAATACTTATCGCCTTAAAGTTTTGAAGGAGAACGGCTTGTACGATTATTCAGAATCGGTAAAGGTTGATTTTTCTTATGTAGGTGATTTTGGTGTCTATCCGCTTCCTGCGGCGGATGAATTTTTTATCGAATACAAATCACCGGAGACCGATAAGCTGCGTTTTGAACTGTACAATCCCATTGGTGTTTTAATGCAATCTCAAGAATGGACCGTTCCGATTGGCATCAAATTCAGACACAGCTTTAAGACAGATGGAATGGCTAATGGTGCGTACTTTTACCGTTTCTTTGATGGAGAGACTAAGATATCGGGTAGTTTGTTGATACAGAAGTAGGAGGAGTTTCCTTCTATCACAGATGCGACACGGATTTTTTCGCGTTACGTATACGATCAAAAAAAGAATTGCGTTAGCAGTTTTACGTTAGTGGGAAACTTCTGTCTTCAAAAAGATGGTCTAATAATTAAAGTAACTGTTCAGTTACTTTACTATTAGCTGTTGGCTTTTAGCTGTTAGCTTCCCTCAATCGCGAGTAAATCGCCTTAGAAGAAAGCCAACAGCCAACAGCTAAAAGCCAATAGCTGAATAGTT
>Ga0114957_1004683_pt1 | contig 11653 bp, 15 predicted proteins | sample BantaG_FD_87175 | JGI IMG/M metagenome (GOLD analysis project Ga0114957, IMG submission 87175) | Marine algal microbial communities from Bantry Bay, Ireland - BantryBay_4 metaG | ecosystem: Host-associated > Algae > Red algae > Unclassified | place: Bantry Bay, Ireland | collected 2014-11-21 | reverse complement strand
GACAAGCCCGCACTCGAACCCGACGCGGTGTGGGTAGAGGAGGCCGCCGCGCCAGAGTCAACCCCAGCACCCAGCCCAGCGGGTGGGGGGGGGGGTGGGGACGGCCGCCGCCGCTGCCGACCGCCGCTCGCCTTCCGCCCGCACGTCCCGCCGCTGCCACCAGTGGCACCCTCGTCCGCCCCACTCCCGGATGATCCTCCTGCCGCCGCCGCCGCCGCTGCCGCTGCCGCCGCCGCCGCCGCTGCGGCCCCCTCCTCCTCCGACGCTGACAGCGGCAAACCCGGCTGGGAGCGGACCGAGTCGGACCCCAAACGGCCGTCCGGAAACACCTGCTCGATGACCGGCACAAAGCAGCCGTCAAAGGTGATCACCACGCGGTCCTCCCCCGAGAGGCCCTCGGCCTTTTCAAATGACATCCAGACATCTTCGGCCGACATGACGCCGTCGCCAAGCTCCTCGTGCACGTACATCTTGACCGTCTCGGCGTATTGGCCGACAATCTCGCGCAGCCGTCGCTCGACGGGCTCGAGCTTCACCCCCGCCGCCGCGTCAGCGACCCCGCGCTCGGGGATGACCCGCATCCGCGCCACATCTTCGGCCGTTAGCGCCGGCACGGCTGCGCGCAGGCGCTTGGCCACAGCTGCCGACAAGAGGGGCGTTTGGCGGAGGAAGAGCTGCCCGCAGTAAGAGTTGGTGATGTGTGCTTCGATTCCGATCTGGTGCAGCGTCTTGCCCGACTGGGCCTTGGCGGCGAGGAGGCGGTCAATCGTCTGCTGCTTTGTCAGGGGGGGGAGGGGGTGGGGGACCGCGTCGCCCGAGGGGGAGGAAAAGGCGCACGACGGTTGGGGATTGCGGGGTGGCGTTGCAGGCACACCGTCCGCCATGGTAGGAAAGGGGTGCCCTCTCAAAACTACAAAGAAATACAACCAAATGAAGCGTCGGTGTCGTCCGTCCCTCACAGGCAACGTGAGAGTGAAAAGGAAACGCAGGTCCGGGCGCTTCACTCAGCCGAGGACAGCGACACAATGATGGGTACGTCGGCGAAGCAGGGGCATGCATTCATGCGCAGGTAGATGGGTACGGGTGGCGGAGGGGTGACCGCGTCACACCGTGCCGCTGACGCACTCGGACACAAATCACAAAACGGTCGCGCGCCAGTGGCTTCCCGACAAGAGCCGGCAGACGGCGGCCGCTCACCCGCGCCGCCGACGCGCTGCAAAGCGCCGCTTGGCACCCGCCGACTCGCGCGCGGGGTGCAGAGGCCCGCACCGCATCCCCTAATTCAGGTACAGGCCAGCGGTTGGCGATGTCCGCACAGTCCGGACACAAGGCACACACCCCCCTGCTACACCCGCAGCGCGCTGTGCACACCCTACTGGTGCAAGCCGCAGCGGGCTATGAGGATCTGCTTGGTCAGGCCCCTCAAGGTCGGCCCACGCAGCCGCTGTGGAACCGTGCCCCGCACCAGAGCCAGCGATGCCGACGAAAATCTGGCTTCCAAAACGGTCCCCGACCAAACAGCACCGCGACAGCCATCTGTCTGCGCGCCGTGGCCGCGCGCGTCTCCCCACCGATGGACCGGTGACTGACAGCGGCGCGCGGTGCGGCACTCGAAAGACAGCGGTGGCGGGAAGGGGGCCAAGTGATGGCTTTTTTGGATGGGCCTGCCGGCCCTCTTGGTGGAACGCTTGGCAACACCAATTGCACAAGGTTGCGGGAGGGTCAGAGCAGCGGACACTGGCAGACAGTGCCAGATGGGCACCCTACAGTTGACCGATACCGGCAGGGTCCGTTGCGCCGCCCGTGTGCAATCGAGACGGGAGCGAGCTGGACAAGTGACTGAGGACATCTCAACTACTACAGAGTCCACACTATGGTCGTAGTTAAATTAGGCAGAGGATCAAGGACAGTAGAGATTTTTTAGCAAGTTCATCTGATTTGAGCGATGCCCATCAAATACAGAACGCTGAATATTCCCTGAGGATCAAGCCGCCTGCTGCCGGCAGAAAGCATGCCCTCCCCCTCCATCACCCCCCCACGCCTCTGCTCACGGCACGCTGCTGCCTGCCATCGTTCTGCGCAGCTCGGCACGCGCGCAGCGGCCGCTTCGCCGCCCCCCCCAGCGCATCGTGGCGCAAGCGCGTCTGCACCTTCCACAGACCACCCCTGCGGCGGACACCCGCGGGCGGGAGGACACCCGCGGGGGAGAGGACAACAGCGGGCGGCGACTTTGGTGCGAGCCCTGCAACGCACGGCCCCCCAAAAAATAACGCCCGGGGCGATGGCTCCACGAAATTGGCGGTGGTGGATGGGGTCCGTGACGGGCCCCGCCGTCTGGCGGCAGCGGCCGATACGGCGCCAACGGCCCTCGTCTTCCAAACGTGGCAGATACGGTCGGCTGCCACCCAGTAGCGGAGCCGACGAGACCGCCTTGTGGATCACGTTTGCGAGAGCGGAGGAGCGCGCGCGGCCGGCGGCGTGGGCGGAAGGCACAGACCCGAGCGTGGGGGGGCAACGCCCTCTGGCCTTGTGCGACCAGGCACGGTGAGGCGCCGGCAGCGACGGTGGCAGCGGGCGGCGCGTCCGCCATTCCCCCGGCGGCCGCCGCCGCTGTTGGCGAGGAGGTGTCTGTGGTCGACGACGTTGCCACAGGCGGCAGGAGGTCGCCGGCGGCGGCAGCGATAGGGGCAGACACGCCGCCCGCGAATGGCGCGCTTGCGCGTCGACCCCACTGTTGGGGCGGCGCCGCGCTCGACGGTCCGGCGGCCGCACCGGTTGACGCCGTCGACGGTGGCCTCGTCAGAGGCGGCCGACAGCTGTGGCGGCGTCATGGCGGCCGCCGGCGGCGGCGGCGGTTGGGGCGGCAGCGCCGCAGCCGCCGCCACCCCCGCCGCACCCGCGTCCGCTCCAGCGTCGGGGGGTCGGCGTCACCATCGGCAGCCGAGCCGGCCCAGGCCGCCATCTGGTCCGCCCTCTGCGCGCACCACCCCCACTTTGCGTGTGTTGGAGAGGCGGCCCATGGGGGCGGCAGCGGCGCACCGCCGCTCGGCGACGGATCCCCGTGGATGGTCGACCCCAATGACGGGACGACCAACTTTGCCGCCGGCCCTGCCGACGTGCGCGTGTCGCTGGCGCTCACCCTCGGCCGAGCGGTCATCGTCGGCGTCGTCTACGGCCCCATCACCGACGAGCGGTACACCGCCGCCGGCGCGTTGGTCGGGGGGGCGCGCCCCAACGGGGTCGGCGACGTGCTGCTAGCCACTCACCTCGTACACAGGTGTGCCGGCACCTGCGCGGACTGTGCAACACGGTCTACTACTTTGCGACGTTGAAAGCGCAGGGGCTCGCCCATGGCCTCGGATTCTGTTGCAGCTGCCGGTGGCACTACGTGGCCGCTGCTGCGCGGGTGTGAGGTCCCTCTGGCCATAGGGCCTTTGCCGTGGTGGGCGGGGCCACGCGGGGAGACGCAAAGCTACCTACAGGCGTGGAGCGCGGCACCATCCGCGCGGCAGTCAGAAGAGGTGAGGAGGAGGTCGGGGCTGAGATGAGCAGGTCACCATGCCGACCTGCCGCTGATGGAGGTAATATTGGCGTTATCCATTTTTTCTGAGTCACAGCCCGACTGAAACGTATGAGGGGGCGCCCCCCCCCCCGCCCCTCCCGGACCCCGCGGTGTCGTCACTGAAACTCGGGGGGGGGAAGGGTGTGGATGGGGCAGAAAACAGCGGCCACCCCCGCGGCCCGTACAGCGTAACACCGCCCACCGCGTCAGCATCGTCCACACACGCGGTCCGCCTGATTCGGGCAAGGGGGGTGGGGGCACCGACCGACGTGTCCTCGACCAGGGGCGGCGGGCGTGGCATTGACCGCAGACGGCGCCGGTGCAGCCGTTCGGAATCGCTGGCCGCCCAAGCGGGCATGTTTGTTGCTGGCCAAAAAGGGGCGTAGCGTCAGGCAGGAGGCCCGAGGCGGCTCCAAGCGGAACAAGGTGGGTGGCTGGGCCCTGCACTTGTTGTGAGGGCCAGTCTTAAGTGCGCGCGCAGTATCATAGCTGACCAGTGCGAGTGTGCCGCCTCTTCCCCCAAACAGAGAGTCGGGTCCAACGGTGCATGCACGGGGGCCACCCCCATCCGGGCTGGCAGCGGCGGGTGAAGCTGCTCCGCATCGCCGCCGCCACGCCGTCCCCCCGCGAGCCCAACGTCCTGACGTGGGCGTTGCCTACCATCCCGGCGACGTCACCCCCGCGGGTGGCTGCCAGCTGTTGGACACAGGTGGGGTGACCCGTCTGCCATTAGCAGGCCCCGCCTCGGGTGCCGCCCCACCCGCGGGGACTTGGCTGGCGTCATGGGCACACACCCCCTGGCGCCCACAACAATCGACGTTGCGGGACGGCGAGCCGCGTCGGCAGCCTGGTGGTCAATTGACCGCTACGAGCCAAGCGTTGGCACGGTGGTCTACAGGTGCGTATGGAGGCACGTCAGCCCTCGCGGTGGACGAGGCAACGTAGCCCGAGGCGTCAACGCCTTCTTTCTCCTTACAGGTACACGTACAGTAACGGGGCGCGCAGCGTGGACCGGGTCACAACTCGTGGACGGGGCCGGGGCGGGAGTGGCGGTCGGCGCCACTCGTGACCCGGTCCTGGGTCACAGTGGGGCGGGCGGCTAGGGATGCCCAATTGGTTCGCGCGGCCAAACCAGTTCTTCCGATGTTTTCGGTGACCAATAATCAGTTTTAAACTAGTTAGTTGGGCAAGGGCGAGCGCCAGCCACACATGAGACTGGGTGACTGTGGCTCCGCAGCGAGTGGGTCGCAGCCACCCAATACATGACAAGTGCACGGACAGCCCGCACGGCCATCTCAGCCGTGTCAGCCCATCCCAGGTATGGGCAATCCACTCTCCCAGGCCACGCCGACCCAAGCGCCACACTCGTCCCCCCACCCACCCTATCGTGTTCCGTTATCTCTGTTGCTCTCGGTGCCACGCCTAACGAGTCCGTTTCCTGTCTACCTCCCTCCTCGCGCCCCCGTCGAACGCTCTGTCGTCGGTTGGTCATTGGTGCCATGTGTTGTATCCACGCTGATCTTTGACTTGTTGTAGGCATCCTTCTACTGCACTTCGTAGGGTTGTGGCGACATCCATCATCATCTCGTCCAGCCGCATGGTATGATACATGGAAAGGTGCTTGTGCGGGTTTGTGGGTGATACGCTTGTTGTAGGTGATATGTGAACGTTGCTCGAGCTGTCAGAACATGTGATGCTGTCTGTGTGCAGCGCGTCCGATATGAACATCTGTCTCCTCTGCGCGGCTATCCCTTCTCTTCTGATTCCTTCTGCATGATGTGTTCTTGGCATGCGCACTGGTCCTCGTTACTTCTTTTATTTCTCAGATCTACGCGAGGCTGTTGGGTGCATGCCCCTTCACTCTTCCCGCACGGCTGCGTGTTGCGTGCGTGGCTGTCCCTTTCCTGTGCAGGCGTGTGGGGTGTGGATGCCCGACTTGTGTGCGGTGTGGGTGTATGACTTCGGGGCCGGTGTGAGAGACGAAGACACAAGTCGTCAGATGTGGTCGTGCACCAGTCATCAAGTTGGGACTCGTCACGCACTTAACGCGTTAGTAAATACACAATTTTGGTCACGTGACCGCAACTGTCCCGTGTTTAAAAAACAATCAGTGTAACAAATATTCAGCATCCCAAACTCGTTCGCATGCTATGTCCGATTTTTACCCAATATAAATCAGTTTCAATCACCAATTACGATAAACCAGTTGGGCATCCCTACAAGAAACGTTGCACGGCCTGGCGGCCAGCATGCATGCGGGATACGGGTCGTCTGTCTTGATTACAACGGGTGGTACTATGAGCGCGGAGGAGTGACGAAGCAGGGCAGCGGCGGCCCATTGGTGAGGCTCGACCGTTGCTGCGTCTGGGACGGGCCGTCAGCAATGCGCGACGTACCACCTCGCTCGGCGGTGGACGCCGAGCAAGGTCGCTCCGCAGGCGCCGCAATTGGCGGCGTGATCAATCGTGAGTGGGTGTCGAGTCAGCCCCTCGCGCCCGGGTTTCTCTGCTGTTCTCTCGCAACTGAAAAGGGGCGGCAGATGCTCTTCGCTGCCCCCGCGCACACGGGCCATGGGGCGCGTGGACACAGGTTTTGCGGAAATTTCGAGAGCCGCCGCCGGGATTCCCCCTTTTCCGCCCTCGTATTGATGAACAATGTCCGGCGCGATAATTGTCGGCTGCCCCTTTGGCAACACGACGGCGGGGGCGCCCCCATCGCGCACAGGCACGCTGTTTGACTCAGCCGCCGGTGGAGGCTCACGATGATGTGACATCTCGATGGCCCTCTCGCCTTGTCAGGAGCCAACACTGTGCTGTCCAGCAACGTAGAGCCCGCCTTCTTGCGCGTGGGGTCGTGCGGGGCGGCGCCCGGCGCGCGACACTGGCAACGTTGTACGTCGCGCTGAGCTCGCCCCCGGGGCGCGGCAGCCTCCATACAGCAGACCCTTTGGAGTGGCCAACGTTGTCGTACTCCCTGCCGCACGGCCGGCGTGGTTCTGTCAAGTGGCCAGGGACACTCTGTGAGCGGAGAGTACCGCCCACCGTAGGCTGTCGCATGCGCGGCTCGTGTGAGCTACCCGCCCCCCTTTTCCGGCCCATGGAAGGGGCCTGACCCATGGTGGACGGTTGGTCCCCCACCCACACATGGGTGGGGTCCCCCACCCACATATGGGCGGGATCCCCCACCCACACATGGGCGGGGTCGGTCGTCGCTCGCCGTCGGGGACTGCGTAAGAGCGGCCGGGCGCGTGGCGGGTATCGGTCGAGTTGCTGGTAACCCGGCATTTTGGTACCCGCCGGGGACAAGCTCTTCCCGCTGCCCCCTTTGGGTACTCCCCTCGGCGACGCACTTCACTCGTTCGGGCCCCCGACGTTGGAGCCCTACTCGCCGTCGACCATGGCGCGGCTCAACGCCGTTGCCCGCGTGGCGGTTGTGGCCACCGCCGCCGCCGCCGTCGTTGCAGCAGCCACCCCCCGCGCGGTGGCCGCGGCGGACCTCTTTCCCCAAACGCCCGACGAGTATGCCAACTTTGTCCTCTCGTCAATGAATGAGAGCGTCAGCCCGTGCGACGACGCCTACAAGTGGGCGTGCGACGGTTGGATCGCGGCCAACCCCCTCCCGCCCCACAAGGACAGTGTGTCCCGCTTTTATGGCGCCATGAAGCAGCGCATGCAGGACGCGCTGCACCCGCTCCTCACGACCGCGCCGCTCGTGAACACCAAGGCGGGCATGTTTTACTATGACTGCATTGCCGACCGTGACAATAACCTGTCGGTGCTGCGGCGGTTTGGGCCGACTCTCCGCGCGCTCGTCACCAGCGGTTCGTACGAGTCGGTGGTGACGGCGACGGCCGTGTTGCACAGCAACAGCGGCGGCACGCCGCTCTTTGAGCCAGACGTCAGCGACAGCCGCGAGAAGTATGGGGAGGTGTTGCTCGAGCTTGACCGGCCCGGCTTGGGGATGTCCCGCGACGGCTTTCGTGGGCGCACGCCCCACTGGAGAGCCGTGCAGACGGCGTACAAGGTGATGGTCGCCTCCTTTGTGACCTTGGCCGGCGACGCGGGGCTGCTCGGCGGCGCGGCCGGCGACGGCCTGACTGGCGCGGGCTGGGCCACCGCGGAAGAGGCTGCCGAGGCTGTCTACGCCTTGGAGGAGCGCATCCAAAAGTGGAAGACGGCCGGCTACAAGGCGTACAAGGCCAACGATGCGCAGCCAAAGTACAACATGATGCCGCTGGCCACGTCGCCCGACCTCGAGTTCCCCGCCGCGATGCTTGCGACGCTGCAGGTGGCTGCGCCCAAGGGCGCCGCCCTGGTCAAGTACCCCGTCTATTTTCGGGAGCTGAACGCCTGGCTCAAAACGGCCGTCGTGGGCAACCAAGACAAGGGGCGCGCCGTGCTCCAAGCGTACCTCGCGTACAAGGCGACGCGGGAGTTTGCGCGCGCCGAGCTCCTCGGCCCCTCCGCCACGGCCGTCTACTGGGCGTACCGCATGGCGGTCAAGCAGACGAGCCGCCCGACGCCCCGCCGCGCGCGGTGCTTCACCCGCGTCGCGAAGCGGTTCCCCATTGCCATTTCCGGGGCGCTCATTGACAACTTTTTGAGCGCGGACAAGATTGCGTTTGCGCGGGGCATCGCCAAGGACATTGGCGTGGCGCACGGGGAGCTGATGGCCGCCTCAAAGTGGATGGACGCGTCGACCAAGGCGGCGGCGCAGAAGAAGCTCGACTCGATGGACGCGTTTGTGGCCGACAACACGCCCAACGACAAGGAGGACGACGCGAGCGACATTGACGTCACCAGGGGCGATTATGTGTCGACTTTCCTGTCAGCCGACTTGCACGCGTGGCGCGCGCAGTGGCACCGCCTGACGGGCCGCGCCGCTCACTTGGTTACCCTCCGCAACTGGGAGACCAACGCGCGGCACAACTCGCACCGCACCGAATACTACATCCCCGCGGCCATCCTCCAGACGCCTGCCTTCAACCCTGCCGCCCCGCACGCGCTGACCCTGGGCGGCGTCGGGCGCGTCATGGGCCACGAGCTCAACCACGCGTTTGATAGCCGCAACCGCGAATATGATGACCAGGGCCTCCTTGTTGACTGGTGGTCCCCGGCGGCACGCGCCGCGTACGACGAGCACGCGCAGTGCCTGGTCGACTTGTACGACACGTACGTGCCGCCCGACCTGCCGTGCTCGCACGTCCGCGGGAAGAAGACGGTGCGGGAGAACCAGGCCGACGCGGGCGGCATCCGCTCCGCGTGGCGGGTGTGGCAGGCGCGCAAGGCCGCCGGCGCGACGGGGCCGGACAATGCGGTGCTGTCGGCCAAGTTCACGCCCGACCAGCTCTTCTTTGTCGGCGTTGCGCAAACATGGTGCCGCGTGCAGTCGGTGGAGAAGCAGCGCGACAAGCTCAAGTCGAACAGCCACTCGCCGGGGCAGTTTCGCGTGGAGGGCACCCTCTCCCAGTTCGCACCGTTTGCCGCCGCGTTCAACTGCGCGGAGGGCACGCGGTACAATCCGCCCAAGCGGTGCGAGTTGTGGTGAGGAGCGGGTTGGGGTGAGTGAGGAGGATTTCGCGAGGGTGGCCATCGTCTCGAGAGCGCGTCGGGCGAGGAGCTGGTGCGCAGGTGCGCCCTGATCGGAGCAGTGCCCATGGGGTGCCGTAGCCCGTGGCAATAGATGCGTTGGGTTTGCTCGAAACAGCCGTCTCTTTCATGCCGGCACGTCAGTATCATCCATTTTTTCGGCATCGGCGGATGCGTGCGCACGAGACGTAGTCGTCTGACGGCCCCGCATCTAGCCGCGAGGGGGAGGTGGCGGCTCATGGGGCGAGAGGGGGGTATTCGGTCGGCACGTAGTGAATGCCGCCCAGGTGGAGTGCGTCAGAAAGCTCGCCGAGCCTTGTGGTGGAACGCGTATGGCCCTGGTGGCCTTTGTGTGGGTGCCCCTGGGTCTCCTTGCCTTGGTCGTGCTCCCACGTACCGATGCACCTGAACCGGTACGCGCTGACGCCATCTTTCCAGTCGTGCGCAGCACAGTGGGCGCACAAAGAGGTTCGTGACCGGTGCGCTGCCTCTGAGCGCAGCAGTGCCACCCCGCACGCGAGAATCAAAGGACGGCAGCAGCAGGTCGACGCCCCCCGCGTCGCTTGCCGTCACGGAGTCCAGCTCTGCCGTCCTGGCTGCGGTGAAGTGGCGCCCTCGGCGGTGCTGGCGGCCGCAGGCGGGCCCGAGGCGGCCGTGCAACTGCGTAGGGCTGGCACGGTGGCGGCACTGCACGCCGTGGGTGTGTGGGGGATGTCAAGCAACGCCACGGCGAGGCGTGAAAAGAGAAAGCCGCGGAACCGTCCAACGCCATAGCGGCAAGGCGCGTGCCGGTTCCAGTCGTAGTGCACGCGATGCGTTGCGCGCTTAACCATACGAATTCCCCATCTTGGTGTGGGCTTGTGTCTGGTTGACCCTTAAAATGACCAATCAGCGTGCGTTGTTCTCGTATTGCCAGTTGGGGCTTGGCCAGCCGGCTTCCTCCTGCTCCACCCCGGCGGCACGCGGCGGCCAGCGTCGCTGGCGATGCGTGGTGCGGGTCCAGCTGCGATGCGCGGTGCGGGTCCAGTTGCGCCGCGCGCATCGGCGCGCTGCCGCGCTCGTGTGGAGCTCGTGTCTCGGCGACAGACTGTCCCCTCGCCCGCGCCCGCGAGACGCAGCGGCGTATCTGCTGCGGCGGTGCATGGCAACGGCAGTGGCGGTGGTGGCGGTGGGCGGGCCGTCGTGCCGCCCTGCCCCACTCAGCCACCAGCCTACCGTCACCCTCGTCCACGGGAGCGTCTCCCCGTGACCTTTTGCGGGTAGCCTGCATCCCCCTCCCCCCACCACAAACGCTGCTCCACCAGCGGTATGCTCCCCTTGTCCCAGGGCCCGCCCGCAAGGGCCGCCGAGCGGCCGGCAAGCAGTCACGGCGTGGTCATCCCCCCGGCCTTTGGCGCTGATGGTCGTGTTGGCTGCCGAGCATCGGCACCCGAGTGGGGCGCCCCGACATGCAGATCGGCATGCGTGGTCTGGAGCAGCGTCGGTCTGTGGCGGGCAGCACCCTGCCATCCCATGCAGCACGGGCGCGGCGCTGCACGTGACGAGGGGCGCTGACGCTGCGCGGTACACGTCACGGCGTGATGGAAGCTACAGACTACAGCCCCAGACACGGACATCTGATGTGACCGCGGCCACTCCAGCCACAGGTGCAAGACGAGGCAGCATGCAGTAGTGCACTGGTGTCCGCCCGGGTGTTGTCAGGGACACCATTCAGGGAAACGGAAAACACACTGCGCCTGTTGAATGGACCACGAATGCTGCCTATCTGGGAGGGACGGCCAGCCGAGCGCCGCTCCCTCTGGGAGAAAGCAGAAGAAAGGGACAAATCTATTACTTCGTGCGTTCCGCTCATCCGGGTGGTACTCAAGAGCATGGAACTTCATTGAAAAAGTCCTGGCCGTTCCATACCTCAGCTGGGATGTGTGGTTGACAACGGCGGTCTCTTGTCACGTACGGACGGTACAGGTCATCCACTCGCAGCTGGTTTCTCTCACTCTCTACCAACCGTAGCGTCCACATAACTTTCCACCAACGACGTCTCTTTCTATGGTATACAGTAGCTCACGCGCACCAATTGGTGACCTGGTCCTTGCACGCGAACGTCAGCTCGATTGGCGCTTCGACCGACACAACCACCAATCATGGGAGGCACCACGTGGATCTGCGTACCACACGTGCAGCTGGCCAATGGGCGGCCCGCCTGCAAGGAATGGGCGGCCACGAGGGGCCCTACAGTTTTCACAATCATCAGGTGGGTCTCGACCCGCCTGCGGGTGCGTGCGCGCGCGTGTGCAGGCGAGAGCCGCGCCCCGTGGAGAAATTGTTTCTTGTTGTTGTACTGTATCCCGATGTGCTCCCAGACCAATCTGCGTGGCTCCCACCACAGGGGGGAGGGGGGGGGGGGGCGGGACGGGGGGCCCCGCACGGGCCCCCGGGGGAGCCGACTTTGCCGGGCGAATCGCGGCCGCGCCGCGCCCCCCGCCGTCCCCCCGCCGCGCGGCCG
>Ga0114957_1004682_pt1 | contig 11659 bp, 9 predicted proteins | sample BantaG_FD_87175 | JGI IMG/M metagenome (GOLD analysis project Ga0114957, IMG submission 87175) | Marine algal microbial communities from Bantry Bay, Ireland - BantryBay_4 metaG | ecosystem: Host-associated > Algae > Red algae > Unclassified | place: Bantry Bay, Ireland | collected 2014-11-21 | reverse complement strand
ATTCCCGACTCCCTCATTTACTAAACTATCTTGCGACGGAATATTAAAATCAGCCCCTAGATTTAGAGCAGAAAAATTAGATGGATGGATTTCTATAGGGACATTAGAAAGATATTGAAAATACAATTCTGTTTTAAGATTCCAACCTTCTGCAAATCCATAATTTAACCCGAGTACTGCTTGATCACTGGTCGTAAATCCCAGATCGTTATTGGTTTCTATATAAGTTCCATCTGCGAGTCTAGTCTCTACCAGGTACAATTGATAATCCTGCAATTTAGAGTGTCTTCCTATTCCAAAACTGGTACTTAAATTTGGAGAAAATTCGTATTTGAGATTAAGACGTGGTTCTATAGCTGCCGTATTATTAAAACTAAAGTGTTGTCCATAAGCTCCTAGATTAAAAGTTAGTTTCTCACTGTGGCGATATTGCCATTGGGCGTAAGCCTGATTTAAAATGGCATCCCCATTAAAATCCCTAAGTGTTCTAAAGTTATTGCTCATCGTCTTAATGCTGTCGAGAAAATTAAATTGGAGTTGATTTACTGTCGCCCCTATTATGATGCTATTCTTTTTGCTCCATTTATTTTTATACTGATATCCAGCACTTATTCGATCTTGACTAGAGTCATCTCGATATAAAGGAACGGCTATAAGATCATTTCCTATGGTATCCACTTCTGTATTTACCCCCGACTTTGAGTAACTCAAAATCAATTTACCATAAGACTGGTCATTGTAATAATGCTTATTAGTAAATCCATACACTTGCATATCAGACTTATAAAAGAGGTTTTGATTAGAATCACTAAACAAATTGGGATTTTCGGAATCTACTATATCAGATAAAAAATCGATTCCAGAATTACCCATCAATCCAAACAAATTAAAAGTGCCTAACTTTTTGGTCGGCAGATTAATATGAAAACTAAAATCTTGATATCTGGGTATAGCCGATCCTGTACCAGTGGCACCCCCTGTATCTCCTCCTAATTTACTTATCAGATCGATGACAGAATATCTATAATTTACTAAAAAGCTTCCTCCGTTGTTACCTAAAGGTCCTTCTAATCCTCCTTCAAATCCATTAAAACTTATCCCAAATAATCCTTCCCATTTATCCCTATTTCCTTTCCTCATCGTAAGATCAAAAACACCCGATAACGCATTACCATATACGGCTGGAAAAGCACCAGTCATAAAAGTAGAATTAGTTAGTAGATTATTATTCAACATACTTACCGGTCCACCTGTCGCTCCTAGTGCCCCGAAGTGACTCGGATTAGGAATATCGATTCCATTCATACGCCATAGCAATCCGGAAGGAGAATTTCCTCTGATAATAATATCATTACGCGAATCATCGTTTGCGGATACCCCTGCAAAACCTGCCGCCATCCGCGCTACATCACTTCTACTCCCGGCATATCTGGATGCTACTTCCGAGTCAAATGACTGAAGGCTTATGGTTCCTATTTCTGAAGCCTGCACTCCACGATCGGTTACCGCTGTGATTTCTACATCTATATCCATTATCTCTTCTTCTAAAATAAAATCCTGTACAGACTCTTTACCGGTTGTAATTAAGAAGCTTCCTGATGCAGCAGCTTTATATCCGATGTAAGAACAGGCAATTCTGTACCGACCTACAGGCATGTCTCCAAATTTATAAAAACCGTTAACGTCCGTACTAACACCTATTAACGGATCTGAATCGATGATAAATACGTTTGCTCCTATTAATGGTTGACCAGTAGATTTCTCCGTTACCTGTCCTTTTATATTTTGAACATATTCATCTTGGGCTTGCGCCAAAAGCGTAAAGAGTACGAAACATAGAATTAAAAAAACTTTATTCATAATAAAATTATTTCTGTATTAAGATTTAGCTGCAATCTATAAACAATAAATAATGGTATTCATTTTTTGTGATAATTGGAAGGGAATAGGGCTATTAATCACGAAATTGTTATGTTTAAAACGCCGCTGGGATGAATGACAAGGCAATTTTTACGGAGCCTTGAAGTAATTTTTAATTACAGAAATATACTTTTTAGAAACTGGCACTATTTCATCACAGTTTTGAAGCGATAATTTAAGCCCTTGTGCGTTTCCATTTATCTCAACTACTTGATTTAAATTGACGATAAAGGAACGATGACATCTTTGAATATTAGAAAACTTATTATCAGACTCGATCGATTTTAAGGTGGTTCTATGTAAGGTTTTACTCACTACACCATCTTTAATCTGATTTAAAAAAGCATAGTTTCCATCTGATTCTAGATATAATAAATCATCTAGTGGAATTTGCTTTTTTTCTTGCTCTTCTGATATAAAAAGAAATTTAGCCTCGTTTGATCTCTGTTGGATAGACTCAATCGAGCGATTGGGCAATTCTATCTCTTTACTCGCTTTGATATTGGCTTTAAGTTTTCTGTTAAATTGCAATAGAGATAAAAAACTTAGTGGAAAGATTCCTACTAAAAAGGTCTGCCATATCAATATCCATATAGATTCAAAAGCGTTTTCATGTAAAAAAAATTGGGCATAAAGCCCATTTCCTAACGCTACAAATAATATTAATCCGGCACTTGCTAGCATGTCCTTTCCGAGTGTATAACTTTTTTCCGAAAAGTAGTTCTTGAAAATTTTTGGGAAAACAAAATAGTAAAAAAGGAGTACTAAAAAAGAGACCACCCCAAATCCAGCTGTCCTTAAGGATCTGTATTTATTGTCAGAGTCCGCTATTCCAAAGGGCTCAAAAACTAATAAAAAAAACGAAACAAATATTCCTATTGAGAGGGCAACATAAAAGTTTTGCTTTTGACCATAAGTACACGGAAAAGGACTTTTAAGGATTGCTAACATAGATTTACTTAATTCCGTTATAGTTTATATTCAAAAGTAAAAAATATCTGATATAGAGGGAAGATGAGAAGTAATACCTGTTTAAAATAATAAAATAAAAAGGAGTACTAAAGAATATAAAAATAGCTGCTATTACTAATCACATATTTATAATAATACTGTAAGCTTATTCTTGTAATTGGAACAATTGGCTATAGCCACTATTTTTCATGACTAATAGGTGTTCCTTTCCATTAATTTTTAAATCGACAAAATCTTTGACATCTCCTTGTTGAATAAAGTCTTTATCATATACATATTCAAATTCCCCATTTCCCTTCCCTAGTAACACATATCCTTTAGATCCATCAAATCTTACTGTTTCTATCTCAGCATTATAAATACTTCCTCCACCTAAAATATCTAATGTTCCATCTCCATTAATATCTTTTACAACAGTCTTTAAGGTAGGACCAAATTGCGCTTCAATAGGAAGTGACTTAGCCTCAAAACCATTAGGTGTATTCATTAAAACTATAGATTCAAAGTTATTTGCTTCATAATGCAATGCTCCTTCCATATCGCCGTATATATCCGATAAATCAGCATGGGCAAAACTACTAAACGTTGGAAATTTTTCACTTATAAAAGGCATCTGCTGAGAGGAACACTCTTTTCCTCTTAGGGGAACTAGCTTACCATTATAATCTTTACTAAGTACAATATCTAAATTACCAGACTCATCAAAATCATCACAAAAAACATGAAAAGGTTTTTCTTTGTTTGCTCCAAATTTATTATTCAAACCTAGGTTTCCTAAAATATAATCATCATCGCCATCATTATCTAAATCTGCTGCGGTTATACTGTACCACCACCCAGTCCCAGTAGTCTCTTTTAAATCCTCCTTTCTAAATGTGCCATTTTCATTTATAAAAATATTTAGACCCATCCACTCACCTACTACCATCAGGTCTTTATCCCCATCGTTATCATAATCTGAGAATACAGCATCAGTCACTAAACCCAGATCAATCAATCCACTTGCTTTTGTACTCGAGATGTCAACAAATTTATTTCCTTTATTTTCTAATAAGGTAGAACTGACCGGGACCGGATATTTACCTGGCACGATACGTCCACCTACAAATAAATCTAAATCACCATCTCCATCAAAATCTGAAGCACAAACGACAGACCCACTATTTGTATTAGGAGGTAATGCGTTAGTTGCTTTTTTAAATACTCCATCACCTACATTAATATATAAACGGTCTTGATAAGAAGCAGGATTTTTCCGTAATTCATTACCTCCACTTACGACATACAAGTCTAAGTCTCCATCCTTGTCTACATCAAAAAATAATGATTTAATATCTTCATAGCTCGCATCACCATTAAAAGCGTTTAATATTCCATTTTCAAATTTTCCATTAGAATTTTGAATAAGAAGGCTCCCAGAATAACCGGCCGCCCCACCTATATATATATCGTCTAACCCATCGCCGTTTACGTCTCCTCTAGAAATCATAGGACCTTGCGTAGATAATTTATACGGCAATAAAATCTCCGCTATAAAATCATCATAAGGATTATCTCGATGTAATAATTGGAGACCATATTTAGAAGCGTCTACTTCGGAAATGGAAGTATCAGTTATTTGATTCTGATACTTTTCATTTTTAGCTTTAGAATAATCAAATGTCAAAGTCTTATTAACTGGCTGATTGGTTATTGTTTCTGTTTTATTATCTGGCCAAATAACCGTAATGCTTTTTATCTGCTCATCAGTTCCTAAACCCATCACGATCTGTGGAGAGACAGAAGACTGATACCCTCTAGATAAGAATTGCTGGTACTGTTGTTTGCCCAATGCACTTTCTAAAATAATAGTTGCTCCGATCCCGAATGGGTTTTCTTTACTTCCTTTTAGTTTTATTTTACAAAAATTATTGCTTGATTTATTTTCAAATACAGAAGCTACATCTTCTAGATTGTTTACTACTAGATCCATGTCTCCATCATTATCTAAATCTGCATACGCACAACCACTAGAATTTATTTTTTGATCAAATCCCCAGTCATTAGACTTGTTTTCAAATTGTAATTTTTGATTATTTCTAAATAAGTAGTTCTGAATTTTTTCACCAGGTGCATTGTTAACAATATTAGACATGGTCAACGTTTTAGTTGCCACCATCTGATCGACCTTCTTTTTCCAATCATTATTAGACATATCGATTTTTACCCCATTAGTAACAAAAATATCTTTGTAGCCATCGTTATCAAAATCCTGAATTAAAGGAGCCCAACTCCAGTCTGTTTTAGATACTCCAGCTAATTGACCTATTTCTGCAAAATGTCCATTTCCCCGATTGAGATGTAATTGATTAAACATATATGGATTATGATAATTATGTTTAATCATTCCTTTATATTGCTCAGAGTTCATTCTAGGCATATTCTCTTTAGATCTTGCGTGATCTTGAGACGCCATATCTAATACCATTAGATCTAACATCCCATCATTATTAATATCCGCGACATCGGAGCCCATACTATTCCATGTGATGTGGTCAAATTTTGTAAGTATACTATCTTTAAATCCACCCTTTTTATCATTAATCCATAAATGATCGGGAAGTATAAAATCATTGCAAACATAAATGTCCATCCACCCATCATTATTAAAATCACTCACAGATGCACTGAGTCCCCATGCCTTATTTGTGATTCCAGATTGAGAAGTTACATCTGTAAATTTGTTTCCATCATTGCGATAAAATCGATCAGTAAATTCTGGAACGATGGGATTTTTTTTGATGTCTTTCCACATCTCTGATGTATTTACAAAATCGGATCTATGATTTACTAAATACATATCTAAGTCTCCGTCATTATCATAATCAAAAAAGTAAGATTGAATAGAATATCCAAAAGCATCAAGACCATATTTTTTGGCTTGATTCTCAAAAGTGAGATCTCCTTTATTAATTAACAATTCATTTCTTCTTAACTCATGATTGTCTAAGGAACCTGATTTACAAACATAAATATCTAGCAGCCCATCTGCGTTTATATCCACCAAAGAAACACCCGTAGTCCATCCCGTTGCGCTTTTTGTTCCTGATTTATCCGTGATATTCTCAAACTCTAAACTTCCTTTATTTAGATAAAGATGATTATCATTTTGATTAGAACTAAAATAAATATCATCTAGTCCATCATTATTTATATCCCCTATTGCGACACCTCCCCCGTTATAAGCATTCAAGTATTTTACAAAATTGAAAGAACTATTTTCCACTACATCATTTCTAAAAGTAATATTAGACTTAGTGGAGGGTATGTTGGAAAATAAAGGTCCCTTGATCGGTTCAGTTATAGTGGAATTCTTTACAGGAGATTTATTATCTTCTGAACACGAGCAAACAAATAGTATAATCGATAGGAAAAGTCCTAATAGTAGATGTGTAGTTTTCACAGATTGAATTATGACTCCAAAATAGTGAAATACTTAATATTTTTTCAAAAACGAGCTCTAAATTGAACATAAATTTCACTAAATTTTAAGGGCTAAAGCCAATAAATAGGGTCGTTTTAAGGTATTGAACCCAAAAGTGTAAAAAACGAATAAAAAAAATATGCAAAATATGCAACTATATTAAAGATGATACCGTTCTTTGTATTGTGGTAGGGTTATTAAGTTTATAATTCGCCTATTTAATTTTTTATAATATAATAATGAGTAACGGTACAGTTAAATTTTTCAACGAAAGTAAAGGATTCGGATTTATCACACCAGATGATGGTGGAAAAGATGTTTTTGTTCACGCAAGTGGATTAAACGGTCTATCTATTAATGAAGGAGACAAGGTCTCTTTTGATGTTGAGGAAGGACAAAAAGGATTAAATGCAGTTAATATCTCAGTGATATAATAACGCATTAAAATTCTAACCTATATAGGCCTGTCAATTTTTTGACGGGCCTTTTTTTTTGTTTATCAAATTGAGTAAATTGTATTTAACTATTCGTTATGAATCAATCCGAGTTAGAAAAGTTATCTCAAGAAAAATTACGAGCGAAAGAAAAATCTACTATAACATTAGTTGGAATTTACATCGTACTTTTACTCGCTCTTTTATTTTTCAATATAAAGGACTATTTAGATGACGATGAGATAAATAAAACTAGTGGTATTATCACCTTATGTGCTGTGGGCGGCTTGATTAGTATTTTACCAGGTCTAAAATCTATAAGAGAAGAGGTTAAGAAACGAAATTGAATTGTTTACCAATGTTTAGAAAATTAATGATAGATTGTAACAATCTTAAATGACCTCTAATATCGGATTCGGATAAAAGATTTAGAAAATTATCGTAAAAAAATAGATTCTTTTGGAAGGCAAAAAAAATCGATATAAATCTATTGCCCTTATTTTTGTAGGAATATTAATATTTCTAAGCTTATATTTTTCTTTCGTTGGAATTCCTTTAGATTCTTCTCCCACTAAAAAAGCAAGCAATCACTTAACTTTTCATCCACATGAAGGCACCTGGGGACTTACTAATTATTTTGATTCTATTATCGCACACAAAAAACTTGCTCATTTTAGGCTTCAGACTCCAACATGGTTTGGAATTTTTTTAAACATCACGAAGGATTCCATAGAGGCATTTGGGAGTATGACCAACCCTATCAAAACCAAATTACTTTTTAATCAAGATACAATCTGTACTTTTAAAACTTCTACACCTCATGCTCATTGGACTTTACTTAACAACAATTCAACTCTCTTGTTGCAGCAAGTTTCAAATGATTATAATAATATTGATACTACTATTTACATATACAGAAGACGTAAAGATTTAATACCTCTTCTTAATAAATCAGACTATCCTCATCCCAACGGAAAAAAAATAAGTGAGTATTTTAATAAGCAGCTTTTGGCTGGCGTTTACACGAATAAGGAAACAAATCTAAATGTGATTTTCTATCCCAATGGGACTATAGAAGGACTGGATTCTTTTACTAATTACAATATTGAGAATTACTTTGGTACGTATCATCCACATAACAATTTTGACGTGTTACAACTTTCGAATCACATTGAAAACTACCCAAAAGACTACAACTGGGTATTTAGTGATTCGATCTTAAGGTTAACGGCGTTTGTTCCAAAAATGACTAAAAGAAATGGAAAGCTCGTTCATGATGAATCCTGGATTCCTGGGAACAATACAATAGTATTAATTAGGCAATAATCTTTCAGCACAGGAACTATGTACTACTTAGAATTCTATTCATTTACTATTACAATCGATTTTAAAACAATTTCTTTACATTCACAATAATCCTAACCAAGGTTGAATCGAACAATATCTTTTTTCTACATTCTATGTTTATGGTCTATCATGGTCGTGTTTTTCTCTTGCGAATCTGCAAATGATCATTCTTTATTTGAAAAAGATACGCTGGATAAAAATAGAATAGAAAAAAAGCAAAAAGGAGTCCATGTATTCGGAAGAATAGATTCTACAACTAACCTAAAACCTTTTGTTGCTACTAATTTTGAATGGATTACCCTTGTACCATGGAGTCATCAAAAAGATTATAATAGTCCTACTATAAATCACTACAGGGGAGATAGTCTAGAAAGAATAAAAAGAGACGCAGCTTGGAAAACAAAAATAGAACTGGTACATAATTCAGGACTAAAGGTTTTTCTAAAACCACATGTATGGATTTTTCATCCTAGTGATAATAAATGGCGATCTGAAATTTATCCGACTTCAGAGAAAAATTGGAATGAATGGAAAAAAAACTATCGAGAATTTATATTGCGCTATGCAAAAATTGCAGCTGAAACTGATGTAGAATTATTCTGTATTGGAACTGAGCTGACAAGATTAACATTAGAAAAAACAGAATATTGGTTAACTCTTATAGAAGAGGTAAGAAAAATCTATCCTGGTAAAATTACATATGCCGCAAACTGGTATAAAGAATATGAAAACATTTCGTTTTGGGGTCAGTTAGATTACATTGGCATACAAGCCTACTTTCCATTAGTAAAAAAAGACTACCCTACGTCAAAAGAAATTTCTGAAGGCTGGAAGAAACATATTCCTAAGATAGAAGCTATTTACGATAAGTATAATCGCAAAATTCTTTTTACAGAACTTGGATATAAAAGTACTCCTGATAGTGCTACCGAGCCATGGGCATGGCTGGACTACGAAAATTTAGATGAGGCCCGTCATTCTTATGAGACTCAGTCCCATTGTTATCAAGCTTTTTTCAATTCCATCTGGAATAAAGAATGGTTTGTCGGGGTACATCTTTGGCAAATGCGTAGCGACTACATCGACAATAACCAAATTGATTTAGACTTCACCCCTCAAGGCAAGCCGGCTTTAAAGATTATCTCAGAAGGCTTTAATAAATAATACTTACGGGAAAAAAATATTTATTTTAATAAATATTCCGTCCTTTTCCTTTTTCTTACATCTATATAAATAGATGCCTCATCATAACATCATACAAAAAGCGATAAAAGGAGACCATTCCGCTTTTAAGGAATTGTATCGCCTCTATTCTACAGAGATGTTTAGTACAAGTTATCGTATCACTAATCATAAGGAAGAAAGCAAGGATATACTACAAGAGGCCTTCCTAACTTCCTTCCAAAAAATCCAAAGCTTGAAAGATGCTAAGGCATATCGCCCTTGGCTAAAAAAAATAGTAATCAATAAGAGCTTAGCTTTTTTGAGGGTTAATAAAAAAGAATATGAATTGCAGGATATAGAAGAAGTGGAAACCGGCGGTTCTCAAAACTGGTATTCTGAGATATCTATAGAACAAATAAAAAAAGAAGTTCAAAATTTACCACATAGCAGTAGAACCATTTTTGCACTGTATGCTTTTGAAGGAATGCTCCATAAAGAAATCGCATCGATTTTAAACATTAGCAATTCCACATCCAAAAGTCAATATAAATATGCTTGTACTATATTAAAACAGAGGCTTACAAAATTTATCAATTATGAAATTTGAAAAGTTTATACAAGAGAATAAAAAAGAATTTGAATTTCAAGAAGACCTATCTGAAATATGGACAGACATAGAATCTCATCAATTCTTTATCCAAAAAAAGCCCTCCTCAAATCGACTTGTAAAAATAATTTTAAGTATTGCTGCAGTGAGTCTCCTTTGTTTTATCGCTTACTCAGTCATAGATAAAAAGTCCAGTAAGCAGTCAGATGTACTTTATGCCACTTCTCTAGAAGGTAAACCTCCATTAGCTAAAATACTCGCTATAAAAACAAATGATTTTGGGAACGAGCATTCTGAGGATATCATGGAAACGTTGCTCTATCTTATACAAACAGAAACCAATACAAATGTCAAACTAGCTGCCATTCGTGGAGTAGAAAAATATATTCAGAACGAAAAAGTAAAAATCACTTTAATTGATTTATTATCAAAGGAAGAAGAACCGTACATAACAGTGGCCGTTCTGAATATTCTACAGCGTGGAAAAGTAAAGGAAAGTCTTCCAGCCTTTAATCAAGTAATACAAAATAAATCTCAAGTCAAATTTGTGAAAGAAGAAGCTAAGAGAGGGCAAGAATTATTAAAAAATATATAATCCATCACTATGAAAAAATATTATTTTATCTATTTAATTTATTTGTTAGGAACCATCACTCCCCTTTTTTCTCAAGTTACAAATATCCCTTTTGCAGGAAGTACACTAGTCGTTAAAGGAGAGGTAAACTATTTAGAAATTCGTGGGCAAGGTGGAGATAATATCGCTATACAAGAATATCAAAACAGCAATAATCTAATTCAACATTATAGGCAAGAAATCGAAGGTGATGTTTGCACTATTACTCTAAAGCATAAGCATGGCGGAATAAATCTTTTTGTACCTCAAGATTTAAATTTAAATATTCAATTAGACCCCACGGCTTATGAGGATGGTCCTTTAGACCTCAATGATTTTGGGAATATAAATCTCAGAGATTTAACTGGAAACTTAGAAATAAATACAGATGGTTTTCATGTGCAATTTAAGGATATCAATGGTCTAAGTTCTATCGTCACCTATGGAGATATACAAGGTAAATTTAAAAATAGACAGCCGGGTAAATTAATCAATTTAGACACCTATTTAGGCAATGTCTATGTCCAGATATCCAAGGACTATAAAGTAGATATAAGTGCAAAAGCTGTTAAAGGAACCAGTTATATCAATGATTTATTTTTAAATGATCAATCCTATCCTAATCGATTAAGCATTCATTCGGAAAACGGTAAATACATCAATGTAGATACGATCGGAATAATCGATGTCCAGTTAATAACTCATCCAGAGTTAAGAGATCAATATATTGAATTATTTGTTAAGTACTGGGGATATAAACTATATCCCGAAGCCAGAGTAAAATTAGAAAAACTGGGTTACCAAGAAATGCTCAATGAGTTTGCTACCGACCCTCAACAAAATTTCAATAAAACTGCGCTCGCAGAAGAATTAATGACACTAATAGAAAAACACGGTGTCCCAGATTACAAAATGGTCGGAAATGAAATGCCCTTTAAAGCCATAGAATTTTTGTTTCATCATTTTCAGATAGATTTTATAGAAAAATATAGTGATGAGTTATCTAGAGTCCTCGGAAGACAAGTCGTAAAAAGAGGCTTAGATAGAAAATATAGAAGGTATAGAAATATAGCTCCCTAAAAACCTAGCTGAGCAATAATACCATTATCGCTCAGCTAAGTAAAACCAAAATTTCTTCT
>Ga0114957_1004675_pt1 | contig 11670 bp, 9 predicted proteins | sample BantaG_FD_87175 | JGI IMG/M metagenome (GOLD analysis project Ga0114957, IMG submission 87175) | Marine algal microbial communities from Bantry Bay, Ireland - BantryBay_4 metaG | ecosystem: Host-associated > Algae > Red algae > Unclassified | place: Bantry Bay, Ireland | collected 2014-11-21 | reverse complement strand
TTTTTTTTTACATAAATTTCCGCCAAACAGCTACCGTACCAGAAAACGCCTTGCCAACCCCATAACTAGCAACAGCGTCAGCGCCATCGCCCCAAAGCTCACCCAAATCAAAAACCCCGGTCCAATCGACTCGAACAACTGACCGATCCACCACGGCACCACCATGCCGCCTAAGCTGCCGCCCACAAAAAACCAGCTTGTTGTTTTGCCAGACAGCGTCGCACGCTTCTGCACCCACGCCAGCATCGACGGGAAAAGCGACGCCATGCCCGCGCCCAGCCCAATCGTGCCGACCCACAAAATCGCCACCGATTGCGGAAAGAGCAGCACCAGCCCCAAACTCACCAAGCAGAGAATCAAATCGCCCACCAGAATCTGCTTTGGCGTAAAGCGCGCCGCCAAAGGGATCCCCACTAAGCGCGCCACAGTCAACGCGCCAAAAAGCGCTGACGCCAAATAAGCCGCATTAATCTCATCCAACATCTCCAATTCCACCGCATAAGTTGTAATCCAGCCAGCATACGCTACCTCGACCCCAATAATGCAGAAAAAGAAGATCGTAATCAGCGCAACCAGCAGCCCCACTTTCTCCCGTTGCCCCTCACCATTCTCTTCGACCACCGGCTGCGGGCTAGGCAAACGGACAATCCATAACAAGCTCAAAAATACCAGCAGCGCCAGTGCCCAGTAAGCCCAACGCAGATCGTTCGCCCACAGCAAAAGCTGTGCGACCAACACAGGTCCCAAAAACGCACCCACACCCCAAATAAAGTGCAGCCCATTCATGTATGGATCCACGCGTTCCCTGTGGACCCAGACCAGCATCGTATTCCCGCCCAAATCAATAACGCCCTGACCAATCCCCGTCAGAACCATCACAGCCACCAGCAGCCACAGCAGCGAAATCGTCGGGGTAAGCGCCAACATCGCAACAGTCAACAAGCCGAAGCCAAAGAAGAGAGGGTGACCGCGCAGCCGATCATAAAGCTGACCACCAATAATCGAGCCACCCAAATAGCCCACGCTGCGCGCCGTAATCAAATAGCTAATCTCGCTCAGCGAAACGCCCGTCAACTCTCGCAGCGCTGGCAAGGTTGGCCCCAGCGAAGCCGAGACCAATCCCAGCCCAATAAATGCAATATAATAGGCAGCCGTCGTTGCTAGTGGAACCGTCAACCGACCACCGCGCAGTGAAACCTTTGTCATCGGTCAGCGTTATCCACATGTGCCAATTCGCGCAGCATAGAATAAATAGCAGTCCAATCCTGGGCACCGCGACCTTGACCACGGGCCAGTGTATACATCTCGCGCGCCGCCGCGCCTAGCGGAACCGGTACACCCATCTGCGCGGCCAAATCCAGCGCGAGACCGAGATCCTTGTGCGCCAATTGCAGCATAAAAGCGGGTGTCAGATCGCCTTGCAGCACCTTGGCTGCGTACGTTGTCGTCATGTGGCCCTGTCCCGCGGCCGTGCCGGACATCACGTCGATTGCCAGATCTACGTCCAGCCCGATCGATTCGGCCAGCGTCAGCGCTTCGGCAGTCACAACGTTGTTCACAATCGACATAAAGTTGTTGATCATCTTCATGCGCGTGCCCATACCCAGGCCACCACAATCAACAATCGTGTCGCCCAGCAGCGCCAAAAGTGGCCGCACCCGTTTTAGCTGTTCCGGCTGTGCGCCAACCATCACCAACAGCTTACCCTCAATCGCGTGCAGCGACGTGCGCCCCACCGGCGCATCCACCATGCCAATATTATGCGTCGCCAACTCGGCGCGCACTGCATCTGATTCTAACGGATGAATAGTCGACATATCCACAAAGAGCGTCGATGCACTCATTGCCTGCACCGCACCATCTTTGCCAAAGAGCGCGGCGCGCACGTGGTTACTGTTGGTCACCATTGTAAAAACAAAATCAGCCTCACTCGCAGCATCCGCCGCAGAGGTTGCCGTGCTGCCCCCGTTTTCCACATGTTGCTCACACGCCGCCGCATCCAGATCATATCCCGCCACGGCATGACCGCCCGCAACCAGCAGCCGCGCCATTGGTAGCCCCATTGTGCCTAATCCAATAAATGCTATTTTTGCCATAATTTTTTCCTTTTTTATTCAAACAAAAAGGGCGCAGAGAGCAATATCTCCCCACGCCCTTGATCAATAGAGCTGACTACTATTTCTTCATCATAAGTGTAAACTTAAGCTTTTGCTTCCTCACGCTCTGCGTTGGAATAGATACTATCGGTACTGGCATAGCTTTCGGGTTTGTCCATGTATTGACCTCACCCTAGCCCTCTCCAAATCGCTTCGCTGGAGAGTGGACCGATCTGGGACGCCGCAATCTTATCGAAAACCGTGCGAATTGAATATCTCGTGACAGTTCTCTCATTTATGCCCCTTGGGTACCTGTGGAGAGGGCTAGGGTGAGGTCGAAACGTTGCCGATCACACCATACCGCCACAATCATCAAAATGGCTACAATAGCCATTAGTGGTTACAAGATATGTCTCACGTTTTCTATCTGATTGATTTCTTAACTTACCACTCCATAGGAGATTCTTTGTGCCCCAGTAATATGAACCCGTAGATTCTCCATGCAATTGGGCAGAAAGCCGTTCCTATCTTATTTCGACTATTTTCAAATGGTCTACCTGTCACCCGCCTACGAAAATTCGCCCTCGGCGTAGCGGTGGCGCAACACCTTTTTGTCGAACTTGCCCGTGCTTGTCTTTGGCACCTCATCAATCACAATAATTTTTTCGGGCAGCCACCACTTGGCAAAATCTGCGGCCAAATACTCCAGCAATTCTTCTTGCGTTGGCGGCGTTTCGCCCGGCACGGCAACCACTGCGGCCAGTGGACGTTCGGACCACTTCTCATCGGGGATAGCAATGACCGTGGCTTCGAGAATTTTGTCGTGCGCCATGAGTGCGTTTTCCAAATCTACGCTCGAAATCCATTCGCCGCCGCTCTTGATCAGATCCTTGGTGCGATCCGTAATCTGCATATAGCCATCGGGACTCATCGTTGCCACATCGCCCGTGCGGAACCAGCCATCTTTGGTAAAATGTTCGGTGGTTGGCTCGCGGCGGAAGTAGCTTTTGATCACCCACGGCCCGCGCGCCTGAAGCTCGCCCATCTGCTCACCATCCCACGGTAGCTCATTATTCTCATCATCCACAATCCGCAGCTCGATCCCGCCCAGTGGATAGCCCTGCTTGGCCTTGACGTCAATCTGCTCTTCTGGCGATAGGCCTTGATGCTGACTGCCCAAGCGAGACATTGTGCCGAGCGGCGAAAGTTCGGTCATGCCCCATGCGTGGATCACCTCGACGCCAAACTCTTTTTCATACGTTTCGATCAGCGCACGCGGCATGGCCGATCCACCCACAATCAACGCGCGGATACTCGAAATATCGCGCGGGTTCTGCTTGATCTCTTGTGCGATGCCGGTCCAAATTGTTGGTACACCGGTTGCCACCGTCACTTTATAGGTTTCCACCATTTCGGCTAGCGCAGCGGGTTGCAAAAAGGGACCAGGCATAATAATTTCGGCACCGGCCATTGCCGCACCATAAGGAATTCCCCACGACATGACGTGGAACTGAGGCACCACGGGCAAAATCATATCCGTTGTGCAGAGCGCCGCAGCGTTGCCCTGCCCCATGCCCATTGTATGCAGGTACATCGATCGATGGCTGTAGAGTGCGCCCTTTGGTTCACCCGTTGTACCGCTTGTGTAGCATAGACCAAAGGCCGCGTTTTCGTCCTTCACGGTCCAATCAAAATCTTCATCGCCTTCGGCTAGTAGTTCTTCGTAAAGAATGACGTTTGGCAATGATGTCTCTAAATTGCTATCTGCACCATACACCACATAATTCTCGACACAAGATACTTGTGGCGCAACTGCTTCCATCAGCTTAATTAGGCTGGCGTCCACAAAAACCATACGATCCTCTGCATGTTCGATGATGTACGCAATCTGCTCTGGAAAGAGACGAATGTTGAGCGTGTGACACACCCCACCACAGCCCGGCAGGCCATAATATTGTTCCAAATGCTGGTAGTTGTTCCAGCCAAAGGTACCGAGTCGATCTCCAGCGTTGATGCCGCGCTTGGTCAATGCGCTAGCCAGTAATTTAGAGCGCCGATGAAGATCGGAATAGGTGTATGAATGCGTCGAGCCATCGGGCAAACGGGTGTAGATCTTCTTGTGCCCATAGACGCGGTTGGCATGATCAAGTATGCTGTTTAGCGTTAATGGGTAATCCATCATGAGTCCGTGCATGGTCAGATGATCTCCTTATCCAAGTCGGTGTTCTCACGCATGAGGCAACCGCAGAGTCTGTTCTGTCGGTTTGCTCTGGTGCGAACAATTATTTCCATTTATTTAGTGGGAGGATAGATAGTGAAAGTATAACGAACCTCTGATGATGCGTCAAAGGCTCAAAGCGCGATAGTTTGTCACAAATTTAGCCAGTCATGCGCGAATCGTTTGGGTACGGGTATGGAGAGATTGCCGAAATTGTGGAAAAAAGTCAGGCAAATTGTCGCCAGATCTACAGTCGGGCTAAGCGTGCATTGCCAAAGGAGAAGTATTACTTCGAAGAGTCGTTGCAGATCCAGCAGCAGACGGTTGCAGCTTTATGGGTGCGATTATGGGCGAAGACAATGAGGCGCTTGCAACAATTATTTCGGGTAAGGTATTGGACGCGAGACGGGCAGATCGTAGCGATTTACGCGATGCGCAATCCAGACAAGCTGCGGCATATTGAGGAGTTCAAAGAAGAGGGCTTAACATATGTATGTTGAGCCCTCTTCTTTGAATCGCTTGAAATCTATCTGTTTACTTCTATTACCGTTTACTGAACCGTTACAATCGGAATGTAGTAGATACGGTTTGCTCTTGGAACGGTGGAAGTACCAGGCAGTGAGGATGTACCTATATTGCTTTGCTGAATGATAATTGGTAAGCGCATTCTTGGAACAAATCCCGGTATAGGAAATGGGCTGGTCCCAGTTGGTACGGTAGATGCAAAGATAGTTGCATTTTGATTAACCAGAAGTTTAGATGATTCACTCTCTGAAATAGGAATCTGTTGCGCACTTACTGAAAAATTCAACGAAAAAATTAGTAGTGCCATTGCAACTAGTGCAACAGATAGGCTAAAGATCAGTTTTGTAGCCTGCATATTCACGATTGAAATATTTTTTAACATAGAATCCCCCTATAACAATATGTCGGCAATGCATATACCAAACAAGCTCGTAGATGACCATGCACGGAACAACAGCACGCGCAAAATAGAGAGTGATAATAGTTGATGATGTTACGCGTAAAAGGTTGCTCTTAAAATACGCTATCTACGATTAATTTGCAACGGTTGATGTATAACTTCGCAAGAAAATTCTGTCCCATTGTCGCAGCAGCGACCACCGCGCGAACGGTGAGCTTGGTCGAAGCTATTTCTGCTTTTCAAATGTGGTACGGAATTTTCTGAACAAGTATAAGAGATGGCTGATCAGTACGAGGAAAGTTGTGCGGAGGTAAATTGAACAGCGTCGAATCGTTTTCGAGCTTCTTCTTTGTACGATTTAGCTGCTGGCGGCAATCCGATCTGCTCGATCATAAAGCTGGCGGCAACCGAACCGTAGATCCCTGCGGCTTGCAGATCGCCCGTTTCGCACCAGCCAACGACAAAGCCACCACAATAGGCATTGCCCGCGCCCGTCGGGTCGACCACGGCCGTCTCTGCTGCCGGGATCTGCCACGTTTCGCCGCTGTCGGCGCGATGCACAATGGACCCCGCCTCGCCCATGCGCAGCGCGATGATCTGCGCGCCAGCGGCGACCATCCGCTTAATCTGTTCGTGTGGATCTGCCGTGCCAAACATTGACTCCGCCTCGATTAAATTTGGGGAGAAAATGTGACCCGCAGAGACAAGCATCTGCACATGTTTGGAGGTAAGCTCGCGCCCAGCATCGCGAAAAGGCTCCACACTCACCACAATGCCCGCATCACGCAGGGCGTGGATAACGGCTAAATTCGGGTTATCGGGATGAATGCCAAAATGGAATGCACGCGCTTTTTTGTAGGATGCGGGAAAGTGATCTATCTGTAGCGCAAGCTGTTCGGGAATTGCCTGCCCTTGCGTGCGCCAAACTTGGGTGCGGCGTCCATCATACTCGAAGACTTGCCACGCACGCAGACTTTGGTATTGGGCAAAAGTGCGTATCGCAGAGAGATCGAGTCCTGTTTCTTCAAGCCATTCTTGTGCGTCTGCTGGAAAGTCGTGGCCGATCCCGCCAAGCAGTCCAATCTTATCGGTCCACAGCTTCATCCCAAAAGCCGTTTGCGGGCCGCCCCCACCCAGTACGCCCATGGCCGTTTGTCCAGTTGGAAATACAATATCATCAATAATAATGGAATATGTAATGTAGTCCATGAAGTAGTTTGGGCACCCTACCGCAATGTCTGGTAGAGGATTTCTTTAAAGCGGGCCGCGTCTAATTCCCAACATACCTCCACGTTTGGCCCTTTGTTCATCACGCCATACAGATCGACGACCGTCATCCCGCGAGTCAATTCAGCATCGCACGAAATATCGACAAAGTGATTGCTGTAACGCGTACAAGCGACTGGATCTAGCACGACTGCCATCGCCACCGGATCGGCCAATGCCATGCCTGACTGCCCCTGCAATTTCATTGCTGCATTGACTGCATGTTTGTTGCAATCCATGGCTAAACGCGCGTGATTGGTCTCAAAACCGTAAACCTCTTTTACTTCATCTGCAAAGAGATTCGCATCACCGGTACTGAGTTCCCAACCGATCATCGTAATCGGCAGTCCCGAGTGAAAAACAATGGTCGCTGCCTCTGGGTCGACCCACATGTTGTACTCTGCGGCGGGCGTCACATTACCAATCGTACAAGCAGCCCCACCCATAATATAGCAGTGCTTTACCCACTTTGCTAGTTCAGGTTCGATACGTAGTGCAGTGGCAATATTGGTTAACGGACCAAGCGTGACAAGCGTAATTTCGCCCGGCTCTGCCTTAAAGCGGCGAATCAATTCAGTAACAGCATGATCAGACTTCGCGTTCTGTTCTGGCGTAGGATAATTCATGTTCCCCATGCCATCTGGTCCATGATACCAATCGGCATATTCTGCCCTACGCATAAGTGGGCGATCACAACCATTATAGACAGGTATATCGACTACTCCACAAATTTGTAATGTATAACGTGCGTTAATACTTGCCTGCTTTAACGGCACATTGCCAGAAACAATGGTCAATGCATCAATCTTTATATGAGGCCATCGAGTAGCCATGATGAGCGCAACAGCATCATCCGAAGCTGTATCAGTGTCGATAATTAGTCGTCGAGTCTTCATGTCTACCTAACCTTCCAAATCAAACCATTGCCTTTATACATTAATTTATATGAAACGTAGAGCCTGTACTGTGTTGTTATATGAAAGTATCAAATCACATTTTAATGGAGAATACGAGAAGGGGAGAGTAAACTATGGGGCACTGTGGTATACCGACTTTAGACATAGTGACTCAGCTATCCTGAAAACAGGGGTTACATCATCTACAGATTTATCCAGAAATAAAATATAGATGATGTAATCGTGTATTTATCAAGAGAGAATCAATAGCTCAATTATAGTGTACCCTATAATGTGTAAAGTTTCCATAATCAATAAGCAGTAGACATAAGAAAATCTCACGACGTCGTATACATTCGTTGAAAATAGAGATCCAGCACGCCCTGTTCGTCTACGCCGACACAAACATGAATGCTTGGTTTGCTAGACCAAGCCGTCTTGAAATCTGCATTGCCTGAAGGATCCAGTATTGTTTGGCCCATAGCAATGCCATCCGTTAAGACGCGCACCGGGCCTTGAATTGTTCTGAATAATGTTGGATCTAGAAGATAGGCCACAACGGACGGGTCGTGTGTAAAGCAGCCATTTATACCAGTATAGCTCTGATAGAAGGCACAGTAAAATCTGCTTATACCGTATATGTATGCACATGTTTTTGAACCAGTCGCGCGCAGTCGATCAAAATAGTCTTCATCCATCAGCACTTGGGTGGTCACATCTAGCCCCACCATTATAAGCGGCAGACCAGCCGTCAGCACCTTATCTGCGGCGTGTGGATCGTGCCAGATGTTCGCTTCGGCGGCAGGGTTGACGTTACCGTTGACCGTTGCCGCGCCACCCATGATAATCACTTCGGCAACGTACTCGACAATCTTTGGCTCCATTGCCAGCGCCAGCGCAATATTTGTCAATGGGCCGATGGGCAGCAGCGTAATCTCGCCGGGGTTCGCCATAACAGTATCGACAATAAATTGCGCGGCGGATACGTCAACGGCGGATCCGATAGGCGGCGGCTGATTTGTATTGCCTAACCCATCGTCGCCATGAACGTAATACGCGATCACATCCAGATCCATTGCCAGCGGAGCATTGGCACCATGCGCGACGGGAATGTCCGGCCGATCCGCAAATTCGACTAGGCGCAGAGCGTTTTGTGTTGCTTGTTTGGTTGTTACGTTGCCAAAGATTGAGGTTAAGCCCACAACCTCTATTTCGGGGCAGGCCAATGCAAAGAGTATTGCCATTGCGTCATCTACACCTGGATCGGTGTCGATAATTACTTTTTTTGCCATGCTAAATCCTTCTTGGTGGTGATTGGGTTTGGATAGCGGGGATGATTTGTGGGTGGTGACGGTGGTTGCACAGCGGTCCCACCCTATGCCCTCCAAGGGTGGCAACCGTTTTGAGATGCACGATATCCATGGGATCATGGCGAATGTTGGCGCGTCTAACCAGAATTTCCTCCTCTGGGAGGGATAGGGTAGGGTCAGCTTATTACACCATTATGCATTACGTAACCAAAATGATACAATCAGCACGAATGAATAAGCGCCCAGCGTTAGTCGCTCACGCCTACCCCACATACTTCTGCAAAAACTCAGCCATGCGCGTAAAGCTATCGATGCGATTTTCTAGTTTGCTAAAGCGATGGCCTTCATCTGCGTAATGATAAAACTCGACCGTGCCGCCAGCAGCACGCACACGATCCACAATCTGCTCGGATTCATAGAGCGGCACGCGCGGATCATTGTCGCCAGCCAAAACAAGCAGCGGCATCTGAATCCGCTCGGCTTTGTGGATGGGCGAAATACGTGTCAGCAGATCGCGGTGATCTTCGAGGCTGCCATACTCGCGGCCACGGTGATAACGCCGCCATGGGCTAGTGCGCTCCATAAATGCGACCCAATCACCTATCCCCACCACGTTGATGCCCGCTGCAAAAAGCTCGGGATATTCGGTTAATGCAGCCAAAACCATATAGCCACCATAGCTGCGCCCATAGATCGTAATCTTGTCGGCGTTGCACTCGGCTCGATCATGTAACCAGCCAACCGCGGCTTTCAGATCGGCCACACTATTCGGGCGCAGCTCCAAATCATCCAGCAGCATATAGTTGCGCCCATAGCCCGTGCTGCCGCGTACGTTGGGCACCAGCAACGCATAGCCACGGCTGAGAAAGTACTGAAAGCGCACGTCAAAATCGGGGCGCTGCTGGCTGGCCGGGCCACCGTGTACGTACAAAATTGTGGGGTATCCATCCGCAGGGGGCGCACTCTGTGGACGGTAGAAAAACGCCGGAATCGATAGTCCGTCAAAGCTGCTAAAGTGGATCAACTCTGGCTCGACAAAGGTTGCTGCGTCGATCCCCGCTCGGTTGCTGTGCGTAAGCTGCTCGGCTATCACATATTTTTTATCGCTTGTGTCGTCCTCATCGTGCCACACAACGCGCCACACATCAGGGTTGGCGCTTGGCGTTTGCAGATCGAAGAAAAGCTGTGATCCATCGGCGTTGAACGATCCACTAGATGCTACGCCCGACGCGACGCCTGCGATGGCATAGGCAGCGCGCGTCTCAAGGTCTAGTCCGTATAGGTGGCTATGCCCCTCAACGTTGAGCACCACTACGGCGCGGTGGCCCGATTTGGTGGCAAACCATTTTTCTAGTTCGCCGCCTGTATTGTCCACATCTTTCTCCAGAAGTTTCTCCAAAAGCGTTTCAGCCGCAATAATCTCGTGCAGATCGCCCGTTTCGAGGTCGAATCGGCAGAGTGCAAAGGTATCGCGCGCGCGGTCGCTCAGCAGATGCAGGCCGCTATCGAGCCATTTGACGTTTTCGTAGCGCGCCATGGGCTGATCGGCAGTTAGGTGGCGCTCGGCCTTGGTTTGCAGATCGTATAAATATAGCTCATTTTCTTCGGTTGCCACAGCATCGAGCGTAATAATTTGCGTGCCGTCGGGCGACCACGCCACGATGATGCGGTTGCCGCTGGATTCGAGCAAGAGCGTTGCTTCGCCACTTGCGACCTCCATCTGGTAGAGATCAAAGTCGATGCGGTTGCGCGCGTTGCTGCTGTAGACAATCTGCGTGCCGTCGCTGCTCCATGCGCCAAAGCGGTGGATCGCCTCGTCGTTTGTCGTTAGCCGCCGTACGTCGTGGCTGGTGTCACCAAAGCCGCTAACAAGGTAAAATTGTTGAAGCTCGTTTCCGCCCACGTCGCTGACTGCGATAAAGTGATCCGCTGCTGGGGTGGCGTAAATGCCCCACACTTTGTCGGGGAAGAAGGTGAGCTGCTGCGGCCACTGTTGCCCATTTAGCGGTGCGCTCCACACTTGCGAGTTGCCAGTAATGTCGCTGAGAAAGGCGATGCGCTCGCCAGTTGGCGAGAGTTTGGGCGAGGTGGCGCTGCGAATGTTGAGGTAGCGGGCAAAGTCAAGTTGGATCATGGGTGTTCCTGAGTTGGTTGTTGGTGGGCAGTGGACGGTAAAGGAAGTGGAAGAGCTAATTCTGTCAGATTTAGTGGGACGTCAATAATTGGTTCGAAAAAAGATGATTTAGTTCGTGCCCCTACTAGGTGGACTGTACTCCGAATTTTCCCAATAGATGAGCGTTGCCCAATTATCGGACGCGCTGTCGACAATGTAATTTTCTAAAAAACCACGCACGACAAATCCATTGCGTAATTGAAACGAAAGCGTCGGATCGGAAAGCTCGCCCGCCACCACTTGTTCTACATAGTCGTGGATCGACAGCCTGTCTCGATGGCGTGGATAGCCGGGCAACACACCACCCGCCACAATTCCCTTTTTGTTGTACGCTCGCACAACTCCCTTGCGCGCGTCATACAGTTTGCGACCGATCCCATGGCCGCGATAGTCGGGATGTACGCTAATGTCCGAGCCATAGTAATACTCACCATTTGGATCATGATTGCTGTAGTACCCATCGGCAATAATTTCTAGAAAAGTGTGATCGGTGTGGTCAAAATTAAAATCAATAAAAAAGCCCGCACCAAGCCCCACAACGGTTTCTGCTTCTCTATTTTCTTCGCTATTCTTATCTTTTGCAAGCGCCACAAAATTCCCCTCAGGGAAAATCTTGCAGTGGTTTAAAAAATGCGCTTCGATCATCAATTCGCTTTCGCCCAATGTAGGAAAGCAGACTCGCTGTAACTCGGCCAAATCGGGGGCAAAGTCGGGGCGAATCGTTTCAATACGGATCTCTTTTTCGGGGTCTTTCTGCAACTTTTGCATAAGACATTTATCCTTACT
>Ga0114957_1004674_pt1 | contig 11670 bp, 13 predicted proteins | sample BantaG_FD_87175 | JGI IMG/M metagenome (GOLD analysis project Ga0114957, IMG submission 87175) | Marine algal microbial communities from Bantry Bay, Ireland - BantryBay_4 metaG | ecosystem: Host-associated > Algae > Red algae > Unclassified | place: Bantry Bay, Ireland | collected 2014-11-21 | reverse complement strand
TGTAGAAAGCATTTATCAGATCATAGCTCTTGCAAAACATGGAATTTTAGATTTATCTTATGCTGACAATCCAGAAATTACCACTACAGATAATGGGTGGTTACTAAAGCGTAAAGAAAAACAGGAAATCTGTACGGTGATGATAGATAGTGTTTTATCTAGCCCTGATATTCAAGATATAAAAGAAGGTGTTATACAATCCTTATTGAAAAATGAAAGTATCCAAGTGGTCAATGATGAGTTAGGCATAAGTACAAATGTAGATGGAACAATACAATCTCAGCTAAACATAAATCAATACGTAAGTGTCCTCGGTAGAAATGCCAAAGGATCAGTTTTAGGCGTTGATGCTATTTTAGAATGTTTTGGGCCTCGTGTAAAGGAATGGGCAGTAGGAGTTTCTGATCGTAGAGTGAGTAAAAAAAGATAATTATAATGCTGAGTTTATCGATAAAGTAGCATCATCTTTTCTAAACTATAAATAGAGAGGCACATTATTTATTTGCCGAAAAAATTAATTTAGTTTATCAGAATTTGACCATACTTTTATTGATTTAGTAGACTAATAAAGAAATAAAATTCTTGTTTTATAATTACTCAATATTATATTATATAGGTAATTTACCTACTCCATAAATCAGTAAATCACCTTATAATATTAGAGTTAATGTTAGCATTTTTGCTTTGAATAATGAAATACATTAAATGGAAGAGAACAAAAACTTAAACGAAAACTCTAAGGTAGCTATCAGTAGAAGGATAATAGGTGGCGACACACCCATCGTTATAAACGAAATATCCGACCGATGTCTATTTACCAGTTTTTATGGGACTCTAGATAGTGTAAGAATGAAGAAAGTAATAGACAGTATGCTAGAAGTAGTCAATCGTAATGATAATGATATGATTATTATAGATCTCAGCAACATAGAAATCATAGATAGCTCTATAGCCGCTCATCTTAAAAAACTAAATAAACTGCTGCAACTATTAGGAATGGAAGTTGTTTTTTGTGGGATAAAACCAGTAGTAGCCAGCAGCATGGTGTCTGCTGGAGTGGAACTGGATAACATCACTGTAGAGAAAAATTTAAAGAGGGCTTTAATTCTAGTCTATCGTAAACAAGGTGTAAGTTTAGTAAAAGATCCAACATAAATAAATGGAACCATATAACATATTCCATGAGGGCGATCTGGCGGATTGTATTGATATCATTCGCCGGAAGGCAATCTTACACCGATTTACAAAATTAGATACGGAACAGTTTGTACTAGGAATATCAGAAATAGGAACTAATGCAATCAGACATGCTAATGGAGGACAGCTCTCCGTAGCGATTCTAAAAAATGGTGGCATTATACAGGTAACTATTAGTGATGATGGGCCAGGTATCGCAAATATTGCCCAAGCAAAAACAGAAGGTTACAGTACCATAAGAACAAGTTTAGGTATCGGACTTATGGTTGCAGATCGTTCTGTAGATTCTATGATAATAGAAACTCTAGTAGATCGAGGAACCACGGTCATATTAGAAAAACACAGACCCATCAGTCCAGAAAAAATAGACTACGGATTAGTAAGCATAGCCGATCCTAATTATGACTTTAACGGCGATCAGTATGTACTAAAAGAATACAATGGGGATTCTGTTTTCCTAGCTCTTATCGATGGTCCCGGTCAGGGATATGATGCCTATGCCATAGCAAATGCCACTAAATCTTATCTAGAAAAAAACTATTTACAACCTCTAGATTATCTACTTAATCAGATGAACACGATGATGCAAAATAGTTATGACGAGGTAGGAATAACGGCTTCGCTTATGCGTATTACTCCAGGAAAATTAATTTACAAAGGTTATGGTGATACTCATGCGTACATCGTAAAGGAAGGTGTTTATCACTCACTATTAAATGAGGGTGGTAGACTAGGACATGTAAAAAAATACCGTCATGGCGTAAGCGAATATACCTTTACCGAAAAGTTACAAGTCGTAGTTTGTACAGATGGAATATCTGTTTTACCTAAGCAACAAGCTTTACGGGGCACCGCCCAGCAAATTACAAATCGACTTTTTGATGCGTATCATAAGCCACATGGTGACGCGAGTTTATTAAGCCTAAAATATTTAATCTGATGAAGAATGTTACCGAAGGGTTAGAATTTTTATACAGACTAGTAGAGAATTTTCCAGATGGAATTCTGGTTTTTGACTTGGAAGGAAAAGTAACCCTTGTTAATAATGTTGTACTTAAACAGTTCGATGCTCACGGGAGTATTTCCGAATACCTAGAACAACCCGTAAATAATATTATAGGTGATAATAAGCTAGGCGATAAAATTAGATTATGCCTAACTCATGGGAGAGAAAATTTCCAATTCCACTCATTTAAGGTAAATGACCTTTACTTAAATGTATTTGGGAAAAAGATAACTGAGGGCATGTTACTTTTTCTTTATGATACGACTAATAATATCCACATAAAAAACATAGCACTTAAAAATTTAATCATTGGTCAGGAATCAGAACGTCAGCGTATCGCTAAGGAAATCCATGATGGACTAGGTCCGAGTTTATCTACGATCAGACTAGGAGTAGATTCTCTGCAATCTAAAACAGAAGATAAGGATATAAAAAATAGGCTTCTTTTAATATCAAATCAAATTGCCCAAATATCCCAAGAAATAAGAGTAATATCTCATGACCTGATGCCATCTAGTTTGATAGATTTTGGAATAAAATCTGCTTTGGAAGACTTAACAAGTAAAATAGATTCTACGAGCAATATTACTTTTGATAACATCATTTCCATAGATGATCAAAATTCTATACTGACCCAAAGCCAAATTTTAAACCTATATAGAATTGTACAAGAAGCGATACATAACGGCATAAAACATGGCAACGCTACACATTTTAAAATATCCCTTCTAAATAAATCTAGCAAGATCATTTTACAAATTACGGATAATGGTCAAGCAAAATCTACGTCTAGTCCTGAGGGTATCGGGATTATAAATATGCGTGCGCGTATCAATAGTATGAACGGAACTCTGAGTACTACCGTTTTAGAGCCTTCTGGATATGAAGTAAAAGCAAAAATCCCAATCTCCAAAAATTAAAAATATCCTATGATAACAGTAGCAATAATAGATGATCATAAAATGTTTCGAGATGGTGTCAGGGCCATGCTAGAAGACACTAAAGAGTTTAAGATGTTATGGTCAGCGAGCAACTCGAAAGATGCACTGGATGCATTACTGGAGAATAAGCCTGATGTTATTCTTATGGATATCAGCCTAGGAACGGAGAGTGGTATCACACTAACTAAGACTATATTAGAAAAATATCCTGACTTAAAAATAATGGCAATCTCGATGCATTATGAGGATAGTTACATCGTCAAAATACTAGAACTGGGAGCAAAAGGATACTTACTAAAAGATGCTGGTGGAGAGGAAATGGTCAGTGCTATAAAGACGATATTTAGCGGAGACACTTATTACAGTAATCATGTATCTCAGGTACTTATAAAGCATATTACAAAAGGTACAAAGCCTAAAGACAATGAAATTGTGATCCCACTAACTAAACGGGAGCAGGAAATTTTAACGCTTATCGCGAAAGAATACTCTAATCCAGAAATAGCAAAAGAACTATTTATAAGTATCAGAACAGTCGATACTCATCGTAGAAATTTACTCGATAAATTACAAGCAAAAAACACGGCTGGTCTTGTAAAACATGCCATAAAATTTGGGCTGATAGAAATACACTAATCTGTTGATGAGTATGATAAACGAGTAGTAATACCTTAAAACAAACTCTCGATCCACAATAACCTTAATACGTAAATCATCTTTTATTCTCTAGTTTTTAATCCACAAATCTATTGGCTTTAAGCCAATGAAAAATGGACTAAGCTATACTTCCCTTTACTTATAATTATCCTTATAAAAAAAATTACTACTTCTCTGTAGCCCTTTTCCCTCATTGGAGATTACTCCACAATCCGGATAATAGAAATATTTCAAAAAATATACGAATAAACGGTATCTCTAAAAAACATCTTCTAAAACATCCAGACTACAACCCAATAAAATAGGACCTCAGAGAACAATCTAAGTAAATCACCTACTCCGAAAAATAGGCTTTTTATGGGAGTTAACATTTGCTTAAAGTATCGATTTTTGAATTATCAAAAGATAAATAAACAGCTTTTACCATTTATCATTTTATTAAAGATTATAAAAAAACGTAGTTAAAATAAAGCATGAAGTACATTCTATTTATAAGCACTATTCTACTGGCTATATGCTCTAGTATAAATGCTCAAAAAACAAATTTACTTTTACTCGATAATATAGAAACGAGAGTAAACACACTGAAGCCTAAATTAGAATTAACACAGTCAGAATGTTTTAAACTTACAGACATTCTCTATAAATCTGTCTCAGATGTCGCAAATTTAAATCTATTTTCAACTGGTTTAGATAGTCGATTTAAAAAGATAATGGACACCCGTAACCAGAACATTAAGAATGCGATCGGAGAAAATAAATACAAAATATTTATTCTATTCGAGGTAATCGAAAAAGAAGAAATACTAACAGATTTTCAGGAACTCATAAATGTACAAAGTAACAACCTCAACATTAATAAGGAAATTATCGAGTATAGATTAAAATACATCCTTCCTAAACTATCCCAGATAAACCAAGAATTTGTCAGCTCCCTAAGTGTTGAAAACATAGTTAAACTTAGAGAACTACGAGTTTTATACTATACTTTTTCAGAAGATATTTCTAAACACCCTAGTATGTTATTCAGCACATATATAGGTAGTACTAAGACTGCGGAACTACTACATCTGATGGGTCTATTTAAACGAAAAACAGAAGGATCAGAATCCAATCTAGATCGTTTAAAATCAAAATGGTTAAATGATCAGCAAGAGATCGTTCTGAATAATATGAAAGAAGAGAATTTATCCGTTGACCAAAAAAGCAATGTCCTAAAAGGAATGTTTAAGATAAAGCAAGAATTATTCTTACTACATATGTTAATGATCGTCCCTAGTGATAAAATTAAATACCTTAAAAATTTAAATACAATACTTTACCAACAGCAGAATTTTGAGCAAATAACTAAATAGTTCTGCGACCTGTAAAGGACACTAATAGCATGACGTAATCTACGATCTGCTCCCACTTAATTGTTTAAAACAGATTGAATACTAAAATGAAGAAGATTAAAAAATTTAAAGACGATTTATCCAAGACAGATTCCAAAAGGAAAATCAAGGTCATCAAAGCCAAATCAAAAATCAGTATCGATGATCATCAGAAATGGAACAAAAACAGTAATCATTTTTTAAACGAAGAAGAATGAATAAACCAAGAATAGTTAAAGATTACGATAAGGTATCAGAAGAAATTCTCACCCTCGTAAAGCTCGAATATCCTTTTGGGTTTGAGAAGAAGCTAATCACTTTTAAAAACAAGGAAGATAAATTAGTAAGTGCTTTACCGTTTGAGACTGATGATCATTATTACCTCATCAGAATGACTGTAAACCAAGCGGAAATCATCATGGAAGAGGACGATGACTATGATGACGATGGTAACCTAACAGAAGAAGCAATAGAAAGACTGGAAGCAGATCTGGACGATGCATAGAAAGTGAAAATTAAAGTGTTAGTCTAAATCACAACTGTTATAAATCATAAGACCGCTTTTAAGGCTGCTAGTATACCCTCATCCTAATTAAAGGACTACAAATTAAGTGATTTACCTAGTACAAAAAATACGCTTTTAAGCAGATAAAACCAGCTACATAAACTCAGATATTTACATTATTAATTAATCAAAAAACATTTAAAAGACATGGCAGTTAAAATGAATAAAAAAGCAAAAGCTAACGAAATCCGTAAAAATGCTGAGGCTCAGAAAGCAAAGAAAAAAGCAAATCGTTCTGTTAAGGCAAACTTAGCCGGACCTAACAATAATACCCATAAAGGCAAAAGTCTAGTAGGTCAGTCAAAAAAGAAAAAGTAATTACTAAACGACATGAAAATAAATCGTTTCCGCATCATACTGATTAATCTAGCCTGTATAATCGTAATGGCATCCTGTCTTACATTAAGAAAAAAGAAAAACTCAAATATGATGCTTGCAATCTCCCATAATATCCACATCAACGAAAGTGATGATAATGAGATTATGGAAGAAGATTTAATGTATTCTGAAAAAATGATTCCGGGCTTAGACTTACCTAAATATAAGACTCAGGAAGAATCAGAAGAAGAAGAGTATAAATAATGATCTTCTTGTAACAAAACAGACTACCCTAGCCTTTTTTAAAAAATTATATAATTGTAGTAAAAGATGGTGGCAACCAAAATACTAAAAACTGGATGCCATTTTTACTTTAAAAAAAAAAGTTAAACAACCCATATAATGAAAAAAATAATTGTTCTTAGTTTTGTTTTGGTGTTATTCCAGTCTTGTGTAAGCAAGAAAAAATTTACCATGATCTCGGACGAATTAGAATTAACAACTAATGACTTACGAGGTACGCAGTCCAATTTAGAAGAATGTAGAAGAGAGAAAAAAGAAGTGTTTATAAAATTTGAAAATGTAAAAGAGACTAGAAGTGAAAGAGAAGCTAATTTACTTGCACAAATCGAAGATTTAAAGGAGCAAAGAAAACAATCTTTTACACAAGTAGGTGATCTTACAGTCCTCTCTAAATCTGCAAACGATAATGTAGCACAGACCATCAGACAGTTAGAACAAAAAGATCAGTATATAAAACATCTTATGTATGTGAGATCTAAGGCTGACTCTATAAACCTAGCACTATCAGTAAATCTAAAGTCCGTACTAAAAAAAGGAATCGATGATGAGGATGTAGATGTGATGGTAGATAAAACTGTAGTTTTTATAAATCTATCTGATAAGATGATGTTCCAGTCAGGTATGTATCAGCTTACACCTAGAGCAGGAGAAGTATTAAATAAAATAGCTCAGATTATAAAAGCTCACCCAGAATTAGACGTGATGGTAGAGGGATATACAGATAATGTTCCGATTAAAAACAGTTGCTTTGAGGATAACTGGGATTTAAGTGTCAGACGAGCTACTCAGGTGGTAAAAACGTTACAAAAAAACCATGGGGTCGATCCTAACAAATTGATCGCTGCAGGTAGAGGAGAGTATAATAAATTAACTAATAATTCTAATGCTTATGAGCAATCTGCAAACCGTAGAACAAGAATTATTTTACTCCCTAAGCTAAATCAATTTTACGATTTACTGAAACCACAAAACATTGCAATAAATAAATAACTAACTTAGTATTTTTAAAGATTTATTGACCCTGTCGCTATGTCCAATTTCTTATGAGGTTCGGAGATAGCAAAGGGTCAATTTTTTTTTCAGCACAGATCATGATTGTACTATTATCTCAGTTTGGGAGTTCTATAAATTTTATCTGCATCATCGGGCTGCTGGTTATTGTTGCCAGTTTTATTCTTAAAAAATTACATCAGCCTAATTTAGTAGCATATATTTTAATCGGAATTATTATCGGTCCACAGTCTTTAGATCTGATAGAAAATCCTGACTCCGTTAAATTTATAGGCGAACTGGGAATCATACTTTTATTCTTTTTTATTGGTATGGAGATAGATCTATCCAGCTTTCTTAAAGATTGGAAATTAGCACTATTCGGTACTTTTACTCAGCTTATTTTAAGTATTATTAGCGTTTATTGCATAGGATATTTTTTAGGTTGGAATACAGCGAGGATACTCGTTTTAGGATGTGTCATCGCTTTATCTAGTTCTGCTGTAATTTTTAAACTACTCGAAGAAAAAAATCTATTTAAAAAAAGAATAGGTAAAAATGTTTCTAGTATCCTACTTGCACAGGATATCGCCATAGCACCTATACTCATCGTGATCTCCATCATCGGTGGTGGAGCAGCTGTAGCAGACGATCCCATATACTTAAAAGTCATCGGAGGATTAATATTTATTGCGATCATCGCGTTTATTTCCTATAAGAAAGAAATCACATGGTTACCTTTTAAAAAAGAGTTGAAGAAAGATCATGAGTTACAAGTTTTTCTAGCATTATTCTTTTGCTTTTCGGGAGCTTTAGTTGCTAATTTCTTTGGTATCTCAGAAGCCCTAGGAGCTTTTGTGGGAGGCCTAGTCATGCATGCTGGAAAAGCTACGGTCTGGATTCACGAGGCTATACATTCTTTCCGAGTGCTGTTTGTTGCCATTTTCTTTATAAGTATAGGAGCTCAGTTAAATTTAACTTTCCTTACAGAAAACTGGACGAGCTTATTACTGATGCTTTTAGCGGTTTATCTGACTAACCATTTAATAAATACCTTAATTCTAAAGGCATATAATAACACATGGAATGATGCAATAGTAGGTGGTGCACTACTAGCCCAGATAGGTGAGCTGAGTTTTCTAATCTGTATGACTGCATTCAATGTAGGAATCCTGACGCAGTTTGCTTATGACTATACAATATCACTGATATCACTCACTATTTGTATTAGTCCGATATGGATTCTACTCACAGAAAAGTTAGTAAATATATTTATTAATATAGATTCTAGCACTGTGCCTAAAATTCCCGAGACAGTGTCTTAGAACTATTGATTATTACTCTTTTTAGATTTAAACTAAACTGAGATTCAAATCTATAAATTCAATCAGAAAATCCTGAAAAATAAATTATAAAGAAGATAAATATTCCTTTAATAATAATCATGACCTGTTTTCTGACTAGCTACTCTATTACCTGTAAAGTATCCAAATGGACGAAAACCAACAAGTCGATTTAAGTGGTAGATGGAATTTTGCTGACTCTAAATTAGCCTCAGCAGAATCATAAAAAGATGAAGTTCTCGTAGAATAAAATATTAAAATACTATATCATTTTAGTCGATTATATTTAAGTGATCCTTTTTTTACTATTAAAAAATATCAGTATTTCTTTACCTTCACCTTATGGCAAAGCGTGAAGTAAATATTGTAGAATCTTGGAGAAAAATACTAGATGATGAATTTGCTAAACCCTATTTTCAGGAGATCATAACATTTCTACAATCAGAAATAAAAGAAGGTAAAATAGTCTACCCTTCTCAGTCTTTGATGTTTAATGCTTTTAACCTTACGCCATTTGATAAAGTAAAAGTGGTCATCATCGGTCAGGATCCTTATCACGGTCCAGACCAAGCCATGGGACTCAGTTTTTCCGTTCCTAAAGGACTTAGAATTCCACCCTCTTTAAAAAATATTTATAAGGAATTACATACTGATTTAGGAATCGCGATAGCAGATCATGGAGACTTACGTCCATGGGCATCCCAAGGCGTTTTTTTATTAAATGCCTTGTTATCTGTCGAGCATAAAAAAGCAGGATCGCATAAAAATATAGGCTGGCAGATATTTACAGATCATGTAATCAGGAAAATATCAGAGGACAGGAGAGATGTCGTATTTTTGCTTTGGGGTAATTTTGCAAAAGGTAAAAAAGAACTTATCGATCAGGATAAACACCTGGTTCTCGAAGCTGCCCATCCTTCTCCTCTGGCAAGAGGAGCTTTTTTTGGTAGTCGTCATTTTTCTAAATGTAATGAGTATCTCATTTCTAAAAATATAGACCTCATAAACTGGAGCTTATGATAACCACTAATAGTAAAATAAAAAGCAAAGTAAAAATTATAGCTATTCTCGGATTGCTCGCCGTGATTTTAGGAGCCTTTGGTTCGCATGGATTAAAACCAAAGCTAGCAGCCTCCTCTTACAGTGCCTACCAGACTGGAATACAATATCATTTTTATCACATCTTGGCAGCCTTAGCAACAGTTCTACTATCATCGACATTATCTGAGAGGTGGCTCCATCGCAGTTTCTACTCATTTATCATAGGCACAGTCCTATTTTCTGGCTCCCTATATCTACTTGCAATAAAAGATATCGTAGGTATTCCGCTCTTAAAAATAGCCGGTCCTATTACTCCTATAGGAGGATTATTTCTCATAATCGGATGGAGTTTTCTGCTAAAAGCCTGTTATTCTGGTACTAACGAGAATTTACCCGTCAAATAATACGGTACCCTTTACTATTTAAATGCGTCAAAACGGTATTAAAAGGTTTTCTAGGCGTCAAATCGCGTGTTTTGGCGCTACATTTTAGCTATCTTGCGTCCACATTGAGAGACTTAAACTTAAATAATTGAAGAACTTATTAACAAGCTTTTTTCTGCTTTGTTTTGTTACTGTTGCATCTGCCCAGGACTATAACTCTGCTATGGGTGTCCGTGTTGGAAACGGTATACAGTGGACTGGAAAAATTTTCACAACGGAAAGAACTGCATTAGCTGGGTTTTTAGGCTTAACTAACCGAGGTGAGGACACCAGAGCTGGAGCAAGTATTTTATTCCAGAGACATCATAGAATCCTAGATGAGGATAATATCTTTATTTTTTATGGGGCTGGTCTTATCGGAGAATTTGGTGATCAGAGCGGAATGGGAGTAGGACCTAGTTTAGGACTATCTATAAATCTTTGGAAAAAAATCAATTTTGAAATAGATCTATTTCCGACCTATTACTATTCAGAAGAGCTTAATTATGTTACTAATTTTGGGGTATCATTACGATATATCTCGTCTCATAATTAAGGAATAGACATAGTAAATCCATCACTGTATTTTTTTAATTTCTAAATTCCTGATTGCGTTGTAGTACATCTGGCTCCTCCTAATTTCGTTACCTTTTAAAGGTTACTTACATTTTTTCTATTTGGGTTTAACCCAATGTTAGGCATATTGCGTATGAAGTAATTTTTATTCTTAGTGAAGGTTAGTGGTTTAGTTTATTGAAGCCACCGCTTCTTATTTTTTATCTTTCAATACCGAGCGTAGCCGAGGTATCTACATTCTCGATATGGATAGGTTAGTTTCTAGAACTCACAACCTCAACCACCATTTTAATCTCGTCCGCAACGCAGAGAACTACTTACTGGCTACTTTCAATAGAGTTTAAAAAGGGAATTATATTATCAGCAATCAGCAAGCTATAAATGAAATTACATTGGCGAAAGCCAAATCTCTAACTTTTTATCCTCTCAAAAACTCCATAACAAGAATTTACAGCATTAATACTTCTATAACAAAAGGCTAACCCTTCTTAACTTATTATAATCGGTCTTATAGCAATGAATTTATAAACCATAAAAAGTGAGTTATGAAAAAGTCAAGATTATTTTTACTAGCGATAGGAACTCTATTTTTAACTAATTTATTTGCACAAATAGATGTGGATGTAAAGGTAGGTTTTAACAATACAAACGTAGGAGTAAACGGAATAAACGAAGGAATCATGCCCTCTACTTCAGGTCGTACTTCCATCACGATGGGTACAGATATCGCCTACGTTCTAGACCGTCATTTTAGTGTAGGAACTGGTGTGCATTACAGTCGTATGGGTTTTAATGTGGAAGAAGGAACCGCGTTTAATCTCGCTGGAATCGATGTCCCAGTAGGAGTAGAATTACGAGTAACCGAAATCATTATAAATGTACCTCTTTATTTAAAAGATACATACCCTACAAAATGGGCAGACCTGTATGCAAAAGCT
>Ga0114957_1004671_pt1 | contig 11679 bp, 11 predicted proteins | sample BantaG_FD_87175 | JGI IMG/M metagenome (GOLD analysis project Ga0114957, IMG submission 87175) | Marine algal microbial communities from Bantry Bay, Ireland - BantryBay_4 metaG | ecosystem: Host-associated > Algae > Red algae > Unclassified | place: Bantry Bay, Ireland | collected 2014-11-21 | reverse complement strand
GATGTTGCGCTGCGTGATCGTGTAGTCGGGGCGGTTGATCGTGGAATGTAAGCGCGCGCTGCTGCGGCCCGGTACGAGGTCGGTGTTGCGACGGCGATCCGCTGGGCGCGTCGCTGGCGAGAGGAAGGCACCCATGCCGATCCACCGCGCCGGCAACGGACCTTATGCGCGACCTTGACGGTGACCGTTGCTCCGTCAATCACCACGACCTCGTGGCTCCAGTCGAACTGGTATGCTTCACCCGGATCGAAACTCAGCGGCACAAACGCCGCCGATGTCGCTTCGCTTTCGCCAAGGCTCCTACGAGAAAGACGGCGAGACGATCTACACCACCGATCTCATCACCGAGGATTTCCTCCTCCTCGCCAAGCACCAGCCGAAAAGCGACGCCAACGGCGATGCCTGACCGGCGTCGGGGGCGGCAACCGCCGCCCCCTGATCCTTTGCAGGATCACAATCCAAATCGCGGATATGGATTGATCAATATACTAATGAGTAGTGACCTTGGATACCGAACACCGAGCGAAGCATTCGCCGAAGAACTCAGACGCATCACATGAACCGGGGTGTCGCAACCAGACTTGAATCTACAAACTGTCAACGATCCACGTTAAAATCGCGCGACCAATCTCCGCTGCCGATGCAGGTAAGAGTTGAACGTTTTGAGAACCACCTCTCAAATCCTTCCACAAACACTTGAATGCTGTTGTATCATAGGCTGACTTCCTCTTATCCTACCCCAAGACGTATGACGCTTACCTGAGTGACGACAAAGCAAGGAACCACATGATTTACATGGTATTTGGTTTGTTAATTTCCATAATTGTGGATCGATTCTCAGGACCAACTGTTTCACACATAAGGCGACGAGCGTTCAGCAAACAACGCACGAAAGAATACCAACAACACGAAAACGAGCTGTTGAACATGAACAGCCCTGCCTCGCGATTTACTGGAGCGTATGCTGGTTTGGGGGAAATTAGCCGACCGCTTCATGAAGCTGCAATCGAGAAACAGAATCAGTATCAAGAAGCTCTTCTAACCATGACCTGCCTCTTGTTTTTTTCGTTGTTTGCTCTCGCATGGACCGCAGCATTTTCGAAGCCAGTAGAGCTAAAAATCACGCTTGTTTGGACGGAGCTTTTCTGCCTCCTGTTGCTGCTAAAGAAATACCTTGGGTCGCGCCGCTTGATCACTAAATGGGTTAGCGCCAGAGCCGCTGCGGAACTAGTTAGAGAAGCCCGTTTCTTAAACGCATTGTCATATAAAGCCTGGCCCAGCGAAGAACAGCAGAATGCAAAATTACGAGGTTTTGCGGAAGAAGTCTCGAAAGATCTAAATTCAGCCAAAACCCAAAAAGAGCTATTAGAAACCATAAGTTTGTACTCAAATAGAATTTTGACCGAATTCCAAAGCAAGGTAGACCAACTTACAATCGGCGATGCCACAACCTATTTGCATAGAAGAATCGGGCGGCAACTGAACTGGTTTCGTGCATCTGCCCAGCGTCTCCACCTCGAAGTTGAGAGAGGTGCCGTACTAGCTCTCATAGTTTTCGGCGTTACTCTTCTATTGGCGTTCGTCAAAGCACTGCTCGTGTCAAATATGATCAACATGGGACAAAATTATGTAAATGTAGTAACATTCCTTCTTTTAGTATCTGCCGCATCTTCTGCTGCACTTGTGTATCACTCAACGGGTCGAGGAACCGGTACTCTCTCATTAAGGTACTCGACACAAGCAGACCGCATTGAGTCTCTACTAGACGATTTCAAAGCTGACCTTGGGGTGAACCTCGAAAGCAATCTGTCAGCCGAAAATCAAGGCCAGTTTCAGTCGTTGGTCAAACGGTTTGAAGAACTTGGTAACGACGAGTTACTTGAATGGGTACTTGTTACCGAACGTCATTCGGCCGAACTCGGCTGAAATTCAGGAGCGATATTCTCAACGTAATGTGCGGAAAGGGTGAGATACAAGATCTTCTTTGAACAAACATAGGCCACAATACCAAATGGTGGAACATGCCAATCGGGAGTGAAAAATGAGTGAAAAAATTGAGATTAGCAACCTTAACGGAATAATTCGAGGGACCGTCACCTCCCCCGAGAATACCATTAAGGGCGTACTTATCTGCCTCCACGGTGGACCTGGAGGCAACGAACATGGCAATACAGACGGGTTTGATCAAATTGCAGCTATGGCGGAAGAAGTAGGTTTCGCCACAGTTCAGTTCTCATTCTATGGCAATGGCAACAGTGATGGTACAATCGCCGAGTACTCACTTGCTTCCCAAAAGGTGGATTTTGAAGCAGTAGTAGATTTCGCGAAGAAAAAGTTTAAAGCCCCGATCCACGTAATCGGAGAGAGCGCTGGAGCCACTATCGCCTCTTTGAATTGGAGAGAAGATGTCGCATCTTACATTCTTCTATGGCCGGCATTTGACCTCTTAGACACCGATTTGAGGGGTCTTCTAAATCTTGAGGCACTAGAGTCTCTCAAAAGTAATGAAGCACTTAAAGTTGATGGAGTAGAAATTGGCCGTACGCTCGCTTATGAAATTTTAACTACCGACTTTTCGAAGTCTTTCGATCTGCCGAACAAGCCAATTTTTATGGCGCATGGGAAAGCGGACGACGAAGTCCCTTATCAGCAGTCACTAGCAGCTATTGAAACGGCAAAGTCTGATCTACTATTTTTCAGCCACCCAACAGCGGACCACGGTTTCAAAGCTCCAGAAGCGCGGTCGAAACTCCTTCAGAATTTGGAAAAATGGCTAAGCGCACTCGGTTAAGACTTCCAGTAACGATTGCGTGGAGTGACTCCGATTCGACCGAGCATAGGGCGCGCGATGAGCAAAAACACATCGCGGCAAACGCACTTCAGTCGTCAAACGTAAATTTTGGCAAATGGAACCGATCGACACTTCTGAATCGCCTAGCAGCGGGAAGTGAGCGGTTTGTTGGCATTATTTATGTTGAGACCAAACTATGTGATGGAGAGTTATTAGTAGCGCTTGAAACAGGCGACAAGCTGACACTACTGGATCTGATTGCTGCAATCGAATCCTCACGGAACTTGTCACTTTTGTTCGTTGGAGTGCCGGTACCCGTTTCACAGTTACCAGTAGCAATCAGAAATCTTGCATGCAGAAGTGCGTTCTTCGCATTTGAACTAAAAGACGCTAAATGGCCCTACGCCGTAGCATTGGAAGCAACAAATCTTGCCGCCATTTCAACTATGGACGAAGAACACGGAACTTACGGCCTTCTTTTTGGTTTTGTAAAGACTGCCATCACATTGGGAGCGAATATCCTTGATTTTCAATTCTACTGCCAATCACCACAAGAGGATGACCAAAAAATATCTATTTGGCAAAGCACTAGTACATCTAAGCTGAACCACGGTGCTGAGATCCAATTAATCCGCCAAAACGCTAGAAAAGAACAGCTTGATGACGTTGTTAAGGAACTATTAGATGCGGCAAGTGTGCCAAGAGCTCCTCATTTACCGAGTGAAACTCGACTGATTTCGACTCAAGGGCTATTTTGGCTGACACAAGTTAGTCAATTAGTCGATTTTCCCAATTGGATTGCCGCAACAACGCTGTTCAACGAGGTATTCCCCAATTTCACTATAGCGAAACCAAGATCGTCTTATGTCAAAAGGCCATCTCCCAAGTCCACACTACTCGACAAGCTATTTGATCAACTCATACTGATTGAGTCAGGCACTTTCAGATTTGGTCGGACGCAAGATACGATCGCTAGCGAGCCTCCGGCGAACGAAATTTACGGCTCAGTTGATGAGTTCTGGATATCAAAATTTCCAGTCACAGAAGAGATGTGGCTAGCTGTCTTTGAGGGTGATTTTGAGAAGGGCGCTCGGCGCCCAAAGACGAACGTCAATTATTTTGAAGCGAAAATGTTTTGTGAAGCTCTAACAGAAATTCTTTCGAACAAGCGAGATCTGGATTCGACGGATAAGTTCCGCGTCGTCCTTCCAACCGAATACGAATGGGAAGCCGCTGCAGCAGGGGCGGCAGGATACAACTTTCCGTGGGGAGATATATTCTTACCAGGACACTGTAACGCCGATATGGAGATAGGTCAAACGACAGACGTTGATCATTTCGCTGAACTGGCGTGTAGTCCATTCGGCGTTTGCGACATGTCTGGTAATGTTCGCGAATGGACCAGTTCGTATGGCGGTAGTCGAGGCACAGATTGGCAATGGCATAGTATTGAGCGCATTCAGAAGCAATACGATCAATGTGCGGCGATCTGGCGAATGGTCATTCGTGGAGGAAGTTATTCTTTTAATTCTCAATGCACACAAACCTGGGTACGCAACACCCAGATCGCGAAGAGAAGAGATGAACAAACTGGTTTCAGAGTAGCGCTTAAAAAAGTGTGATAAAAAGACGATGACGCCAATACATTGCTCTTAGTCTCCTGCAATAGTGACATCTTCAAAACGTGACTTAACACCATATCGTTGATAATAGTAATTCCAAAACAACGAAGGCCACCTCGCAGCTCGCCTTAGCGTAGCTTTCGCTTCCAGTTCCTCCCCCAAAAGTCGGTATCTTTGGGCCAGTCTCACGATCTCCTGTAGATCATTGACGGTCTCAGAACCTCTTCCACAGAAGAGTTGAATTCTTGACTGAGTTAGCCGTATCCGGATCATTTGCCGGATATCCCTATACTTAGTTGCTGTGTCGAGAGCTTCCTTTGCGAATTGCTCCGCATTCTCAAAGTCACGTTTAAGAATGGCGGACTCAGCCAAGTCTCGCAGTGGATAGGCGCGCCCACGGCCCCAAGGTAAACTGTCCACCAAATCTAACAGAAAAAGCGCTTTCTCCTCCGCGTCCGATTGACTTCCGTGGTAGAGGTGCGAAGAAACGACTAAACAGAGAGCGTCAATTTCGGTATGCTTATCATCGTTAGTTGCGGATTTCTCCGCTGAGGAATCTGCATTTTTTAACGCTCTTGCGACGTCTCCACGTCGATAGTCAAGGTACCCGGATGAACGCAAGTATATGTGTTCGACTTCTGGATGCTGATTACAATACCCGCGAAATTTTTCAAGATGTAGTTCCGCAGTCTCAAACTCGCCGATTAGTGCGCAAGTCGAAACAACGGCATTATAGAGTGCTCCAAGAGACTCTGTCGCTTTACCCAAATCATCCCTCGACAAGATCATCTTTGCAAGCTCGACTCGCTCAGAAAATAGTCCAAGTGAAAACATTGGATCCAAGACAACGTTATAGAATCTCACACAAAAATCCACATCAAGATTTGAAATCGCCCAAGAATAGAGACTTTCAATGATCTTGTAGTCAAACTTAAGAAGTTGCGTGTTTTCCCAGTCATTTTCGAGGTATTGTACAAACAAGGCACAAGCTTTTGATCTGTTAGAATCAGCATCGAAGTCGGAACGCTCTGCTAAAAAACTCATAAAGGTCTTACCCATAGCAAAGTAGGAAGTACCTTGAACTGACTCACGACGTAAAAAACCTGAAGATAGCGATGTTGCGACGCTACTCGGCAAGTTTTGGCCAACTGTGTTCGTGAAAACATGTAATAATGCTTCACTTATTCTTCCACCAAGTGAAGCGATCCAATGCAGTAGCAACTGGGTTTCAACTTCCAAACCATCCCAATCACGCACGTAGAGTGAATGGAAGTCGAAAACCGATTCCGGAGATTTGCTCTCTATCCACGTTGCTATTCGATCAGGTGTCTCGCAATGATGAAGCAATTCAACGATGATTCCCGGATTTCTACCTATGTGCGTTTGAATTGAGTCGACTAAATTTAACAGAATGTTTGGTTCAACACGTATAGCCTTTCTTTCAAGCGTATGCTCAATCAGACTCATAAGATAGCTTTCGTCGGGGAGTTCAGCCAAGTCAATATTTACTGCGCGTCTAGGATATCTTTCCCGATTTGATACAAAATCACGCGTAGTGACTACGACACGCAGATCATGAAACTCGCGTTTAAAAAATTCGATAAAGTTTTGTTTATCTTCCCCTTGGTTGTTATCCTCATAACGTTGAAATGAAAAATCATCAATTGTTATCACGGTAGGATGCGGGGGCTTGTACGAAATAGATTTTTCTAGCCGTTGAAAAAAGTCATACAGCCCGCCCTGTAGAAGACTTGGATCATCAAGGTGAAGAGCGATTTGTCTTCTAAAATCATGGAAACTGTTACTCGTATCAGTGATGGCAATGTATATTAAATCTGCGCCTTGATGTTTAGGCAAGTTTGACTCAAACACCTTAACGAGGTGTCGGGATAGAAAAGTCTTTCCAATTTTCTTTTCGCCAGAAACTACAACGATGGCGGACGGATCTGAGATATACCTCAAACCACGAGCAACCTCGTCATCTCGATTGACAAAATAGTCACTCATGTTCTTGTTTGTCTTTCGGACCTGGCAAGCGCTCCAATCAAAACTGAGATGCCAGATTGTGTTTTCGCTGTTGTGTGTGCATGATCTTTGAAGGCAGCGCTTCCGAACTTTTCCGGGGCGATGATGTCAGCCGTTAGAAGAAGTGGGCATGCCATCTTGTGTGCTACCCTAAGCGTTGAGTTAGTGGAACTTTGCATGAAAGACTACATCATACGTTGACCCAAGTCGAGGTTTTCACCGGAAATTCGGCTAACCCAGCATGGAAGTCGTTGTCGGAGCAGCTGCGCCTGATAGTGAGACAAGCCATACCTTCGTCCTCAACAGCTGAAGCTTCGGTGGAGCGTTCACTTGAACGAATTGAAAACAATGGCTTTTATCTTTCTGATGCTGATTTCAAATCCGAACGAATGGATTTATGTAAGAGTATTCGAGAACAATATTCCATTTCGGCGGGCGGCACTGATGGGAGCAATCAAGCCGGTGTGTTTTTGGTCCATGGACGTGACAAGCATAGAGCAAAAGTAGTAAAAGACCTTTTACGATGCGTTAAAATTGAACCTCTGAATTGGGAAGACATTGTCAGAGATCTAAATACTGCTTCGCCGTCAGTTTGGGAGGTTGTTCTGAGCGGTATCTACCGCGCACAATCAGTAGTAGTTCTGTTAACTCCAGATGAGAAAGTTGCTCTAGAAAAAGACTTAGCGAGCACTCCAAGTGAGCTAGAGGAGGCACTTCAACCACGACCAAACGTTTTGATCGAACTGGGTATCGCTCTTGCTGAGCGGCGAGCATCTACGATTGTGGTACAGTATCCAAATGTAAGAGAAATTAGTGACGTACAAAGCATAAATTTCGTCAGCGTGCATGGAAAGGTAAGCGACATAAAGAACTTTTTGGTTCGCCTTGAAACCGTTGGACACGTAGTCGATTGGAAAACTGATTGGCAGAACTACCTACTAGAATAGTTCAACTTGGAGTAGCTTTTAATCTCGCCAAATTCCATCCATCATCGTCATTCATCGAAATCAATGGGCTCTTAAAATAATACCCGCAGATATCAATTACTCCTATATCGCCCTCACTGCGCGCCAGATCGAGAAATCTAATAATGTCGACAACACATCCTGCGGAGTTTGGGGAGTCCTGTACTGAGATCTTCGTCTCAATTTCTATTTCGGCACCGCCGAATGCAAATCCCTTTAAATTGATGTAAGCAATCTTTTTGTCACCAAGGTAGCTGATGTGATCGCTTGGCGAAATATGGATCGCGGTACTCTCTGACGATTTGATTTCATCTTGAATTGATCTGGTTTTGGAGGTTTTTTTGCTTGAAAGACGATTCCCTTCCATCATGTTCAAGAAATCCATGTTTCCGCCAAAATTCAGCTGATAGGTATCCTCGATTGTTCCGCCCCTCTGATCAAATGCATGGCATAGAGCTCGATGTATCAAAGTTGCTCCAATTTGGGATTTGATGTCGTCGCCAGCACAGGGAATTCCCGCCTCCTCGAATTTTCGCGCCCAATTTGGATCTGAACATATGAAAGAGGGAACCGCGTTTAGAAAACTAACTCCATATTTCAAGCACTTTGAAGCCCAATACTGTGTGGCCTGATCCGCACCAACGGGGAGGTAGTTTATCAAAATGTCCGGCTTTGTTCTTTCGAGCACCATATCTACATCTGAGTCGCCAGAGACACTCGTTCCATCTAACTCTTCAATATAACCTGAACCAACACTGTCTAGTAAAGGTGCGGAAGACACTTCGCATTCTGCACATGAGAAGTTCTCGTCGTAGAAAATTTGAGCATTGTTTCTTCCCTGAAAAATCGCTTCTTTCAGAGGCTTACCCACCTTATCGCTATCAATATCAAATGCAGCAACAAACTCTATCTGGTCGAGGGTTCGATCAGCAATACTTCTGAAAATCAGTCCTGCCGCTTTCGAATTCGCGGAATAGAATGCAACTCCCTGCACCAAAGAGGATGCACAGTTTCCGACACCTACGATTGCAACCTTAATCATTGAAGATCTCCATACATGTTTTCCCTATTGAATTAACAGTTTCTTCAGTTTGCGCGACTATCGGGAAGCGGTCATCCAGTATGCAAAAGGATGCACTGGCGACTTCTTCTGCGCCAGGAAAATTGCTATCGGCAGTGACATATTTTCGGTAGGCAGGAACTTCGATCATTGGAGAGTTCATCCACCTTGAAGTTGGGATTCCTGCATCTTGAAGTCGGCGCTCTTGTTCTTTGGAGCCATAAACGCGGAACTTGTGCCAAGAGTGTTCGGTGCCGTGATTCACGAATGGTGCATGGCTTGGTATGAACGAAGACAATAGATCGGCCATATTCTGGGAGTGGCTAATCCATGCGCGAAGGTTAACTAGTTGAGACCTTGCTAGAGCAGCGTCAAACTCACTGATTGGTAGATAGAGACCAGGTTCGAGAGGATTTCCAATGATATCTTTGCAACCATAATTGATCTTTTCTTTGGCAAGTTTGGCTTGTTCCTCGCATGAAAATACCGCTGCGCCACCAATGCCAGCGGGCAGAGTTTTTCGGTTGTTGAATGAAAGGGCTGCACTGGCACCAATAGTTCCGACTGCAGTCCCATCGAGACTCGCGCCAAATGCTTGGCAAGCGTCCTCTACTAACGGAACTTCGAACTCATCGCACAAGTCGACAACATCCGACGAGATAGGTTGCCCAAACAAATGAACTGCAAGTACACAGTCTATTGACCCTTCTCTTAGCTTTTTTTTCAGATCTTGAGCGCACATGTTGAATGTTCTAGGGTTTACATCAACGAAGACTGGCTTGGCGCCTGCCCAAATGACCGGGTGAATGGTGCCCCAATAGGTATATGCAGGTACTGCGACGCTCTTGCGATTTTCTAAGGTCTTCAAGCACAAGTAGATCGCCCAAGCACAGGATGATGTCGCAACAACGTATCGACCTAAGCGCTTGGAAATGTCAGCTTCCAAGGCATCTGCAACACGTCCATAGTGCCAATTTCCCGATCTGGCCACTGTAAGAACCGCCTCAATGTTTTCGTCGCTAACTATTGGCCACTCTCGGAGATTTAAGGCGCACATTGATGTTAGACCCTTTTATAGACTTGAGATAAGACTAACCGCTCGTCGAACTAACTGAAGCCCATTGAGCTTTCCCCCTAAGTTTGGAGACTGATGTAAGCTAAGATTTGTTGTCTGCTGATGTTCGGCGAGGAGGAGATCAGAGATGTCGAAACGGAGGAACCACAGGCACGAGTTCAAGGCGAAAGTTGCGTTTGATACCTTGAGTGAGGAATGGTTGCTCGGACATGCGCGATGTCACCTCCAAAGCTTAAATTTTGATAAGCTATTTGTCGTTCCGGAAAGTGCCGTGGGGTCGTCTTCCTTACTGGTCGCAGCGTCTACTGATCCGCGTGAGCGCGTCGAAGTCAATCTCCTGTCTTTGTTCCGCTGTCACTTTTCGAAGTGGGTGTCATTTTCTGACAATGACGGCGTCACTTTGGGGTTCGACCCGCTGAGGGCGAGTTCGCGGTAGAGGGTGGAGCGTCCGAGTCCGAGCTGTTTGGCGGCGCGGGTTGGTGACAAACCGCCCTCGACGAGAGCGATGGCGGAAGCGAGTTTTTCCTGATCGAGGCCGGGGCGGCCCGGCACCTTGCCACGAGCGCGAGCGGCACGAATGCCATCGCGGGTGCGTTCGGCAATCAGGCGGCGCTCGAAATGCGCAATGGCGCCGAAGACGTGGAACACAAGTTCACCGGCCGCGGAGCCGGTGTCGAGGCGTTCCTCCAGCGACCTGAATTCCAGTCCCTTGGCACGGAACCGATCGACGGTCTCCAGCAACTCCTTGAGCGAGCGGCCCAGCCGGTCGAGGCGGACCACGCAGATCGTGTCGCCTTTGCGGGTGAAGTCGATCATCTCGGTCAGGCCTGGTCGGTCGAAGGTACGACCGGAGATGACGTCCTCGAAAACGCGGATCGCCCCAGCCTCGATCAAACGACGGCGTTGCTCGCCGAGGTCTTGGTCGGCAGTCGATACTCTGGCATAGCCGATCAGGTCGGGCATGGGCGTACTCATTATATATGTGTGGCGACTGCTTGGACCGTCTTCAAACCGTCCGGTTTATGGACGAAACAGCAAGCAACCGCCGAAGCCGCTGAAAGCCGTCCATAAATACTGTCCCTAAATATGAATTGTCCAGAAATCATTTTGCACTGTTTGTGGACGAATATGATGCCAATGTTAGCTGGAATTGTGTCGCGCATCTATGTTAATGAAGCTTCCTCACCGTAGTCAAAAATGGTAGCATGGCATGGTTATAAATGCTACCGATGTGGCGTGTTTGGAGGAAGCAGATGGGTGAGGCTCTGAATATCCGTGATGTGAATCCCGTTACCAAGGCGAAGCTCGCCGAGGACGCCGCCGTAGCGAACATGTCGCTAGCCGCCTATGTCCGTATGAAGCTTGACGAGATCGCTGGGACACCGAAACGTCAGCTCGGCGCCCTTGAAGATAAATACGGCGCGATCAACGAGCCTCGTGACGGATGGGTGCCGATGTGCGACGAAGACCTGGACGCGATGGAGACGGCCGGTGAAGCGCGTCTTGCTTGATACCCACGCATGGGTATGGGCGTTGCACGCCACATCCAGATTGTCTCCCGCGGCCCGAACGGCTATCGAACGAGCCGACGAAGCGTTCGTTAGCGCTGTCAGCGTCTACGAAATCGCACAGAAAGTGCGCCGCGACGCCTGGCCGGAGATGACCGTGGAGCGGCTCGATGAGATTATGGCTGACGAGACCCTCTGTGCCCGGATCCTGCCGGTCACTGAATCAACCATGCGCGCCGCTGGGTTGCTGTCATGGTCCAATCGGGACCCGTTCGATCGCATGATCGCCGCTACAGCCATCGGCGAAGAGCTCGTCCTTGTCAGCAAGGATGCAGCGTTCAGGGAGGTGGGGTTCGTTACGACTACTTGGTGATTGCTCTGCCAGAGCCTTGAAGTTTGTCACAATAGGGTGGTCCAAGTGACCTGCCGAAGCCCCGGGCCGATCCTACCCAAAAGTGACGGACAAGTCCGTCACTTTTGGGTGTAGCGCGAGGGTGTACCCTATGGTGCGCTGAGTGCGATAGCGGGGGAGCATACACAGGGCGTTATGTCCTGCTATCTTCGCTTGCGGAGTTGTCGGTCGTTTGATGATCGTGTTCGAAAATGTTAGCGCGATGCCATGCAAGGCGCGCG
>Ga0114957_1004669_pt1 | contig 11681 bp, 17 predicted proteins | sample BantaG_FD_87175 | JGI IMG/M metagenome (GOLD analysis project Ga0114957, IMG submission 87175) | Marine algal microbial communities from Bantry Bay, Ireland - BantryBay_4 metaG | ecosystem: Host-associated > Algae > Red algae > Unclassified | place: Bantry Bay, Ireland | collected 2014-11-21 | reverse complement strand
TTTTGGATTTGATCTTCGCTTTGCTCTAGTGGCTTTTGATTTGGTGAGTGATTCGATTTGGTGCGAGGGCGTGGGCGTCGGTGTGGGCGCGAGAGGGGGGAGCACTTGGGCCGGTGGGGACTAGTTGAGAGGTGCTCTCGGTTGGGAGAGGCGGGCGAACATTAGAAAAACCAACAAAGCACGTTCGCACACACACGCACAAGCTCAAGCCACTGAACCGCTTCACCGTGGTCCCCCAATCCCTATCCATACTGCGTTCCAACAGGAGCCTGCCGTCAAGACTGGGCGTCAGCGTCGATGCCCGCCGAGTCTCTCCAAGTGGTCTTCTGTCACTGCCCCGGCGGCGCCTGACATGGCCTGTTCTGACACCCATCTCTTTCTGGAATGGCTGGAGCTTGATGAGCCCCGCGCCTTGTCCCACGTCGAAGATGACGACGCCGATGAACCACGACGCCGTGCTCGCACCGTTACCGACGTGCTCGATACAATTGCGCGCTGCACGCTTCGTCGGCAACGCATTGCGGTAAAGGTCGCCATTCGTCTCAACCGTGCCACCGTTCGCCAGCAGCAGCTTGTTGTCGCTGCTGCTGCTCCCACCGGCGACCTCGCGCCGGGTCCGGCAACCTTAGATGAAGCGCGTCTGGCGCTTCGAGACGGCGCCGGCGGCACTGACGCCTTTTGGGTTATGAAGGCATCCGGCGACAGCGACGCCGCCACGGGCGTATGTCCTGACCGATAGTCGGGGGTAGAAGGCCTGCTGTGTGTCAATGTCTGAGTGTGGGAGGCACCGACGGTGCTCGCGGTCAACGTGAGAGCTGCGATGACGGGCTCTCGGCGAGCGACGCAGCATAGCCGTCGCCACGAAAGATGCGCCGGGTGCACTCGGGGTCGGGCGGGCCTGCCACGTGTGTGACGGTCCGGCAACTGGCCCCCACACCCGGGGAACCAGATTCCCCGGAAATATGTCCCTTTACCGCATATTTCAAAATTGTTCCGTTGGCGACCTACTTCTGATCACCTCGTGGCTCACCAACCGCAACCGCGATCCCAATACTTTCCTGGGATTCGTAACACCCCCGGGCGGGCCCCTACTTAAGGGCCTAATTTTCCGTAAACCCGACTTGGATTATCGACTCATGTTACTCCGCGCCCCTGACCCCAGGGCGCCGCGAGGGTGACACGTAGCACCCTTCCCCCGCCCCCACTCAAGGCGGTATTCGAAGTTTCGGCCGTCCTCTGCTGAGACTGGCCCCGTACGCCCTGAGGGGAGAGTTTTCCGAGGGTCCTTTAAGGGTGTCTGAGAACGGTTTCCGAGGGTCCTTTGAGGGCGTCTAAGGGGGGTTTTCGGAGGCTCCGACGGGAACGGACGGGATAAGAGGGCGAGGCGTGAGTGTTGCCTAGAGGCCTTCGACGCGGACAAGTAAACTTCCGGTCACACAACTCGTGTTTGTCGCTCAGGGCGTCTCCCTCAGGTCGACACCGTGCGTGTGTGCTTTTCGGGGCTTCCTTTCGAGGCAGGTATTCCCCTACAGGACTACCCGGCGACACGGTCTGGCTCGCCTTCCCCTTCAACTGGGTGGGGTGGGCTGAGCGTGATGTAACATGTGGTGGAGCAGCAGGGGAGGAAGGCAACTCAACCTTCCTCGGGGTGGTTGCGGTGCGCCAGCCCGCCTCCGGAGCAACCTAGTTGGTCCTTCTCCCCTTGGTGCCTAGCGCTGCGGGCGGCGCCCCGCAACGTCAGGTTTGTCTGAGTCCGGCCGGGTCGATGGCCGATGGGTGGGGGAATGGAGACCCCTCTGGTGTCGACTTGCCTGGTGCCGGGGGGGATGGGCGTTCCCGCCCCGGAGGCGGATCGTCGGTTGACGATCGCCACACCAGTGCAGGCACCACGGATGCGGGTGCCCGCGGGCAGCGGAGTTTGTTCCAGCCCTTGCCCCCGGGCCTCGATCCGACTGGGACTCGCCCCCCGGCAGGCGCCTTCTCGGGTAGTACTCACCCCGAGGCGGTCCTGTGGGATGCTGGCACTCATTTCAGCTTAAGACAGCTGCCCGACGTTACCACGTGCGGCGGTGGGTATGTGCCTCCACCGGCACGGGAACCTGCGGGTGGGAGCTCTAGTCGTGCTCCCCCAGGTTCACGGAGGGCCGAGGGTGCCCCGACGCTTGAGCACAGCGCCAGAACCCACGGTATCGGTCCCCCGGGCCTCGGGCTCGGTGGTAAATCCCCTTTCGGTGCTTGGGAGGGCTGGGCGATGACAGAATCGGCACGAAAGCCTGCAGGCGGGAGCTCTAGTCGTGCTCCGCCAGGCTCATGGGGTGCCAGGGATGGCCAGGGTCTCGAGTGGCGAGACGCCGTGGCCGAGGTCTAGCGGTCTGAAGTTACCCGATCGCTAGGTACGATGTTGAGGGGCTCTACGCCGAGGCCTGCTGAGCGGCGGGGCCGAGCCCGACGCTCTGCTCGTCGGCGCCGACGCGACAACTCGTCTTCGTCGTCTACCACTGACGTCTCTTGCTCCGAGGACGAGTCATCCGTTGCGTCCCTACTTGGTGCGTTTCGCGCTACCCCCACGCCGTCGACGATAAGGAAGGGCACTCGGGGAATTGACCCGAGGGCCGAACCGACTTCTGACTCGGCGGAGCGTGAGCAAGGCCGGGGAGCTGCGCCAGAGATTCCCCGGGGGATTGACCCGAGGTTCCCGACGCAACTCCCCTCCGCGACCGGTCCGGAGGCGGAGGGGTGTCCGACTCAAACCACCCCGACACCCCCAACTCGGGTGGTGCCGCCCAAGATTGTGGGTAACCACCCATACTACCGGGTGATGTTCGATTTTGAGACCAACGCGCTAGACAAAAAGTCTGTTGTTTACACGCGGCGCCAGGCCCGTACTTTGGGCCGGCGCAAAAAGGACGTGGCTCAGTCCTTCGGGGTGCACGACGAGTGGAATGGTTCCCCCCCGGCCGAGGTCGTCCAGTTCTTGCGCAAGTTCGCCAAGGCCTGTGACGACAACGACATCTGCAAAGGCGAAACCTTCTACATCCTTCAAGACTTCACGAAGGAACCTCTTAAGTCAGAGGTGATAATGGTTATGCCAACTCGCAAGGCAGGTATCCCCGGCGAGGTCACTTCCTACCTTGAGCTCATCAACTGGATGCTCCGGCGTCACGTCGACGAGGCCACAGTGGCTACTCTTGTCGAGACCCTTAATGTCGCTGTTCAACGGGATGAAGAGGACGAGTTGTCCTTCGCCGAGCGCCTCCGCCGCCTCAACACCGAGTGCGGGTTCATGTTCGGGGAGGGCGCTTTCAAGGGGCGCTTTGTGGAAGGTGTCCACCGCGCGGCGCGAGCCACTGCGCGCGAGCGAAACACCCCCGGCATGACTATTGCGGAGCTGGCTCGTGTCGCCCAAACTAAGGGCGACAGACACCGCTGGGTACGACTTGAGCAGCTTAAGGAGCGGACCAAGGAGCAAAAAGCGCTCACGGAGGAGGCCCGGCTCCCGCGGTAAGCTCTTGCGGCCTCCCTTCCCCGGGTCACCGGGGGAACGCGGGATTAAAAACCGCGGGACTCCCCCTTCCGGGCCGTCGGGGCCGTGGGTGCCCCAACTCCGGGCCCCCGGTACGATGTGTCCCGACCCAAGGCCCCGGGCGGCTCCACTTTCGGAGGCGGCGACAACCCGCGCTACCGTTCCCGGCCGAGGGATGAGCCCTCGCGACCCAAACCCCGGGCCGGAGAGAACCCTTGCTGGCAGTGTGGCAAGATGGGTCATTAGGCCGAGGTGTGCCCCAACTTAGACGCACGCCGACGTGAGCGATTGGCGATGGCCAGTCGCTGGTCCCCTCTTCGGACGTCCTTGGGCTCCCGTGATATCCAGCGAACGGGCCCGCGAGTAGCCATGGCCACGCTTGACGAGGAAACCAGCTCAATCGGCGAGGAGTCGACGTCGCTTGAGCAGGAGGAACCGCAGACCGAGCCCGAGTGCGGGCCCGTCACCTCCTCTGAGTCCGAGGAGGGAACCGAGTAACCACTGGTGTTGTGCCCTCCCCGCGGCGAGCGGTGGACCCAGCCCGGGGCGTGGATGCGATGCCAGTACGCATCCGATCCCGACCCAATAGGGTCCGCCCTAGGGACGCGTTTCTCCCAAAGGGGGTAGGCGGCCGGAATGTGGTGGCCGTCCTGACGGGATCCAACGATCAGGTGGCCAGTCGCGTCTGGCTGGACGCGGGGCGTGAGTTAGCCCTCCGCGTCATTGTCGACACGGGAATGCGTGTCCCCCTAGTACGGGAAGCGCTACTCCCCCCGGAGATGAAGGTGGCGCCATTCGACGCGGCGACCGCCCAGTGGTTTGACATGAATGGTGGACTCCAGCCCATCATGGGCACCGTGACTCACCAAAATCGATTCGGGCCCGTCGGGAGCAGTAGGCCTACTACTTCCGGCCAAAATCGACCAAAATCGACTTGCACCAAAATCGACTCGTGCCCGTCGGGAGCAGTAGGCCTACTGCTCCCGGCCAAACGCGACTTGCACAAAATATAGACCAGGGCGACCACCGCGAACCCGCGGCTGCGCCACTGGACGTCTCCAGTGGCGCCGCAGCGCCCCAGGACGGTCCCAACCGGCCGTTCCCCGAGTCTTCGCCCCGCGCAACCGCGCCTCATTGCCGGCTCCACGCAAGTGGACGGTAGCACAACCGTCTGTGGCCGACACCGGCCCGCAGCAAAGTCGACGGGGGTCGCTGCCGCAAAACCGGGGCTGCGACACTGGACGCCAGCAGTGGCGCCGTGGCGCCTCAGCACTCCCCCAACGGGGGGTCGCCAAGCTCGGCGCCTTGCGCAACCGCGCCCAGGTCTTCACCAACCCCTAAGGCAGCCCGGAAAGCCGTGAACGCCGGCGACGGAAGCGGCTTGGTGAGCCCATCCGCCGGAACTTCGACGCTCGGAAGGAAGAAGAAGGCCACATCTCCACGGGCCTGGTAGTCGCGAACCATGTGGTAGGCGACGTCGACATGCTTGGTCCGCCCCGTCGCCTCGGGGTTGTTGACCAGCGCGAGACACGATTGGTTGTCCTCCCCCATCGGCACGGCTCCGCCGTCGCCGCCCAAAGCCGACAGCAGCTTGTGTAGCCACAGCGCCTCCTTGGTCGCCATCGCGGCGGCCACGTACTCGGCCTTGGCCGTCGAGGTGGCCACGGTCGACTGGCGCTTACTTGCCTACGCAATCGCCCCGCCATTGTAGGTAAAGACAAAGCCGGTTGTCGACCGACGACTGTCGATGTCGCCGGCCAAGTCGGCGTCGACTAACCCTTGCAGCGGCTCTCTGACGCTGTAGACCACACCCAGGCGATTCGTCCCGCGCAGGTAGCGCGGAACGCCTTTGGCCGCGCGGATGTGGTCCTCCTCAGGGCAGGACATGCAGCGCGACAGCACCGCCACGGCAAAGGCGATGTCTGGCCTCGTCACGGTATACAGGTACAGGAGAGAGCCGACCAACTCGGCGTAACGGTTGCCCTCTGGCAGCAGGCCCTCCCCTGTCTTGGTCAGCTTGACCCCCGACGCCATCGGTGTCTTGTTTGGCGTCGCCTTGTCCATCCCGAACGCCTTCAGCAGCGTCGCGGTCTGCCCTGGGTTGCTCAACGTCAGATTCTTGGCCGCCCGGTTGCACATGACCTTCATGCCGACAAAGTCCTTGACCTCCTTCATGTCGCGCAGCTCAAACTTGGCAGACACGGAGCGCTTGACGCCCTCGACCCCAGCCAGCTTCTCGCCTGCCACGATAAGGTCGTCGACGTACACGAGAATGAAGATGCACCCGTGCACGGGGTGGTGCCATAGAGGCACGGGTCCACCTTGGACCGGACCGCCCCCATCTTTTTGAGATATTTGTCGAGCTTGATACCCCACAGCCTCCCCGCCTGCTTTGTCCCGTTGAGCGCCAGGTTAAGCCGACACATCTCCTCCAGCCCCTTCGGTTCGACACCGTCGGGGAGTTTAATGTACATCTCCTTGTCCATCTTGGCGTTGAGGAAGGCTGTCTTGACGTCGACATGGTGAATCGCCCAGCGCATGGCTGCCGTCACAGCAAAGAGAGCACGTGTCGTGGCCGCGTTGGGTACCGGAGCCCACGTCTCGTCAAAATGTCGTCCGGGCACCTAGTTGGATCCTTGGGCCACGAGTCGAGCCTTGTAGCGCGTCAGCTTGCCCTCCGCGTCGTGCTTGATGTCAAACATAAATCGCGTTTTGATGGCCTTGTGATTATTGTTGCTCCCCTTGGTCTTCGACCAGGTGCCAAGGTGCTTGTGTGCCGCCACCTCCTCCTTAATGGCCTGCTTCCACAGCGGCCAGTCAGGACGAGCGCGCGCCTCCTTCTTGTTTGCAGGCGGCTTGTGCCAGTCCCAGCCCGCCTCAGCCGCGGACGCGTTACCGCTTGCCAGGTACGCCTTGGGTTCCTTCTCCCGCCATGTTACCTTGAGAGCTGGCTTGCGCTTCGAGCGACGAGGCCCCGGTGCGACGCTGTCACTGACCGAAGGTGCTTGACCAGATGCGGGTTTCGAGCCACCGACGCCGTCCTCCTCATCCTCCTGGCTATCGCCAGAAAGGGAAGGAGGACCGACTTCGTTGTCGCTGTCAGAGGTGTCGTCGGGGGAGTACTCGTCCTATCGCCCGCCTTCTGCGCCGAGCATGTCCATTGCCCCTTCCGTGGCGCCGTCCTTGTCGCCGTCATATTCCGCAGTCAGCCGGGGACCAGCGCTTGATCCGACTGCTGACGTCTCGACCTTCGCCGGGTTCTCCTCCGTCAGCACGTCGCGACGCTCGAAGACTTGGTTTGTCTCGTCCTCGAGGATGCTGTAGGCCTTTCCATCGACAGTTTAGCCGGCAAAGCGGGCGACGTCGGTCCTGGGCTCCAGCTTGCGCTGCTGTCGCTTCGGCTTGAGCGACCACGCCCGACTCCCCCAAACGCGGAACCCCGCGACGTTGGGGCGTCGACCCGTAAGCGCCTCGAGCGGCGTCACATCGAGCCCCGCCTTGGGAGATCGTTTGAGCACATGGACGACGGAGGCCAACGCCTTGGCCCACAGCTCTACCTCCGCACCGGCGTCAAGCAGGGCAGCACGCACGCGCTCCATCAGCGTGCAGTTCACCCGCTCCGCCTTTCCGTTCTGCTGCTACTTGTACTGCGCCGTCATCTCAGACGTGATGCCCTTATGCTCGTACCACGCCTTGAGATCGTTCTTGACGTACTCCTTTGCACCGTCTTGAAGGATTCGCTTCTTTTATACGCCCGTCAGCGTCTCAAGCTGCTTGATGCGCGTCTTGCGCACCTCCGGCGCCATCCCCTTCGTCTTGATAGGCGTAGCCGTGATGAACCCCGTTGAGTCCTCCAGCGCCGTCATAAAGTAGAGGGAGCCACCCAGCGCCTCAGTGAAAGGGCCACCAATGTCGGTGTGCACCACTTCGCACTTGGTAGTCACTGTCGACGAGCGGAGGCTGCGAGCCTGAACCATCTTTCCGTCCACACACGGCACGCAAACAGTGCAAATGACGCGCTTGGCGTCTGCAACTGACGACGGCATTCCGTCGACCATTGTGCCCGCCAGCTTGAGGTTCTCCAACATCGAGTGGTTAAAACGACGATGCTACAGCTCCGCCTCCCCAGCGATGCGCGTCGATGCCGCGCACGCCGACCCCTTGACCGGCGTGACCTGGAGCACGTACCGCTCCAGGTCGATGACCGTGCCGACAACGGACGCCTTGTCGGGCACTCCGCTCGAATGGACAGCATCCCCGTCGCTGAGGATGTAACAGGCGTTTTCGACGATCACTACCGCACCACGAATGCGGTCAACAGCTCGAACCGAGAGCAGGTTGCTGGCCAGGTCCGGCACGAGCATAGCCTCCCCGAGCACCATGCGCGTCTTATTTTTGCCCTTGCCGACGTCCATGGAGAGGTGGCCGTGCCCCTTGATGGGTACCTTTTCGCCGTTGGCCAAGGTGACCTCAGCCCCGCTTCCCGCCGTCTGGATGGTGAAGCCCTTATCCCCGGCGGCAATGTGGTTGGTTGCGCCAGAGTCGAGCACCCAAGTTGATAAAAACATAGAGCTCCCGCGAGCCTTGCTGCTCCCAGTTTTGCCAGTAGAAACAGTGTAGGCCAGAGCGGCATCCGCGTGGGGCCCGCCGCCATGACCGCCTTCAAGGCCACCAACGCCGGGTTTGCCCTTGCCCTTCGCCTCGTCCGCCTTCTTCTTGTGGAAGTCGTGCTGCATGTGTCCCTTTTTGTTGCAGTAGAAGCACATTCAGTAGCTGTGACGCTGCGCAGCAGTGCCCATGTTGCATATAGATACACTGGCTCGAGCGGCGTAGTTGTTGGGACGTGCACTGGGTGCCGGGCGCCCCTGGCGCGGCAGGGCCCTTCGGCGTTTGAACCCTGCGTGTCGATGCGCCACCAGAGTGGCCGCGCATCCCGTGCACGGTACATCCCAGGCCCAGCCGCACTGCCGTTTTTGTGGGGCCCCGAGGAGGTGTCAGCGCAGCTGGCGACACCAAGGACCAAGAGGCGAGAAGTACGCGCCGGCTGCCGGTCGTCGGCCCAAAAGCAGTCCCGCATGCAACCCTTAGCGTGTTTCACAAGTTCTCCCAGCGGCGGGGGCAGCTCTGCTCCCGCAGGCACGGCACCAGACAGGTCGGGACTGGAGATTTTGAGCTGTGCTGCTGCGGCCCAAGAACCCATGAGCGCCCCCTCCCCCCCCCTCCCCCGCCCACCCCTCGCTTCCAAGCGCCGGAACTGGTGCCTCCTGGACCCAACCACGGGCCGGTGGCCAGAACCGTTTGCGCTCTTCCGGGCATTTCGGTGACCCCAAGGACATGCGACACGGACCAGGCGACACGCGTGAGGGCTGGTGGACTTGTGCCGTCGGGCTCATCCACGATCGGTGTTGCGGCGGTACTATCGGCGGTCACCGACGCGGTTGGTGCGTCAGGCTTAGTGGTGGGCGGCCACATCGCTGCGCTTCTACCGGGGTCCATCCAAGAGCATGTCGCCATTCCATCCCTCACGATTGGGGTGTCACCGGGCGTCTCTGGTTGGTCCAATGAGAAGATGTTGGCAGAGCTGCTAGACAGTTACGACAGCTTTGACTGTGCCTCCCTGTCGCGGTTTGAGTCGCTGCTGACGGCGCACCTACGAGCGACGCGCCCCAGCGAAATCTCATTTGCATTCAAGAACGGGGTCAACCGACGCTACGTGCTTGCAACGGCAGTGGGAACAGGGCCTGTGCGCTCGCGGTAAATGCAGCGCCGATTACGGACGGCAGCGAAGGTCATCTAGGGTGTAACGACAGCTGACCTGTCGGCTCACCAAGCCCCCTTGCTTAAACTGCTGGAGGCGGCACGTCTCGGCAGAGGCGTGGCTATCGTGCCGGTGGGGGGCTTTCTGCGGCTGTCTCCTCGAGAGCAAGCCCAGTTTGCTGTCAGACACCACCTTAGCGCGGCAACTGTGTCTCAGCTCCGCCACACCACTTCAATTGACGTTGGGCGCTACTCAAGTATTGCTGCGCCTGGGCATCGAGGCCACGTACGCAGCTCTCGGGCGGGCATCGTCTGCGGTAGCTTCCACGGCTATTGGACGGGCCCTGCTTGACGAGGTGCGCGTCCGACCAGTCGCCTATCACGGTGGTGGCTTTGAAGGGCGGGCTTCCCATCGCATTGCGAAGCGGTCACATGTCGTGTGCGACGCTCTTGCACCGTACCTGCCAGCAAAACAAATGGAGGCCCAGCGCGGTGCGTGGGTGACGTGGGCGGCACTCGCCAAAACCCTCAACCGGGCCCAGGACGTATCCGTGGAGGAAGCAGCCGCCTTTGAAGTGGGTGCGTTGGGCCTGTGCCCCCCGCTGCAAGCTGCCTTCCCGTGGCTGAGCATTTCACCAAAGCTGCACGCGCTGGCGCACCACGCGCCAGCGTTCCTCCGCCGCTTCTGTTCCCTCGGTTCCTACGGAGAACAGTCCCTTGAGGCATGGCACGGGTGGTTTAACCACACGCAAGCCCAATGTACAGCCGACTCATTCCTGGGGACGTGCCTACAATTCGTGCAGCGCGCGGCGCTGGAGCGCCCGCCCTCCGCTGACGTAGCGCTGGACAACGTACAGCATCGGCGGCCTGCTGCAGCCGGCGCGCGGAAGGCGACCAAGCCGAGCGACGGACGCCTCCGACAAAACAAAGCAGGACTCCGGCAAACGACAGTCGGTCGGGACAAGGAGATTGCTGAGATGGAGGCTTGGATGCGGGGTCGGGCGGTCGCGGCAGGCGTGACGATTGATGCATACAAGAAGAAGCAAAAGCCACAGGTGGCGCCGCCTCATCCGGCTGCTGAGGGGAGTTAATATTCGTGGATGGGACGGACGGCAGCGGGCTCGCTGCGCACATGAAAGAAACAAGTGGTGACGGGGAGGACGAGTACCTCTAAGAAGAGGAATTGGATCCTGCTGCAGGTATGATGCTAGGATAAGCCACATGAGAGAAGGGATTGGAAAAAAAAAACAGACATGACAATCGGGCAAGAAACCACAAGATAAATGGAGCACGCGTCGCCAGAGTGTGGGCGTTCCAGAGTAAAAAGTGACCACACACACAATGAGATCCAGCTGCGGGGACTGAGAAGCATGAAAGTAGAGAACAGGGGCGTGCCATGGCACGAGCTGCACACACCCCTGTCGTGTTACGCGTGGACGCCGTGAACAGCGCATCCTCTGGCGCCCCCGTGACTCGACCCACTCGCCCCCTCTCCACAACACGCTCCTCTCCCCCGCTCCGCACCAGGTGCATCCGGTGACGAGTCCGACACCCCCTACTCCCATTCCCACTCCACCCTGCAGCGCCAACCACCGATGGCCGTCGGAATGCTACAGCCTCACTATCTCCTCCCTCGCCACCCTTGAGCGTTGTCTCTGTTGCACCTCAAACGTCGAGCATCATGCGTTGTTGAGTTGATTGCTGTTGCCTCGGATGAGGAGACGTCATACATCATGTAAACGGTGGTGCCCCGAGAGAAAGACAATGCATTGAACAAGATACAATCCAAAAGAGATGATACGGGTGGCGACAGAGAACACCGAAAGAGTATTGCTGAGTGAAACGTCCCGGCCGGCCGCAGAAAGAATGATAGGTTCATCAACGACTAAGAGAGCGTCTGGTCACAGAGATATTGATGAGCGAAGCGGTAACAGGCTGAAACAGCAGCAAAAAGCCTCAGAAACACACGTTGTCTCTAGCTCGTAGAGAGCTTACCGTACCTGACCAGGCCCGCTGACCTGCAACAGACCGTGAAATGATCGGTGCTCACCACAAAAACGGGTAGGGAGCCGCCGCCCCCAGCCGGCGTGACGTCCCCGGAGGGGAGGAGGCCACGAGAAATAGTGAGCTAGAAGGAATGGTGCACGGTCGCGGTTGTTTCGCGCAGTCGAAGGGGGGCGGCGAGAGCAACGCAACAGTTCGGAGAACAAGCGGGCAGGTGCGGAGCAAGGAGGTGGTTGTCGATCCGGCCGTGGTGGGTGGAGGTGAGGACGTCGATCCGGCAGCGCAGCGGGCCCACAACCGTCGTCAAAAGCACGTCTGTTTTTGCCTGTTTTGAGCCTCTCGGAGGCCCGTGTTCCTGTTTGATGAAACAGAATTCCTGTGCAAAAAACAGATCGAC
>Ga0114957_1004666_pt1 | contig 11684 bp, 3 predicted proteins | sample BantaG_FD_87175 | JGI IMG/M metagenome (GOLD analysis project Ga0114957, IMG submission 87175) | Marine algal microbial communities from Bantry Bay, Ireland - BantryBay_4 metaG | ecosystem: Host-associated > Algae > Red algae > Unclassified | place: Bantry Bay, Ireland | collected 2014-11-21 | reverse complement strand
TTATTTCTTGAAATCGAATGGTGTCCCAAAGATTATTTAAATCAAAAACAAGTAGCATACTGGGCGATACATCATTCATCGCATAAAACTGATCCTGATAATACGCCATTGACCAGTGCGCAATATTTTCCTCCGTTGCTGGTACATAATCTCCCACACGCCGTAGCGAATCCGCAGCGGTCAACTGCAAAAATTCCAAACCTCGATCATGGGCCACTACGGCAAATTCCCGCTCATAGCAATCGGAAAATCCATATACCGATACTACTTCAAGGGACGCGTCAAACGACCATTGATCCAATAAATCTAACTGTTGGGATACGACCTGGCTATTGGCCACCAGCGGTGAGACCAATACCAGTAGGACTGGTAAAAGTTTTCGTATCATAGTAATTGTTCTTGTTTTCTCCGCAAAAAAATTATATTTACGGTAGTTCGCTAATGCTGACTTTAACAAATACTTTGGCTAAAATCAGATAACGGATGTTCTACATACATAGCAGCATAAACTATTCCAACTATATTTTAAATATACGATAAAATAATATGAGTAATAAGCTATTGGAAATCAAAGATTTAGCAGTTGAATTCAATACCGAAGGGGGAATCGTGCGAGCAGTCGATAAAATTGATTTTAGTGTTTTTAAGGGCGAAACGCTCGGAATTGTCGGAGAATCGGGTTCCGGAAAGTCGGTTACGTCGCTTTCTATCATGCGTTTGATACCAGCACCTCCAGGCAAAATAACCTCGGGAAGTATACAGTATTATGATGAAAATCAGGAGACGATTGACTTGCTAAATTTGTCGGAGGAAGAGATGAATCAATATCGTGGAAATCGAATCGCCATGATTTTTCAGGAACCGATGACGTCACTCAATCCTGTTTATACCTGCGGCTTTCAAGTATTGGAAGCGATTCAGCTGCATTTGAAACTAGACAAAAAAGCAGGGAAGGAAAAAGTGCTGGATTTATTTAAAAAAGTACAACTCCCCGATCCCGACCGAATCTATTCCGCTTATCCGCATGAATTATCCGGTGGACAAAAACAACGGGTCATGATCGCCATGGCCATGTCTTGTAATCCTCGATTACTCATCGCCGACGAACCAACCACCGCACTTGATGTCACGGTACAAAAATCCATCTTAAAACTCATGGTGGATTTGCGCGAAGACTTGGGCGCAGCCGTTATCTTTATTTCCCATGACCTTGGCGTAATCGCTGAAATTGCAGATCGGATTCTCGTAATGTATAAAGGTAAGATTGTCGAACAGGGAACGGTACAAGATATTTTTAAAAATCCACAACATCCATATACAAAAGGATTGCTCGCCTGTCGTCCACCGCTAAGTTATCGCGTAAAACGGCTACCTGTCATCCGCGACTTTATGGACATTACCACCGATTCAAAAGGGAACATGATGATCAGCGAAAAAGCAGCATCGGTCACCACCGAACTCAATGCAGTCCGTCAACTTCCCGAAGAACGAGCGCAACGGATGCAAGCCTTAGCGACGCAAAGCCCTTTACTGGAAGTCAAAAATCTACAAACCTGGTTTCCTGCCAAAAAGAATTTCTTTGGCAAACCAACAGCATGGATAAAAGCAGTAGACAATGTTAGTTTTTCCGTCTATCCCGGAGAGACACTGGGACTGGTAGGGGAGAGTGGCTGCGGAAAAACCACCCTGGGTCGTAGCATCCTCCGCCTCACCCAACCTCAACGTGGCGAAATAATCTACAACGGACAAGATCTGATGCAGCTTGATACGAAAGCCATGCGCGCCATGCGTCGCGATATTCAAATCATTTTTCAAGATCCTTATGGTTCCCTTAATCCACGGATGACGGTAGGACAGGCGATTCTGGAACCAGTCAAAGTACATAATATAGTATCTGGTAAAAAGGCGCAGGAAGAATATGTGATTGACCTGATGGAAACGGTGAGTTTAAAGGCCGATCATTTTCATCGCTATCCCCATGAATTTTCCGGTGGGCAGCGGCAGCGGGTAGGGATTGCGCGGGCGTTGGCGTTGAATCCGCGATTTGTGATATGCGATGAGTCCGTGTCGGCACTGGATGTGTCGGTGCAGGCGCAGGTGTTGAATCTGTTGTTGGAATTGCAGGAGCAGCGGCAATTGACGTATATTTTTATCTCACACGATCTGTCGGTGGTGAAATTTATGAGTGATCGGATGATGGTAATGAATCAGGGGAAGATTGAAGAACTGGATGATGCAGACCGAATTTATGAGCAGCCAGGGACGGCATATACCAAGCGGTTGATTGAGGCGATTCCTACGGGGGAGGTGGGATAGGGAGGAAGCATGTGAAATTTGCAGATGAAGAGGAAGCATAGAATCCAATTATTGCACCAGATTGTGTCAGGTGAATAGTAGATTGAATGAGTTGACCATTGACATGGAAAATGCTGTAAAATTTTGGTAAGCCACCGCCAGTATCTTATAAAAGCAGGAAGGATATAAATCATACCTAAAAAAATAAAAAAAACCTACACAAACAAACTTAACAAAAAGTCCGCAGTGCAGGTCTCATTAATAAACCAATCTTATATTCTAGTAATTATAGCTCTTCACTAATTTACGATTGATCGTTTCTTCTCCATTGTACAGCGTCAAAAAGTAAACGCCATCCTGGTAATTCGCCAAGTCAATCGACAATAAATTTAAGCCATTCAAAGTTTGTTCTAGCTCAATTTCCTTTACTAACTTACCCGTAATATCATGGATCTCTATAGTTAAAGGAGTAGTCTGAGACGCCTCAAACTGCAATGTAAACTGCTGTCCAAAAGGCATCGGATAGGTCCGTATATCAGAAATACCATCATCCTTTCTAACCAGATAAATAATGTCTGAGTATTCAAAATAACCATCCGCATCCAATGGCATCAAGCGATAATACGCACTAGTTGTTGGATGTTCATCTATAAAGGTATACTCTTGAATTACTCTACTTGATCCGCTAGCAGGTGTTTTACCAATCTCTTCAAAGTTGATTCCATCCATACTTCGCTGAATAACAAACCAGGCTGTATTTTCTTCAGAGCTGGTTTCCCACGCTAGTAGATTATAGGTGCTTTTTGATGTTGCTTCAAAAGAGATTAACTCCACCGGAAGCGCTTCACAGGCAGAAGACAGCATACCTGAAAAGTCTTGCTCACAGCCAGATCCTGGAAAATAACCCAAGTCCCAAATCAACTCACCATTAACAGCCGGATTTACATTAGCTGATCCAGCCGTACCCGTTACACAAGTACATTCTGTTCCATCTGCGGATTCAATCAATACTTTTGGTACGGTTTCATCACAATCCGGAGGTGTTACCGTTTCTGTAAAGTCAGCAGGATATACCTGTACATCGTGACGTTGAATGGTCATTCCACAAAATGGATTGTATTCTAAACTAAAGTTACCATCTGTATCCAGTGTATAATCATATACAATAGTAAAGTAGGTAAATGTTTGCAGATCGCAAGTTTCATTATCTGGTGCTGGAATATTCAAGGCACGTGTCGTACAATCAATATTAAAAGCAGCAGAAGCCAGATTAGGATTTTTACATTCTATCTGATTTGGAAGCGCTGCACAATCAGGACTGGTACCATTTAGGGAAACCGTCAAAAGACCATTACTCGGATTTTCTGATTCTGTAGGGGAGGAAACATCTATCGTCGTTTCAAAACTCGCTGGTGCTTCTGCAGGATCGCCCGCAGCATTTTCATATAAATACAAATCAACTACTGTCCGATTATCACCAGTTGAACCATCAAGGCCATTACAGTCCACCCCTGCATCTAAGAACAGGTCATCTCCATTACAAACAGTGTTCGTCGTAAATATAAAATCAGGAGTTATATTGCCAGGAATAGTAATGTCGTACCTCACTGGATCACAGTTGGAGGCGTACTCAAAGTTGAGGTCACCATCACAGTTTTGTGTAAAATCAAAAACAACCGCATAAAATGTAATCACGCGATCTTCGCAAGAATTACCAAGCGGTGTATAGTCTACCATAGTGGTACAGTCTACATCAAATTGTACAATATCCAGTTCAGGATTTCGGCAAGTGATCTGATCCGTATTAACAACACAATCCACCGTTCCAACAAAACCACCACCCGGATTTGAAGACTCGGTATAGTTCGTAAGGTCAACCATATATCCTGGAGGTGCTTCTGCTTCGACTCCGCCAGGTGCATATATATATAGATCGACAACATGACCGTTAGCTCCTGTAGAACCGTCTAGGTCACAAGTTCCACCGGCAACAAAATTGATATCACCAGTAGCGGCATCATACGTTCCTACAAAATCAACCGTAGACTCACAAGCTGGTGCAGCTACAGGAGCCGTAACCTCGACATCAATACGCAATGGCGCACAATTTGAACGGTATTCTGTAGTTGTATTCCCATTACAGTTTTTTGTATAATCAAAAACATAGGCAAAGAAAGTCAACGTAACATCCGCAGGACAATCCAACAATCCATCTGTTTCAAAAGTAACTGTTCCGTCACATAGAATATTAAAGTCTACAATCATCAATTCCGGATAAGTACACTGTAATTGCTCAGGAACCGCATTACAATCCAAGGCACCGGAACCGATAAAGCCTCCAGCAGGATTTTGAGATTCAGCACCAGCAGGAACAGGTGCTCCATATCCAGCAGGTGCAGTAGCTGGAACACCTCCAGGTGCATAAATATAAAAGTCCAACACTAAACCATTGTCGCCCGCTTGTCCATCCAAACCACACATAGTGCCATCTCCGGTAAGTACCACATCGGTACCCGCTTCAACAGGGCCATTATCAGCGAACGCTGGAGTAGGGCATGGATCCGCCCAGCAAACCGTACCATCATCATTTGGTCCCATGGAGGTAGGCGTAAAGTTAGTTGTGGCACAAGCTGGATCAGGAAGTACATGTGATCCTGTTTCACCATCACCCGTTAGGTTGATTTGTGGCTCAAAGCAATCTGCTACGTCACAAGAATTGATTGTTATTGAAAAGCAAAAAGGGTCGAGGTCAATCATGGTGCCTGTAGATCCGTCAAATATTTCTGGTATTGCAACTGTAGCACCAGTGTTACCTTCATCTCCAAAATTATTACATGGATTACCGTCTCCCTGAAATCCTGCAACCAATGGAGCGGTATCAGCATCCACATAAAATCCGGGACCAGTAGTTCCGCCTAAAAGATTCGGACAACCTGGATCGACAAAAATCCATTCGTTATCATTACCATCCGAAGTAGGTTGCGCTCCGGTTGCTCCAGCTACAACGGTTGCGCCGGCAGGTAACCCACTAATAGATACACCATGTGCCCAGTTGAGCGCTAGCTCGTTAAAAGTCAGTAAGTCCCAACAAATGTCATAGGTGATATTACATTCGTAAGGATCTTCACAGGTTCCTGTGCCTTGATTGGTAGAGGAACTTGTGGTAATACTCGTAAATTCTCCAGATCCACATTGTGAAAATAAAGAATTTGGGAGAAGGGCAATAGCCATTGCATAAAGCAATAAGTAGTATCTGTTTTTCATGTCTAAAAAGTTTGGGTAAAAAAATAATTATAAAACTTGTTTAAAAAAAAATTGCATAGTGAATCCCTTTTCTGAGAAGGGCTTAACCTTCCAGAATTAGTGGTAGTAGCTATTGAAAAATTGATCATATAGGGTAATGAATTTCCTATAAATCGACCATCACCTAGCCTCAAAAATCAGAAAGGATTTTTGATTACTTTAAAAATCATAATGTTAAAAAATATTTTAGTCTGATTGTAATGAAAATCTATTGGAGAGGAATGGAATTACCCATATCCCGTCAACGAGCTGGCGAGCGTATATTAATTGGAATGACCAAGAGTGTAGCACTCTTGCAGCAGTTCGCTACAGGTCAAAGCCATTAATTGGGCTCGATTCTCTTTGCTCAAAACCCGATCTGGATTTTCACAATAGAGTTCAGCAGAGTCTATGCCAGTATACAATACGGACATTCAAACTCCCCTCTTTTAGAGGTCAGTTAATATTATATGGGTTAAAATAAAAAAGATAGAAGTGCCACTAAGGATCAATTAAAGAATAGTTATAAGTTATTATTCTTTTTGATCCTAAATAAGTAATCTCTGATTTGAAATTACAAAGAGTCTGATAGTTATGCACTTATTGTTTTGGTACAGTATTGAGATTCGATGTTACCATAGCATCCAAATAAAGCTAATTATTCAATATTACAGTAGCATGTCACAAATTACTTCATAAAGTTAAAAAAAATAATTGATACTTTCATATTTTTTTGATTTTAATGTAAAAAATTTATTTTTCACCTTTTGATTCGCATAGCATATAATATGATTCGGCCATTACTTAGACACCTTATAAGCACCCCAAGTGGTCTTTTAAACTAAAATAGCTATAAAAAAATTAAACGCTTAACTTATTGTACCTATAGTATTCACCAATTCACTCATTTATATGTTATTAAAATTTGCAATTCCAAAAATACCCCTTGTACGGTATATCATTACACCTGTTTAAACCCTTATCTTTGTATCAACATTATTAAACAACAAACTTCGACTTTTCCCTTTTCCTTCCCGTCGAACGATCAGCTATCACTTAGCTCCCATATCTAACAATACAACTCCTCTTCTCCCAGTCTCGACGAACATCGTCGAACACAAAAACTATGACCAAACCTTTCCCCTTTCCCCCTCCCATATATATGACCTTTCCACGCTATCTGTTCAGTTGTAGCAGATAGTGGGGTTTAGGTCACACACTACAATTTTACCTATAACAGGCGATGCCTCCTTCGCCAACCAACACTTATCATCATGAAAAATATTGCCAAAGGAGGTTTGGGGCAGGCGACACAGCATTTAAGTACTGCCCGTACTTTATTTATCCTCCTCGTTTTATTTTTACTCACATTTGTGATCCCTGTTGGAGCAACCAACCCAACCAAGGCTTTCTCCGTAGATCGGGAAGCATTCATAAAGGAGTTGGGTGATTTTATGAAAAAATCAAACAGCCAAATACTAACAGAGACCTTTAATAACTTTGAAAGTTATTTTAAAACAGGCGCTTTTGATGAGACGGAAATTCGTCGAATCATTGAGGTAAGCAATAAAATGTTGGAACATAAAGTTCGTCCCAACCCAATTTTTAAAGACTATCTAACCGGATTATTATTTATAAAAGAAAAACAAAACGGAACCCATCATTTTGCAGAGTGGCACACCATGTTACTCACGATGTTGGATAAGAATTATAAGAAGAAGACAAAACAATTCAAAAACTATGTAGATTTTTCCACGACACTATTTTCTGGTGGCGTACTGAAAACAGGCCAACGAGGCAATGCCTGGCTGGCACGGAACGCAGTATTCCATTTGGAAAATAGTGACGGGAAATTTTTTGTCGAATTCGAAAAACTAGACTTGGTTACCATCAAAAAAGACCAGGAATTTATCCTTCACAATACCACCGGACGATTTGATCCTGAGACCAAAATCTGGAAAGGAAAAGGTGGTCACCTCAACTGGAACCTACCCAGTATGGAAAATACCACTTGTTTGTTGAAAAAATATTCACTGGTACTAAACGGTAACTTGGTAAAAATTGATACCGTATATCTGACCTATCCTGGTTTTTTTCCTAATCAGGAAATCGCTGGTAGCTTTGAAAATAAAATGAAAGTTTCTACTGCCGGAAAAAATACCCATCCTCAATTTCAATCCTATCGAAAAGATTTGTTCTTCCAGCAAATCGGTAACCGTATCAACATGAAAGGCGGATTAAAAATGGCAGGTACATCCGTACATTGCTACGGTGCAGGTGATGAATTAGCAACCGTTATGATTACAAATCCTCAGAATCAACGTGCCGTCCTGGCGCGTAGCACTCAATTTAATATTGACAATCAGGAAAAAATTTGTGGAAATGCTGCCGATGTTACCTTATACATCAATGGCGATTCGCTCCACCATCCTTCCGTCAACCTGCGCTACACCGTAGCTGACTACGCACTCGAACTTACCCAAGGAAACCTTCCTGAAAGTAAAGCGCCGTTTTACAATTCTTACCAAGGCGTTAATATTTATACCAATAAAATCAATTGGAAAGTTGGCATCGAAGCCCTTCAGGTTAACGAAAAAAATCCGCGTATTATGAATGGTAATAAAAAAGTGAAGTTTGAATCGCTTGACTTTTTTGATACTCAAACCTATCGTAAAATGCAAAACGTAGCCGACCGCAACCCGGCGGCCGTACTCAAATTACTGGCAGACAAACTAGAGAAGGATACCCTTAATGCCAACGTATTTGCAAAAGCACTCAACCCTAATTTTTCTACCGATAACATCCGTACGCTCCTTTACGAAATGATCTCCGCCGGATTTATTCTATACGCACCAAAAACAGAAACCATCACCATCAAGCCTCGCCTGATACATTTTGCTGATGCCGCTCAAAATCGAACGGATTACGACCTGATCCGTTTTTATAGCGAAACAGAAACAACGAATGCTTCCTTGGATTTAAAATCCAACAATATGCTGGTACACGGAATCAGCACTCTGGAATTCAGTGATCGCCAAAAGGTAGCTGCTAAACCACATCAAGGACAAGTAATCTTAGAAAAAGATCGAGATGCGAGTTTTGACGGAAAAATATTTGCTGGAAATACGAGCTTTACGGGAAAGGATTTTAATTTTAAATATCAACCCAATCATTTGGTAATGGATTCTATCCGTTATTTTGATGTATTCACTACAAATGAAAAGCAGGGTAGTAATGGTGAACCGACTCCTCAAAGTTTGGCTTCCCGTATCGAACACCTCAGCGGAGTACTACTCATTGACGCACCGGATAACAAATCTGGAAAAGAAGATATTGAGGGATTTCCATCTTTTAATAGCAAAGGAAATTCTTATATTTATTACGATCAGGAAGCCATTCAAGATGGTACTTATAATCGGGATTCATTTTATGTTTCACTGGATGAATTTCATTTAAATGGATTAGATCAAATCGCTTCCAAAACATTAGCGTTTGAAGGACAGATCGTCTCGGCTGGTATCTTTCCGGAAATAAAAGAGACCATCAAAGTACAAGCTGATGGATCCTTGGGCATGATAACCGAGACACCTGAGGAAGGATTCCAAACCTACGGAGGGAAAGGACAATTGAATGGAAAAGTGAATCTAAATAACAATGGGTTTACCGCTAATGGAAACATAAACTATGAGGGGGCTACCATCCAATCTGATGATATTATTTTAAAACCAAAACAACTAATAAGCACCGCACAAGTTTTTGAGCTGGAAGAGATCGTCGATGGAGAACGGGAGTTGCCAGAAGTATTGGGAAAGAAAGTAAACATTGATTGGCAGCCTTACAAAGACAGCATGTATATTACGGCAACCGAAGATCCATTTGTATTATTTAAAAATCAGGAAGCCACCTTACGCGATCAACTAATTCTAACACCTGACGGACTAAAAGGACGCGGCGTTTTTGATTGGAAAAAAGGACAGATTGACTCGGAGCTGTTTTCTTTTGGTGCCAAAACAGTAGCCGCAGATACCTCCAATCTAATTATCAAAGCGCCAGGTATGGATCACTTGGCTTTGAATACAAAAAATGTATTTACCAAAATTAATTTTGAAAAAGGAATCGGAACAGTACGTGCCAATGCGGATAGTGTATACACGGAATTGCCTTACAATACGTATATCACCAGTATGAATGAATTTGACTGGGATATGAATAATGAAACCATTACTTTTAAAGCAGATGAGGATGGAAGAGGAAGTTTTAAATCCACAAATAAAGAACAGGACGGACTCACCTTTTGGGGTAAAGAAGCTTTTTATAATCTAAAAACCTATGAACTCAGACTAGGAGGCGTCAGCCGTATCGAAACAGCAGATGCTTATATTGTACCCGATTCGGGGCAGGTAGAAATTCAAAAAATGGGTACTATGAAAACCCTGACCAATGCGTCCATCATCGCCAATACCACCAATGAATATCATGTCATTCGTCGTGCTACCGTAGACATCTTGGGACGTCGTTCTTACCGTGCCAGTGGATTTTATGAATACAATCTAGGAGCACGTAAGCAAGAGTTGGAATTGACTGAAATTTTGGGTCAACCTACCGGAAAAGGAAAGAAAAGTCCTTGCCTGACCACCGCAGTTGGAAAGACGATTCAGGGCCAGCCTTTTTATATTGATAATAAAACCAAATTCAAGGGCGCTATCGCACTAAACGCTAATTTTGACAACCTCGACTTTGATGGATTTGCTCGATTAGAAGCAGAAAACTTACCAGACACTGAATGGTTTTCTGTAACAAGCCCTGGAGATAAACTGGATCTAAAACTAAGTTATCAAACTCCAAAAAACCAACAAGGCGAATCCATTTTTACTGGACTCTTTATCAATCCTACGACTAGAACATTGTATCCCGCCGTGATGAATACCGCTAAAGGTACCCAAGACTATGCTTTGTTTTCTAGTCAGGGCTTATTGGACTACGCAGTAGATTCAGATGAATTCTATTTCGGTGATTCTCTAAAAATTGTTTCTGGTGTACGAAGTGGAAATCTGCTGACTTACGACAACGCAGCAGGAAAAGTAAAAGCAGAAGGTGTGTTTAATATACTGAACAAGACAGATGCAATTACTGGAAAATTAGCTGGACAAACAGAACTGGATTATACCAAAGCAGAAAACGAAGCGACACCAATACGTCTACAGACAATGGCTGGTTTTGATTTATACCTGCCTAATAAATTGATGAAAATAATTGAAACTGATTTTGTTGCCAATGCTTATAATGGCCGGGAAATCAACTATATGGAAGACAAAGAATTCTACCATACCGCTTTAGCCGAATTCATCCCCGCAGGTAAAGCAAGGACCAACACCCGCGCTCGGATGCTAAACCTTGGATTACAATTGCCAGAGAAATATGACTACCCGCTGATGTTTTCCAATATTGAGCTAGAATGGAAAACAGAAAACGGTGCGTTCGTTACCACCAAGCAGCGTATGGGGTTAGCTTCTATCAACGGATCATCCGTTAACAAAATGATTGAGGGGGCATTAGAACTTAGAATTTTAAGCAGTGGTGAAAAAAGAATCAAATTGTTATTGACAACGCCCGGTAATGGCAATAGCTATTATTTTGAATACGAAGCAGGCGTTCTGCTAACCGTTTCCACCAACGAAACTTACAACCAAGAAGTCGAAGGATTGAAAAAAAGAGACCGCCTTCAAAAAACAAAAAAAGGACAAACCCTGGAAATCGTTTTAACGCATGCTGAGAAAATGAATGGGGTGAGAAAATAAGTGCTGAACAAAATTATAGGTAAATTAAATTGGAGCGGGCCACCCCATTTGGGTGGCCTATTTTTTTTTTACTGGTCTAATCAATTAACGAACCCATCAATTCTTCCCCACCACCACACGCTCCACCACAATCCCCGTCTCCATCTCCATCCGCAATAAATAATACCCATTCAACAACCCTTTCGGTAACGGCCATACCAGTTTTTGTGTGCCACTATTTAAAACCTCCGTTTCGCGTACCGCTACTTCCCGTCCCGCCATATCCACCAATCGTAAACCGACGGGCTGAGTCTTTTCCAGTTCAAATTG
>Ga0114957_1004665_pt1 | contig 11686 bp, 12 predicted proteins | sample BantaG_FD_87175 | JGI IMG/M metagenome (GOLD analysis project Ga0114957, IMG submission 87175) | Marine algal microbial communities from Bantry Bay, Ireland - BantryBay_4 metaG | ecosystem: Host-associated > Algae > Red algae > Unclassified | place: Bantry Bay, Ireland | collected 2014-11-21 | reverse complement strand
CAACGTGGCGCATCCAGACACCCCCTCCTTTACAGCGTCTCATCATGCCTCCACCAATCGGATTCATGCCTCCATCCTAACCCCACCTTCCGTACAGGACCCGCCGACCACAGTCTCCTGAAGATTTCATGAAATACAGGTGTCTCGTGACTGGTCCACAAGGCACAAGGGGAGCCCACCGAAACAAACTCAACAATCGCACAAGAAACGAAGCTCAGAGGCCGCCATTTCTCCCGAGCACGTGCCGACACGCGCAGGTGAGGAGCACCACGATTCCCTTGCATCAGATTGGGACGAGTCGGACAACTCCTGGGATCCTGGCGTGACATCGGCGTCACAAATCGGAATGGCTCGATGCAGCAACGGCCTTCCATCTGACATCACCTCTCCTGACCATTCGCTGCCAGACACGAGAGGCACATACCACTGTGACATTCTGAAATGAGCATTTCAGCCACACTTGAAGTATCGCAAGCAACCAATCTGATGCCGACCGCGGAAACGTTTCATTTCATGCAACTGCGCTCCCGCAAAAAAACAGTTGCGATCGCTCGCCAGGATCCCAGGAGTTGTCCGAGTCGTCCCAATCTGATGCATCAGATCCTCTTGCATGCAAGGGGATCGCGGTGCTGCTCACCTGCGCGAGTCAGAGCTGGTTAGCACGTGCCGGCGCGTGCCAGTCCACTTGGCGCTGTTCTCTTTGTCCGCGCCTTGCTTCGACGTTGAAACGAACCTCTCGTGTCATGGAGGCAGCATCGTTCTTGATTTGTGGCTGTGAAGGGCGTTGCGTGTCTCACTGGCCCCTATCAGAATGAGCGACCAGCAGTTTTCGTGACCCGTGGCATTTGCGGGTTCATGATTCGATAATCCTGTCACAATGTTCGCAATATTCATGTCAGTGTGTTCTTCATGAGCGTGCGAGGTTTTTGGAAGATCGGCTGTAGATCTGGACTCGCCGCAGTCCACTCACCTATGGGCCAACTCGGCGGCTGAGTACGATGAAAACTCGGGGGGGTGCCCCAAACACCCCAAAAAGGCCGCGTTTCCAGGCCATATGAGAGGGTGCCTCATTTGAGCCTCATTTGAGCCTCGGGAGCAGTAGAATAGACGCTAGTGTCTATTATATTGCTGTCTTCCCAATTTTGGCCGATCCATGAAGCCCGATGAAGCCCGGGCCCACCGGGCAAATCGCCCCGTCGGACACCCATCAGTTCCAACCAGACACCCGATTCGATGGCCACCGAACACCTCCCTTGATCCCTCGATGGGGATTCTACCGGAAGCTGACGATGCTAATGAAACGACACAACACAATACGCACACGACAAGACAAACGGCCGGCTGTCACTCCCGCCACCCCCGCCCCTAACTTAAGCGCGCGTGCCCGCGTTCCACCGCTCGACGACGCTCTTGTGGAACACCGCCTCCATCCACGCCGGCCGCGCGACGCCAAAGTGGTGGTACAAGACCCGCTCCGCCGACCGCAGGGACGCTTCGGCCCAGCCGCGGTCCTCCCCCCATGCCTCATTGACGAGGTGCACGCCCGGTGCGGGCGCGGCAAAGGTGCGGAGCCAGTCCCGGCCCGGCGCACCCCGCGCGTAGGCGCTCAGCGCGTGGACGCCGACGTCCCACCACACGGCCGACGCGCACGCTTCCGGTTCGGGGATGAGCTCGGACGCGTTCATGCCCGACGCCGCCGCCACGTCCGCGTGCGACGCGCGGAGGGCGGTGAGGGTGGCGTCCCACAGCAGCCCCCGCCGCCCACCCGTGTCGTTGCGCGCCTCGGCGCGCGTGAACCGGTCGACGGCATTGTCGGGCGCGCCCGACAGGGGCGAAAAGGGCACCGCCGAAAAGCCGTGGGACCAAATGGACTGCCGCACGCCCGTGGCGTCGCCGAGGACGTAGCTGACGAGCAGCGCACCGCGGCAGCCGGTCAGGCGCTCCGGGTCCTCACACGTGACGGAGCCGTCGTGGTAGCGGAGGGAGAAGAGCGGCGCCTCCATCCGCGCCCGCCCGCGCGTGCGGCCGAGTTTGGTGAGCCACCACGCGTCGGCCCACCAGCAGTATATTTTGGAGGAGGGCGCCACGTAGACGGCGTCGAGGGCGGTGCGGAATTCGGCCGACGCGCCGGCAATCGGGAGGGAGGCGACGCCCCAGGCGGCCACGTCCGCCTTGCCCGCATTGACAATGACGCGGCGCACGGTGACGGAGCGCCCATTGGAAAACGAGACCGTGACGGCGGTCCCGTTCTGGCCCGACGGCCGCCCCAAAAAGATGGCGCGGTGGCCAAAGACCAGCCGCCCGCCGGCGGCCGTCACCGCCTCGGCGAGGCGGTCGAGGACCGTCGCCATGCCCGCCCGCCGGCCCGTCTCTGGGTCGACGGGGTTGACCATCCCCGTCGGCTCGTCGGCCGACGGAAACATCCACCGCTCGAGCGCCACGTTCCGCAGCTGCACCCGCGCATAGTCTGACAGCGGGGTTTGATACCACTTGGCGTCGCCAACCGAGTTGCCCATGTCGAGCAGTGCCGCCAGCTCCTCCTCCGCATACCCACCGTCGCGCGCAATCTGCAGCACCGACACCTGCGTGTAGGGCGTGCCGCGGTAGCCCGTCGCGGACGTGCGGAGCGCCTCGAGGATTTCGTCAACGACGGCCATGGCCGCCGCATAGTCGCGCGCGCCGTCCAAGTCGGCCCAGCGGGCGGCGATTTCAGGCACCGCCGTGTCGGGGCCGATCAACCAATCCCGGGGGCTCCGCGGCCCCGTCGCCGCCGCGCGGCCGCCGGCCGACGCGTTGACGCCCCACCGCCCCGCGGGGGGGATGGTGTATGGGATCAAGCCGGGCGCCCACGTCGCGAGCTGCTCGTCAACCGATACGTTGGGGGTGGAAAAGAAGGCGCGGCCACGGGCGGTGACGAGCACCCGGTCCTCGGCCCCGCACGTCTCGTCCCGCCCGAGGGGGTCCGTGTAGCAGGTGCTGGTGACGTTGAGGGGGCCGTCCGCGAGCATGCGCGTCAGTGCGTGGCGACGGCGGTGCCAGCGGTAGGCCCCTGCGAACGGTTAAGGTCATCGGCATGAAAAAAACAGGCAGAGAGGTACAGCAAGAACACAAAATTGATATAGGCACAGATGGCGAGGAGAAGGTCATTTCACTATGGGTTAAGCACTTTGCCGTCACGTTATGTCCCTATTCACGCGGGCATCCCCTCTTGTCCAGCCCCCCCTCGTCGTTGCCTCACGCCACACACGCCACGTACCCATATCCACGGTGTACCCATCAAAGCCTTGCGGCAGCGCATCCGCGCCGCGCAGCGTGAGGATGCGGCCACCCGTGCGGGCCGACGCTTCAAAGATGCACACCTTGGGGGCCACCCCGCCGCCCCCCGAGCCGCCCGTCAAGAGCCGCCACGCGGTGTAGAGGCCGCCAATCCCCGCGCCAATGACCGCCACATCACAGTCAGAGGGGGTGGCAACGTCGGCAGCCGCCCCAACGGCTATGGTGGTGGCGGTCGCCGCGCACAGGAGGGCGGCGACCGAGGCAACGTGGCGCATCGGCATCGTCAACGGCAACCGAGGGGCAAACAAACGGGGTCGGCGGGGGCTGGCGACGACGGCACAGGGACAGAGTGCGACGGCAGGGACACGCACAGTTGTGCGCGGCCGTTTGGGGGTTGTCGGCCAGCGTGCGGGACGTTTTATAGTCTGGCCGTCGAGGGGGCCCGGGCCTGATGATGATGGCAACGATGGCCTCGCAACGAGCGAGGAAGAAACACTCGCGAAAGGCGGAAGGCTTTGCTCACGGCACTGCGGGCGAGCACCCTGACCATTGGGGGCCCCCAATGGAGGACATCGCGCGAGGACAACCACGGGCCAACGGCGTTGAGGTCATCCTAACTGGTACTGTACCTCGTGCCAGGCGCTTCACACCTGCTGGTCGTGGCAAGGCGGCGCCGCCCATCATCGGCCGACCCGCTGCACCGCTCCAGTTATGCATGACACGTCACATTCATAACTGGGGGATTTTCCTTGGCCGAGGGCGCACGAGAACGCAGTACAGTCTTTCTCCATTCCTGTAGGTTCCTTCGCTACTGTACCCACCCCTGGATAAGAACGAAACAGCTTTGCACTGCCAGGAAGGGCGATTCTGCCGTCTTCTGCACGAAGAAAGAGGGCTACTTCGGTCCCGGTCGGGCGACGACAAGGGTGGACAGCACTGGAGAAAGACTGTAAATACAGTATTCAACTGTTTGCAGACGACCAAGTCACCAGAGGGCATCCCATTGGTCAGATCATGCAGATGTGGCAACGCACGCAGTCAGCAACAATCCAGCAACATGAACAGTTGACCAAGAGCGCCAGGGTGTCAAATAAGCGAATATTGACAGTAGAGGCTGGACAATAGGGAAGGCACATGTCACGCCACGTTGTGGCATGTCATGACATTTCCTGTGTCACGCCCCACGGGGTCGATTTCGCCGATGTCATGACACAGGAATTGTCATGACATGTCACCACGTGGCAGACGCCCCCCCCCGATCCTGTGACTAAAAAGGCATGCTGTGATTCCAGGCACGTGCGTGCAATACTCTGGCCTTCAGGGCGGCGCAGCGTGTCTTAAACCAGGTACCTTACAAATCTGCGGAAACGTGCTTGCAGCCTGCAAACACGCGTTTCACACTAATGCAGAAGCGAGCACAAAGGAGCTTTTCCGACCTTCTGCGTACAACTTTCTCATAAATGAATGCAGAGGAGCTGCAGGATATTGGACGGGAATGAGTGCGACTATAACGGTGAGAGTTGAGCATCGTGCACGCGCGGAATGCGAAACGAATGTTAATCTCGCCGAACTGATCACATGACATTGCACACAGCATGACTTTCCAGAGCAGAAAATACGCTGCGATACTTTCACATCATGAGTGAGCGGGTGCAGATATGTGCACGTCGCCCACTTCCACAGTCATGTGGAATGGCACATGTGCCCCACTTGGCACACATGTGTCCCGCTTGGCACACACGGCCGCACCGAAGATGTCTGCAGACGGTGCCCGGCCTGCCAGATAGCGTGTTTTGATGCACACGATCCCAGGAACCTACGCACTGGCTGCGCCGAGCTGCTTCAGCGTACGCTGGTCACTTCGTGCGTGCTCTGTGGCTGAGGGCGTCCAGAGGCGCTGGAGTACACATGTACTCAAGGGACGGGGTGCAGACGAAGGGACCCGCAGGCCTTGGGCATGACCTGGACGTTGCCACTGTGACACGTTGGTGTCTGTGTACGACGCCGTGTGCATCGGGCGTAATGTAGAGGTCAACGAGAACAGCTAGGAAACACGCTACGCTACACGCACAAGTGAACTGTCAGTCGAGGCGCCTCCTAGTGCTACTGCAGAAGAAGAGCGGCCTGCTCAGCGTCGGGCAATGCGGGAAAGGCGGCCATCAGGTACTCTTTGGTGTTGGCCTTCTTGCACTCGGCCGGGTTTGTGCTAATCTCCAAGGAGGAGAAGAACTTCGTCGTGAGTGCGAATGTTGAAGGCGGCGACCGCTTGACGGGCCGCATGACGACAGTCTCTTCGTCCAGCAGGCCGAGGCCCGTGTTGGTTTCACCCATCATCTTGAGGTACATGTTGTGCAGCGCTGCCAGCGGGGCACCACTGACCGGTGTGGCCGTCAAGGCCGCGTCAGGGAGGAGTGCCGCCAGGCCGACAGGGGATTCGCCCGCCACGTTAGACAGGCCATCAGCCTGGCTGCCGCTCGGCGGAGGAGAGCCACCGTCGTCATCCGCTTCGCCGTCCGCAGGTGACGAGGATCCGGCAAGAGGCGTACCGGCTACCTCAATTCGGCCGTCGGCAGCTGCCGCTGGCACGCCGGGGGCTCCAGCGCCACGGGGCGGGGCGACGGAACCGGAGCCGCTGCCGCTTGGAGGAGATCCACGCGTCGCGCGTGCTAAAGAACACGCAAGGCGGTCCGTGGCTGGCGATCCCGTCGGCGAGTTCGGCGAGTCCAGCGGCACAGACGTGACAGGCGTGACAGGCGCTGCTGGAAGGGGCGTGAGGACCCTGTCAGCCGGCGCACCTGCAGTTGCATGCAGGCTCGGTGTCACTCCTCCCGCCAGGGCGTCTGCAGCGACGGCGGCCGCAGTCGGTGCAGTCACGACCGCTGCGCGATCCCCCGTTGCGCGCTCGCCCGCTGCATCGGCGACCGCCGCATGAGCGGAGATTGCCGTACCGGGAGGGATAGTCTTGAGCTCAAACCGCAAGGAGTAGATGGCTCCCGTCTCACCCGGCTGGTCCTGGCAGATGAACTTGCTGCACGTAGCCGAGTACATGCCCATTCCCACCCACGAGTCATCCAACATAAACGGCAGCTGCACGAACGCCGCAATGCCCCCGTTGGGCCACAGGATGTGAGGCTCCACGTAAAACACAGCATAAGGAGGCTGTACCACAGCGGCCTCATCCGCATCGTCCATGATGGCGTTGACAGCTGCCTGCTGTACCTGCACCATCTTGTTCTGCAATTTGGTCGGGCGCAAGGAGCGCACAGACTTCTCTGACGACACCCCGTCCGGGATCGTTGACGGAGCCGCACGGGAGCCGCGCTTGCCGATGCGCCCAGATGTCGGACTTGCCGGCGGCCGTCTGCGGCTTGGTGAACCCCCCCCTTGGCTAGGAGACGCCCCCCCTCCGGCGCCAGCGGAGCGGGAGCTGCGAGTCCCATTGGCCGCCCCGCTGAGGAAGCGCCCGCTCAGCAAGTCGATCATCGGCTTGGAGGCGGGATCCTCGACGTGAAGATTTTCCCACGTGATGTGAATGGAGATGATCTTGTCCTGGTTGTTCTCGTCTCGTTGCTGTACCGGTGTGCAGTCGACGGGCAGCGAGTGGCCGGCGGTGCGCAAAATGCGGCTGACGTTGAGAGCCACGATGGTCGCGTCAACACCGACAGGCTCGTACTGCCCGGGCGACCCAGCGACCGCATCATGCAGGCAGACCGTTTCTAGCAATCTGAGGTTGATGAGCCACGCGTATTGCTTCGCCATGGGGTTGATCAAGGCCTTGGTCAGGACGAGGTTGACCTTTGACGGCTGATTGCTGATGTGCTTGTTGTGCTACATGATGGCCAGCAGAAGAGAACGTACCAGAGGAGCAGGACATCAGGAGGGACTCCACCAGCACGCTGCACCAGGCAGGCAGCAGCGATGAACTTCTCTGTTAGCTCAAGGAACCTGCGGTGCTGCGAACATATCTGGACAAAAGCCACTCGCACAACACAGCTTGCGTCCTTGCGCTCCTACGAGCGAACATTAAATTCTTTTTTCCCCGAAACGTACCGTGATGCGAGGCTTGACCTCGACCAACTTTTTTGCGCCAACTTCGGTCGGGTTCGTCACCCCGAGAGCCTTAGCGACAATGGTCTCGACGTTCTCCGGCTTGGCCTTGTGGAGCGCCATCGTCAGGTAGTTCCGCAGGGCCGCCGTTTGGACATCAGAGTGGGCACCGCCAAGATTTCGCATCAACATGATCATGTGGCACATGACGAGGACTGGGAGGTACGTCTCAGTCGGCGGAGTATCGTGCGCCAATGTAGTGCAGGTGCGGAGAACGAGGCCAAAACACTCCGTAGGCTCCATCACAGCAGAGGCAGATAACAATCGTGCGACCTCGTAGTCGGCTGTGCGGCAGGCGGAGACACGTTCGCTGATGTGTGCACGACGAGCAGCGTTTGTGCAAGGTGCCGCACGAAAGCCGTGCGCGTTCAGTCTCGTCAAGAATTTTGCCTGTTGAAGGGCGACGGAAGATCGATCCATGATTAGCATGTGATTCACCGGAGATCCGATGTGCGCTGTGCGACCCCAAGAGGAAGATGTCTGAGCCCAGGGCCACCGTCACTGGCAGTGTCTGCCAAAGGATTTTCGTCCTGGCCCTTCTGAAAACCCCACTCCCGGTCCTTCATCGGTCGCGCAGGAATCATGACTGGGGCTGCATCAGAGATCATCTCGGCCGAGAGCCCGCGAGCTGCAGGACCATCGCGGCAGCTGCGAGCTCCTCGGTGTCGAGCGGCGGCTTCCTCCTCGTCATCCATTGTGTGGGAGTATCATGGGCCGTGCCACCGCTCTCGGTGGACGGCAGCCGGCGCAGGACATGCCCCCAACACCCCCCCCGACCCCACCCCCCCCGACCCCCCCCCTGGCCACGACGCCCCGGAGCGCATCCGCACCGTCATCTTCCTCGGCTGCGCCGTCGTCCTCGGACGCTTCTACTTCCCAACGGACGCAACCGCCACCACCTTGCGGTCTGTGCTCTACCGAGAACAGTGCCGGGGCATGGCTGCCGTCGCACCGTTTGGGTCCTTTCAACAGCTCGACGGGTGTCAAGTCCGTTTACGTGCACTACCTGTGCGCCATGTGGGCACCGGAGGTGTTTTGGGACACCAGCAGTCGCAGCCTCGTGAACGTCTACAAGGCGTACAACAGGGGACGACGCTTGACTTGCAGCTTGTGCAAGGGGCGTGGCGCGACGGTCGGCTGCTGCCGCGAGTCATGCAGGCGCGTGTTTCACTTTAGCTGCCTCGCGTCGAGCTCGTGCCAGGTGCGCCTGTACTCCTATATGGCATTCTGCGCCAAGCACGCGAAGGTGGTGGCAGCGCCAGCCGGCGACCCGCTCATCTCTGCGGTCGAGGCGAAATCCATCATGACGCAGCGCGCGGCGGAATTTCAATTTCCCTCTGTTGCCGAAGACGAGGAGGTCGTCAACAACGAGGCTGGCACCGCCCAGTCCGCGGGTAGCATCGACACGCCGCACTCGCGCCACACGCACTTGCGGCGCTACTACTCGGAGACCATCTTCAGCCGCGTGTGCAGCGTCGTGTCGTCCCTGCCCGAACCGTCGGACACTGTCATTGAGATGCGGACGGGTCGCATCCTCCGACGAGGTGACGTCTTTACCACTCGAGATCAACCGCGGGTTCTACCGCGGTCCGTGGCTGTTATGGTGCAGCGCCGGTGTGCGAGCGGCGTGATAGCGAAAGGACTCGCCTCGGACGCTGCAGCACCCCAGCCGGTAGCAGGCGACAGGCCGGCTGCGTTGGCCGAGGACGGGGCGTCAAGGGGCGAGCGACGCGACGGGGGTCGGTCTCGCATCCCGTTTTTGCTGCGAAACCTGCGCAAAGCCCCTGCTTACGTGCCGGGTAGCCTCACCGTCATCGCGCCTGTGCCGTCAACTACGCGCGACCTACGTGACGTGGCTCCCGGAAACATTGCGGATCAGAGCGCCGCGGCGCCATCGAGTTTGCAAGGAAAAGGCAAGGCCATCGCGAGCGTGCAGCCCAGGGTGCGTGGCAACCCCACTTCGGCTAGCCGGTGGGGAGTCATTTTGGCCCACCTTCATCGACGGATCAAGCGTACACTCTCTGACGTGGAGCAGGAGGAGCACCTCGGCTTGGGATCAACCTTTGGCACCAAGCGCGGAGCGAGAACCAAGCGTGTTGCGGCTGACGTGGCCGCTGAACGTCGAAGCATGGCGCTGCTGTGGGACCGTCTGTTCGTGAACACGGGGATGCTTCATGCTCCTCCTGAAGCCGACAAGAGCAGTGAAGGAGAGGAAGCTGGCAAGACGACCACCCTGACGGCTCGCACCCGCACTGCAGCAGTCGGTGGCGCTGGTTGCGCACGTGCTTCGCCAGTGGCAGCGGGCACCGCGGCGGTCCACAGCTTCAACAACGCGCCCACTTTGTCAGCCGGAGCGTGCGCTGGGGCGGTGAGCGGCCGCACCAACCTTCCTGTCTTGGCGGCGGGTAGCAGCTCCGCGGCGGTGAGCGGCGACGCTACCACACCGGTCCTGTCAGCGGGATCCGGCGATGCGGTGCTCAGGGGCGCCGCGCGCACACCAGCCTCGGAGGCGAGAAGCGCTGCTGATGCTGGAGTCGGACGAGATGCTGTTGGCCAAGTGCGAGCTGCAGGTGAGGGTGCCGAGGATGGCACTGGCGCTTGGGCGAAGCGCTCAAGAACGAGCGGAGAAAGGTGCGAGCACACCGATGGTGGGCATGCAGCTCCTGCGCAGGTGAAGGTGGAGCGGCTAGACGGAGTCGTAGGTGGACCACCGTGTCTTGGCGCACATGGCGGTGGCGGCGCGCCGGGCTCACCCAAAGGGCAAGGTACTGCTGCCAGAGAATTTGATGAGAATGAGATCATCGTCATCGATGACTCAGAGTGAGCATTTGTCTACGCATTATTACTCCTGTTCTTTTCTTTCTAGTTAGTATCCTTTCAGATCGGTTTCTACTAGTAGCGACTTGTCACATCAGGCGGAGCAGCCACCGAATCGTGATCCGCACGACATGGGCGCGCCAGAAAATCCCGAAGCCCACGGCACAGAGCAAAGTGGCTGATACACAACACCTCCTGACTCGACTGCGTGCTGTCATCCTCATCCCACGCCGACAGCTAGCAGGATCCATTTGGTCACCGCTCAATCCTCTTGTCTCTACCATGGGCTTCCCAATCCCGGACTCAACGCGTCTCTCATCTCTGCCCATATTCACCGTGTCGTGTCTACTCGTGCCGCACACAAGGGAGTCCCTTGTATGCGCCTCTCCGCTACAACTTGCGACTGCTATGGCTTCATTCCATGTCGCGGGCTTGGGAATCGCACCAGATGCCGATTTTCACGAGGCGCTGTGTTTCGCCGCACAACACGGCGGGATTACGGGGCGTCTTGCCATGGAAGGGGATGTCGAGACGCTTGTGGCTCAGCTCCTGTCTTCCTTCCGTCGCACTCGGGCAGGGACGGTTCCTTTTGGCGCTGCCTTCCGCGTCAGGCGCTTCCTGGAGCACATCCGTGACCTGTGAGCGCAAGGTAGCCGAGCTTAAAGTCAATGCACTTGTTGAACGTATCGTTTCCTCGCCGTAGTAAGTTAGGGTCCGTATCAACCGGTGTCTTTCTCACTGGTGCGTTTCATCCGCAACGCGCGAGATGCCGCGCCGCACAGCCTGTGTACCGACATCATTGGGATGCTTGTGCCTTCAGTGCAGCAGATCCGCGGGCTGGTGCTCAACCATGTCTTTGTTTTTCCGTGCTCGGATGAAGGACCCCATTCTATGCAGCGTCGTGACGGAGAGGCAGTACAGAGGAAACTTGGTCTGTATCATGACAGGCCTCCGGTGCTAGCGATTCTGGTGCGCTCCACAGAAAACCCGTTCGGCTATTTGGACGGTATCATGACAGGCCTGCTGTGCAAGAGATTCTGGAGCGCTCCCATCAAAAACCCGTTGGGAAGGCGGCCAGACGGGAGATCCGATCTTCATATTGTCGATTTAGCGAGCGCACAATGGAAGCCCCCCATCATCAGGGTCGCTCATGATTAAGCACCTCTTGCCAAGAATTGGCGGGACGCAAGTGCTTGACGACTTTGTTGACTTCGCTGTTTCTGTGACTCGTGCCACAGAGCAGCATGTGAAGAAAGCTGGCACAGTCGTGCGGACAGTGTGACATGTGTCATCGCCGCAGAGGCATTTATGTGAGGGGGAGCTTGCATTGAGCGACTCAGCACCTCCTTCGGCCATACCACAGCGTCGGTCGATGCAAGCGTGAAAATGGCTTCGCCCCGCGCAGCTTCACCTGTGCCTGACCAGAGTTCTCGTCTCTGCTACGATGCGACAGCCCAGGTCTGCGCAGATGCACGTTCGATAACTT
>Ga0114957_1004664_pt1 | contig 11687 bp, 10 predicted proteins | sample BantaG_FD_87175 | JGI IMG/M metagenome (GOLD analysis project Ga0114957, IMG submission 87175) | Marine algal microbial communities from Bantry Bay, Ireland - BantryBay_4 metaG | ecosystem: Host-associated > Algae > Red algae > Unclassified | place: Bantry Bay, Ireland | collected 2014-11-21 | reverse complement strand
CAACGCCAGTCGCGAGCGCCCCGGCGCCAGTTGCAACAGAACCTGTGGGCAAGTTGAAGCTGAACGTTAATGCGCCACAAGCCTCTGGTGGCGGGCACCCTGCGCTAGTTGAAGGCGCTAACTATCAGTCACGCTTGCTGGCGTTCATTCATAAAATGAGCATCTGCACGCCTGACGAAGTGCAGCCGACCCTGCTGCGCGTCGTTGACATGATGACAGAAATCATGGAGATGGAACATGAGCAAGTCGGTACGGCTTGGAACCAGCAAGATCGAGGGCGCTACGATATTCCTGTACTCGGTGAAGCCCTCAAGGTTGTGGCCGACAGGTTCAACAAATACTCCGTTCACGTACTCGAAGCGCTGGTCAACGGGCCAGTCAGCCGATTGCAAACGCTGAGTGACGGTGCTGACCCTCGCACTATTGCACACGTCATCGCCGCAGCTGCCCAGCTGATTGCAGAAGAACAGGTCAGCGGTACGCAGAAAGCTACGAAGGCTAAACGCGAGGCACGTCTGACCGAGGCCGAGCGTATGATGATGAGTGAAATAGGCTTGGGCGATAGCGGTACAAGCGCGTCCAGTGCTAACGATCCATTCGCAGCCATCTTCGGCGCAGACCTATTTATTGACGGCAAAGATGCAAACAAGGATACCGCTAATGCCATTGCAGTTGAACAGACAGACGCCGAACCCGCAGTCAAAACCAGCGCCAACCTCACAGGCAACGCCCCTCCGATTGCCCGGCGACTCTTCGCAAGTAAGAAGCCAAGCACCAGTCCCGCCGCTGAAACAAGTCGAAGTGCTGAGGGAGCAGCCGCTGACCCATTTGCCCTTGACTTCGACGAAACCACGCTCGGAGCCGTCGACCTCAGCGCCTTTGACAACGAAGACGACGACGAAGACGACCCCTTTGCAAGTCTCGGCTGAGGGCTTGAAGTTCAGGAAACGGCAAGTCGTTCGCATCAGCGGAAGTCGCTATCGGAAATTCCAAGCTTGTGCCAAGCAATGGGCACTCAGCGAGTTTATGTACCTCCCCAAGCAAGAGCGGGAGATGCAGGGCTACGCGGCTGCGGCAGGTGACGCTATGCACTATGCATGGCAGTCGTACTTGCGCACCCGTGACATGGCGGTAGCTGAGGCCACGCTTGCAATCCGCTGGCCGTGGGATCACCCGTTTGCAAAGAACAATCGCCCCTACTGGCGTGCGCTCGATGCACTGCGCGAAGTTTGCGATCACCCGGTCAGCCAGTACGAGATGGTTTACGTCGACAAAGCTGGCGAGACTGTGCCCGCTATCGAACTTGCAGTGTGCCTCGTCGTTAAGACTGCGACCTTGGAGATACACTATACAGGTTACATCGACGCTGTAATGGTGGATCCTGTGTCAGGTATGCCGATGGTTGTGGACTTGAAAAGTACCGGCGAGTACATGGACAACTGGCGTACCAAGTTCATGTACGATACGCAGGTCAAGGGCTACGCGATCATCCTTTCAGCGCTTTCGCACAACGGCAAGATGGGTGAAGACGTGAAGGGCTGCTACCTTGGCACGTACATGAACAGCGGCGGCGATCCGTGGACTGACACAGTTGAGGTCGACTGCGGGCGTATGGACAGCCTGTTCTTTATCAATGACTTGCAGATTTTTGCAGCGCAGATTGCGTTGTATCAGAACGCTGACCGCTTCCCTCGCAGTGCCGGGGCTTGCAAAGATTGGGGCCGCGTCTGTCCGTACATGGGAAACCTGTGCCAGCTTGAGAGCCTGACTGCAATTCAGCGGGAGATTGACGGGCTGCGCATGGAAGAAGACGCCAAGATGGAAGAGTTCACGCCTGATTTTACTGTCATTTACGACACGCAAAACGGGCAGATGCAGTTGCAGAAATAGGAGAGAAGAGATGACCGACGACAAAAAGAATGGGCACACGTTACCCGACGGAGACAACTACCTACCTGACACGGCGAAAGAGCGCAAGAACACGTCCGAACTTGACGTCTTTCGCCGGGCGTTGGAGGACAAATTCAATGCGCCCAAAGGTAAAGGCGTGGAGAAAGAGGACCATCAAGTTCGTGGTCTTATCATGAACGACGGTGCAGGTACGCTGTTGGACGTACGTTGTAATCAGCACATGGCTTTCATGCTGAGCATCGTCAACGGCAGGCCGCTCGACTTGGTAGTCGTTCCGATCGAGGGGCTGCGCGGGTTCTTTCGGGAAGACGGGGCGTTGGCTATTCCCGGTGGCCTCCCTCAGATCACACTGGACAACAGCAACTACAACTCTCTCGCCATGCAAGCAATCTTCACGGTGTTCTCGCTGGTCAGCAAAGAAGTCATGGAACTGGAAGGCGACGATGATCCGTTCTTCGACCTCGCTACGCTGTCCAAGTTGCACACGCCTAAGTGCGACCTCAACGAGTTGGTGCGCTATTACGACAACATCGTTGAGGCAGTCATGAAGCTGGGCGGGTACTATCTTGCGCGCGACCCCGGCAAAACTACGATCACGCTGGGCTGGAAAGCACGCAATGCGATCAAGAACGACTACTTGACACGTCAACGGTCGATCCTTAAACAGATGGAGAGCGCGGACAAGAGCCTTCACCAATCTCTTGAAGCGTTCAAAACTACACACTAGGGAGTTATCTATGCCGTTACTTGAAGACGAAGCGGGTGCTGACGTGGTTGTCGCGCCTGAGAATTACACCATTTGCATTTATGGAAAGCCCAAGACAAGCAAGTCTCGGTGGCTTTTCGAGCAGGGTGCTGCACATCACAACGTCGTCTACATCGACGCTGATAACGCAAGTCCGCACACCAAGCTGGTTCCGAAAGAGCATCGCCATCGGTTCGCGTACATTCCTGCGTACAAGAACCCGATGCAAGCGCTGTCGCTGCTGTCTGCCCTGTGCGTCGGTTCACACAAAGCCGGGTGGGATGAGAACTCGCAGACGCTTGCGAACCTCAAGTCCACAATGGGCGACCAAGAGGCACCTGTCGTTACGATAGACTTGAGCAAAGCGGATCGCTCAACCATCGTTGTCGTTGATGGGTGGAACTCCATCTCGCAAGCGGCTTACGAACATTTCGGCACCGAGATTAGCAAGGGTCTAAGCGACGGCTTGTTCGACATGGTGGCGGATCGTTCAGACTACAAGCCGATGTACGCGATGCTTAACGGTATCCTGAACCGGCTTAAGTCTCTCGGCAACTTGACGATTGTTATCACGTGGGAAGAGAGCCACATTGAATACGATCCCAAGTCGATTGCGCCCGGCATGGCAGCGCGTGATGCAGTCATTACTGCCAATTACGTGCAGCCTGTGTCAGTCGCACACAAACATTCTTCCATCTTCGCAGGTTACTTTGCCCAAGTATTCCGCTTTGTTACAGGCGGAATGGGGGCGAAGATCAGTGCGAAGACGAACGCTTCTCAAATTGCGGGCGGCTCATTGCTTGCCCCGATGGAAGAGAACTACGCAGCGTTTCCGTTTACCAAGTTCACGGAACTCGCAAACTTGCGCCCCAAAGAAATTCAGCCGATCAGCGACGTGGTCGTCTACTCCACCTTAGGTGAGGCACGTACAGCCAAGCCCAAGACCAGCAAGCCGGCAGCTTCGTCCCTGCTTAAGCCTGCGGTAACTACCGTGGCAAGCTAGAGCATCCCGCTCACGCCACGTTCACATGTGAAACTAATGGAGACACTACATGTCCGATACTGTAATGAGCCACGGCCTTGAGGCCATCGAAGCTGCGTTTGACGACTTCATGGATACCGGCGTCGCCGACGTTGATCTTAATCCGACGTTCCCGGAAGGCACGTACCTGCTCAAGTTCGCGGAACACACTCGTGCCGAGAACTCCGACAAGCTGTACAAGTCGATCCTCAGCGAGAAAATGATCAAAAAAGCGGTCGATGCGGGCAACGAGCCGAAAGCTATGGGCATGATCTGCCTGCACGCTACGGTTTCTCAGGTTGTCAACACGACGGCGGAAGACCCTGCGAAGATGGTCGGTCGCCCATACGTGGAGGAAATCGTCGTCGGTGAGCGCAGCCTTGCGCAGTTGATCAAAGTCGCAGCGGCTTGTCTCGGCACTACGCCGAAAGACCTGCAGGCTGACGAAGCGATGAAAGGCGTCAAGCTTCCTGATCTGGTCGATGCACTCGGCGGGCAAGAAATTGTCGCCGTCATCAAGCACCGGAAGCAGGGTGACTACGTCAACGCCGAGTTCGACTACTCGGCCAAGGCGATCATGACGAACCCCGAAGGGTTCAACGCAGCGCAGGCAGCTTAACTTCCTCCCAAGTTACCTGCAAACTTGACGGCGTGTGCGGCTATGGACAGGCACACGCCGTCCTTTTCCAGAATGGGAGATAGGCATGAGCAGTTACAAATGGTCTACCAAGATGAAAGCTATCGCAGTGCCGTGTACGCACTGCGGATTAGATGAACTTCATGTTGTCGTAAGCGAAGCCGGCGCATGGATAGATTGCCATTCGTGCGGTGCTAGAGGGCCCATAAAGCGTAGTGCTATGAAAGCAATGGCTAATTACAAAGAGATACATCGGCTCGTGCAGCAGGCTAAAGAAATCAATAGAGTTGGCAACATAATCAACCCTGCCGAGGCGTAGCCATGAAGGTTCTAATCTTAGAAACTGCCACGTCGCCTCATAAGCGCACCAAAGCTGTCGTCGATATCTGCCGTCGTCTTAAACCTGACGCGGCTTTTATTGCGAAAAGTATCCATACTTTAGTCCGTGGTTTGCGCTCGCGCTCCACAAAGGGCAAGTATAATAAGATACCGCATCAGCTGCTTGAGCCTGCAATGGCTGCATTGCAAACGCTCGTAGCCTCGGCGCAGCCTGACCTAGTGCTGACGTACTGCCCCATCACGGCGCAGCTACTCGCACCTGAGTTCGGGAATATTCAAAAGATTTCCAAGCACGCGGGCAGCACTGGCCGAGTTCAGGGCTACCGCTTCATGTTGCTCGCTGACCCTGCGTTGCTGTACATGCCTGACCAAAAGGCCGAGACAGTTGCAGCTTTCAACTTTATGATGACCCGCCACCTGAGCATCGGGCTGCACCACCAACCTGCGCCAGAGTTCAAGTACGTACCAGCACTCAGCGTTGAAGGGCTGGACCTGTGCCGAGCGCTCGCTAAGAAATCCATCTTCGCCGCGTGCGATATAGAAAGCCAAGGGCCGGTCATCACTGCGATCGGCTTTTGTTTTGCGCTGAGCGAGAATGAAGAAGACCTGTTCAACGTAACGATCCCGCTGTACTGGCCGCGTCGAGATGGAGATAACCCGTGGGCGACAGAAGAAATGCGGACGTACGCTTGGGAAACGATATTGCATCTGTTCACCTGTGGGTTGCCTTTGGCTTTCCAAAATGGCAATTTCGATGCTACGCAGCTGGCCCAATATGGGCTTGTACCAACCAACTACTGCCTCGATACACTGGTCATGGCCCATGCGTTCTACCCCTCCGTTCCCAAGTCGTTGGCCTTCCAAGCCAGCACGTGCTTGCACGAGTATGTCTTCTGGAAAGACGAGGGCAAAGAGCAGGACGAGAAGGGCGAGGCCAAGTACCGAGCGCCGGGAACAGTAACCGGGTATCTCACGTATCTTGAGTACTGCGGCAAGGATAACTGGTACACGGCTCGGCTGGTTCTGCACTACTTCCGCGAGTTCGTTCGTATGGAGCAGGAGAAGTACGGGTACACAGGGATGCAGTTCTTGCGCAACTTTGTGCGCCTCATGCTGGTGCATAACGGACCAGTGATGGCGATGAATTGGCACGGGTTAAAGGTCAATGATGCAGGCGTTGAGGCCAACACACGGGAGGGTGAGGATGAGTACGAGGAAAATGCCAATCATATACGTATGCTTACGGCTGACCCTAACTTCAACCTTGGCTCATGGCAGCAAGTACAGAAGTGGATATATAAGATTATGCGTGCGCCGCCCGTACCACGCAAAGGACAAACTACCGATAAACGGGTTCTCAAAGTCCTCGCTCAAACCTATCCAATTATCTACCCGTTTGTTGAAGCTATGGGACGCGCAAAGAAGGCTAGCCAGATCAACGGTAGGTTTGGCACAGGGCTTAAGAGTTGGACGGGATGGCAGGGGAAGAGTGTACCAGCCCGCTTCTACACTCAGTTTTCACCCATCATCACGAAGACCTCCCGGTTGAACTCGCGCACTCCATTGATCGGGCGTGGGGCAGGGACGAACTTGCAGAACGTGACAGACCGGGCGCGCAGGTGTTTACGCGCAGATGACGGCTGCGCCTTGCTGAGCATTGACCTGAACCAAGCCGACGTGTGGCACATGGCTGCGGCATGTGGTGATCCGCGGATGATCGAAACCGTGATGACGCCGGGCAATGACAGCCATAGTATTCACGCCGCTGACTTCTTTTGCGAGCCACTCGAAGCTGTACTGTGTGGGAAGAAAGCTAAAGAGCCTTGGGTCACTGATTACGAGACAGGCATCCGTAACCTAGTTAAGAAGGTGGTGCACGGTACGAACTACGGGCTTGGCGCTTTCGGAATGGTCATCAATGTTGGCCGACCTGCAGCAGTTGCCATCGTTCAGAAACTCATTACTAACGAAGCCAGCCGAGAAATGTTCTACCATTACCTTCGGCAAAAAGGCATCTACTCCAAACTCATGGAAGTCCCCGCCGAGTTCGCTGCAAGTGCTGCATCGTGGGACATAAACAGGTTGCAGCATGGCTGCGCGTTCGTGCAGATGCAGTACCTTTCACGTTATCCGGTCCTCCGTGACTTCCGTGACAACGGGGTGATGCAGAAGTTACAGGCTACGAACGGCAAAATTACTGTCTACGGGCCTCATATCTTTCAAGTGCTAGCGAGTGGGAGTAGCCACGAAATCAGACGCTTTGCATGTAGCGCCTACGGGCAGGCTGGGACAGCCGGTTCGATCAACAACGCAATGATGCGGTTCACTTTGAACGAGAAGAACGATTATCTTCATGAAGCTGGGATCAGTTTGGTCCTGCAAATCCATGATGAAAACGTCTTCCAGCTACCAAAGGATCGCGGAGAGTTGGTTTACGATCTGCACAGCTTGATGGAAATTGAAGCTGAGTACGAAGGCACTACATTCACAATCCCATGCGAGGCGGACGTATCGCCAGTGTGGGGCAAAGGCGGTGACGAGTGGACGCCTCGCATGTCGATAGCGGAAACCAAGGACCTAGTGCTGCGGAACGCGGCGTAAGAAGGAGAACTACTATGGCTAAGCTACCCGAAGTCCACGAGTGTCCGGTCGAAGAGCCGTTCGTGCCAACGCCTTGCGCGGATGCTGTTGTCGAAGTGACGGACGGCTTTATCGCGGACAAGCCTGAGAACCCATCGCCCGGCAAGAAGCGGCTTGATCGCACGATGCGCATGACCGACGGCATGTCGTTCGGTGAAGACCTTTGCGAGCAGTGCTTCCCGTGCCCGAAACCCGGCACCCTTGACGCTGCAACGGCGCTTGCACTGGCCGTCATGTTCGCTCAGCTGATGTGCTGCTTCCCTTACGAACTCGACCCCGACAACTGCAAAGGTGGTATCTCCCGGCAAGTCAAGAAGGGCGAGATTTTCTATCAGGGCCACCCGGCGGTTACGGGCGGAAAGAGCAAGATGCTGCGCGATTGCCCCGACTACGTGGCCGCGTTCCCGTCGATGGCTCCGATGCTCGGTGCGATGACGAACCTGTACGGCGCGAACTCCATGCCGTACATTGATTGGGATTGCATGAACATGCAGGGCGTCGAGAAGATGCTGCAACTGTTCGCGCATATCCGCGATACTCTCAAAGCCTACGCGCTCACGGAAGACCCAGCCCTGCCGCTGGATGGTACTCCGTTTGAACCCGCGTTTGCTGGTGTCCCCGCAGCTGGTGCAGGTGGTGCTGCACCACTCAAGGCTGCGGCTGTGCAGGTCAAGACGGGTTAACTCCCACGTCGAGGCTTGAACACGGGGCAGGTTTTAGCGGACCTGCCCCACTTACTGCACCACTTGGGAGTTACAGAATGTCAACACCAGACAGAATTGAATACGCCACGATTGAATGTGAAGTAGTGGCTACGACTAATGATGCCGTGTTGCTTCGTAATGTCGCGAAAGACGAAGAGCATTGGCTACCGCTGGTCGCTCTGGCGATGAAGTCGGAGCGCGAGGTCAAAGCTGCTATTCCGCGCGTTGATCCTGTGCAAGTTAGTCTCGCCGTATGGAAAGCTGACGAACTCGGGTGGGCGTAACCCGTGCATAACGCAACAGTAAAATCTTGGATCGCGCTTTTAGCCGGTCTACAAAGCCCTCCGCAATATAACGTGTGGGCTTTGCTCTCCGCCGCAGCTGCGTGTTCGACGCGACGCATCAGCTTCCGCCGAGGGCCAATCGTCGAATACGCGAACATGATGATTATGCTTGTCGGTGACCCGGCGGCGCGCAAGTCCGTGTGCATGACTATGGTGAAGCCGTTAGTGGCTGACATAGGCTTTGTGCGTTTCGGCCCTACGTCTACAAGCGGGCACCATCAAGGCTTGCTTACCGCAATGAAGAGTGGCGGGCGACATACGATCGACAATCAGCATGGCATGTCTGGCGGACTTGGCACTGACACGATTGACGAAGGCGTCGATTGGAGCAAGGCGTTCAAAGACCTTGAGCAGTCTGACAGACCTGAGGACAAGAACGCGCTATGGGTTGTGGCAGGTGAGGCTGCAAACTTCTTCGGTCTAGGGCGGACGGAGTTCTGCGCTGTGCTGAACGAACTGTACGATAGCTATGATCCGTACAGCAATCAGTTGAAGAACGACGCCGTTGTAGTTGAGCAGCCGTATTTCAACATGATAGGTGGCGCGACACCTGCACTTATCGCAGCTATGTTCCCTGACAACGCACTCGATCACGGCATTGCCTCGCGTATGCTATTCGTTTACGGCACACAGCAAGGCGATGACTACTGGCCAGAGATTATTCCGCCAGAGTTATTCGCTACTTTTCGTGCAGCGCTGGAATGGATAGGGAATCAAGAAGGCGAGATGGAGCACACGGCTGCGTTCCGGGAAGTGTTTAACGAGTACGCGCAGTATGTGCCTGAGATTGAAGACATTCGCCTACTTGGTTATACCAAGCGCCGGGCCAAACATATCACCAAGACGGCCATGTGTTTGTGCTTACTGCGTCAGTCGATGGTGCTTGACGTGTGTGACCTCGAAGATGCACATGAGTTGCTGCAAGCTGCCGAGGTTGATATGGCAGAAGCGCTCGGCGAGTTCGGTATGTCACCGGAAGCGCTGGCCCGCCGCAGGGTTACGACTATTTTATCCGAAGCTGATGAGCCTTTAACTCCTGCCATTATCGTCGGCCTCGCAGGGCGGGACGTGACAATCAACGAAGTTAGCGTGGCGCTAAGGGCGTTGCATCGAATGGAGAAGATCAAGGTCGTCACAGCGAAAGACCCGTCAGGCAAGAAGATACCCGCCTACGTTTGGAAGACGAAGCGTTCAGGGATGCTGGACGTACTGGATGGCAACTTCGAGTTCAACGTACCGTACCCGATAGGTGCAAGCACAGCGGATAGGAAAGTCACGAAGCAGCTGATGACACCGGAAGAACCTGACACACCCGAGAGCGAGCGGGTGTCCCCGTCAGAAAAGAAGGGCAATGTAGTGGATATGCTCATTGCCCTACGTGAGAGCAAGAGGCAAACAGGAAAAGCGTAATGAGCGAGTTGCAAAAACTAATAGACGCGGCCAAGGACTATGTAATGTCCGAAGATGAACTGGCCGCGCAGAAGGCTTCATACGTACGTGGAGAGAAGGGCATGGGCACTGACAAAGACGAAGCACGCTATCGGGAAGAGTTGAGTGCTATAAGTATCCGACAGAGAGGCAAACTTGACGTATTGCACGCCATGCGCAATCCCATCGTTGCCGGTGACGTGTCCTTTGCAGAGGCTATAGCCCGTGAGTACTTCGGTGATACCAACTCAATGGGTCACGCTGAACTTGTAAAAATTATCGAAGCCAAACTCGATGCCATCATTCACAACGTCAATCAAGAGAACACGCCTCACTCGTCATAGCCCGGCGCGAAGTCATTCTCCGTCATACGGTGCAGCCTTAACGGGTCCACCGCGTTTTTGAAATCCTTAGCCCGCCGATCAGCCAATGGTCTGCGGGCTTTGTCTTGCGCGTTTTTCATAATGCTAGTTGCGCCAGTCTCCGTGGTCAAGTTCAGCAACTCGTCCTTAAAGAACGCCTCAAGCTTTGGATCAACCTTGCCTTCGCCCTGCCTCAGCCATGCAACGTAAGCATCCGTCAGGCGCTTCACGCGTTGGCGGTGCTTTTGCGAATAGCCGTAGTTCTTCCAGACTTCATGGGACAGCTTCGTGGCATCCGCAGTCTTGGAGCCGAGCAGAGTTGACATGACACCTGAGAACGTGTGCGTGTCCCCGTCGATCAAGTCGCCATTGCGGTTGACAGCTTGGCCCATAGCCAATTCAGCCATAGACCTGACACCGCGTACAGGTGCGTAGGCTGCTGTAAGTTCAGCAAGTCGCTGGCGTGAAATAGTCCCGGTCGCCCGTAACTCGTTCACGCCTTTGCGCACACCTTCAAGTCCGTCAGTCACGATCTTGTACGCAGGCAAGTCTTCAAGCCCCGTGACGATGTTCGGTATCTGCGGAGCCACGCCACCACGCGTATAGAAGCCGATACCTGCCTGATCGCCTGGGAATATCTTAGGTAAGTTCGACAGTGTACCCATCCACAGCACGTCAGCCGTGGTCTTACCGTAGATTTTGTACAGACGATCAGTCAAGTTCTCTTCGTCAGCGGACTGGTTCCCGAGCAGAGAGGACACCTGCTCGTAGCCGGGCACAGATGACATGCCGAACATACCTGATTGTGTCAACCCCTGCACTGCGAGCGCTCGGTGCTCTTTCTTCTCGATCATGCTGGTGATGCGCTGCATGTAGTTCACCACGAACGTCTGGAACAGGCCCGCACTTGTACCGGATACGCCACGGAAAATATCGGGGCGGTTCTTCGGATCATAGTTACCTATGACTTGGCTGGCAAACCAGTGCGAAAATGCGTAATGGTCTTCGTCACTTAGTGCCCGGTTCTTGTTGATCCGTTTGGACAGTTCGTAGCCCATACCCCATGCAAGGCGGCGGGACATTACCTCTGAGCCATCACTGATCTTGGAACCAAACTCGATCATCTTATCGAATTGCTCACCGAACTTTCCGGGAGGCGCATCAAACAACGCCTCCTGCAGCTCCTCCATGACCTTGGCTTCAAAATAGCCCTTATCGGCACCAGCTTGGTACGCCTTGCGCAGCTCAGGTGACGGACTGAACATGGCGCGTAGCCCGTCGGCCATCAGCTTTGTAGGGTTAATCGTTGCAATGTCCTCATCGAGGTAGTCCGCGATGCCACCCATGCGAGCGCGCCAGTCTGCAACGCTTTCCCCTTCATCGCGTACGAGGCGCCGTGCAACTGCGGGCGCAGTGACAAGAAGGGAGGTCAGGTTCAAAACGCCGTGACCAATCTGGCCAAAGCGGAGCGTAGCTGTGGCAACTATCTTGTTCAAGCGTTGCTGTTTACGTGCGAGGTTTGCCCCTTTCCACGGGACAGCGACTTGCGCCCGGTT